>Ga0172380_10004446_pt1 | contig 17995 bp, 16 predicted proteins | sample Leawe162metaG_FD_119747 | JGI IMG/M metagenome (GOLD analysis project Ga0172380, IMG submission 119747) | Leachate microbial communities from a municipal landfill in Southern Ontario, Canada - Leachate well 162 metaG | ecosystem: Engineered > Solid waste > Landfill > Unclassified | place... | reverse complement strand
TTTCAAGGCTAAAGGATAAGAGTAGGCAAATGGTGTAAAGACGTGATTCCTAGAATGATTTAGCTACTTACAATTATGTCATGATTGGCTAAGAAAATCAATCAAGGAGAGCTCCGTAAACTAGTACCTGCAGCTACTGGGTTTTATCGTAAGCATATTCTATTACATCCGCCGGTAGGTATTCGACCTTTCCGGGAAATTCCGCCCGAATAGCGATATGCGCTTCGAGGACGAGATGCCATCACTTATAAATCTTTACGCCGATTATGCCTCGCACAATGCGCCTATAATCAAGCAGTTATAGTAATCGTCGTTTAGTCATCGTACGGACTAGACTTTTCCGCTGACTCACAGCATGAATTACTACTGCGATGAAAAGCACGCCAGCGACTATAAACGCTGTGGTTGATACCGACGGGTTACCTGCTGCCTGTATTTGCTGAACACCAATCGCCGCAATGCCCCAGATGCAAGCAAGAAGTAGCTCGCGTACATTACGCTTCATGAGTAGAATCACAAGTAGAACTCCAAGCCCAATCAGTACGACATTGGCAGCTAGGGGCGCCAGGGTGACCTGTAGCGACTCTAGCCAACTGGCGATATTTACTACACTCGCCACCGTTACCCAACCCGTATACAACATCAGTGGCCACCAAACGCAAAAAATAGTTTTAAATCGAGGATTATCGACTGCTATCTTTAGACGCCACAACAGAACGTACAGTGATCCAGTGAGGAGTAAGAGCATGCCAACCGATAGCCACACTAGCTCATTTACAAATACGTACGTCCATAGACCGTTACAAATACTAGCAATGATGAACCAGGGGCCAATTATCTGAGGTAAGGTATTCTCCTTGCGAGGCTTGAATATATCTCTCATCTGATACACCACAAATACAATCAAAAGTACGTATATAATTGACCATATTGAAAAAGCATACCCAGCTGGCGTTAAGAGTGTTGCATACTTATCGGAAATATCATTAATTGACGGAAGGTCTAGGATTTGAGCACCTACCAAAAAGTTTGCTACAAGCGCGAACAATAACGAAAGTGCATTTCCAACCTGCCATATTCTTTTCATATTCTAAGTATAACTTATAGAAGTCCAGTTGCATGAGTCGTCTACCAGACTTCTTTTTTCTGTAAGCTATCAAACACCTGTAAAAGTCACGAAACTTAAACGAGTCTACGTATTCATCTTTTACATCGCTTCTTTAATGCCGCGACGGATCAGCCACACATTGACCGGATAAGATGTTACGAAACCGAGTATCATAGCAATTTGCATCAAGAACCAATACGCTGCTTCGTTCGGATGAATACCAGATGGGAACAATACAAACTGCATAACAGCCATGAAGCCGAATACACCGACCTCAAAGGCAATCAGCGATAGTGTGTCAGCTTTTAGGGCAGCGATAATTCCCTGCTTAAAGCCTAAGCCACGCATAGGCGCGATAGAATAGTACTGAAATGCAATACCAAGTATAAATGCCAAGCTGAAGTTGATAATATATTCCGACCATAAAGCCATGCCAGCAATTTGTAAACCTAAGAGAAACACAATATTCGCACCAATAATATCTCCAAGCGTACACCCTGCTCCACAATGGCTTGCGCCAATCGAAGTACTGACCATTTCCCCATATTCACCATCCTCTTTGTGCGCTTTCTGCCACTTCGGACTGCTTCTCCGACCGTATTTATAGTAAAACCATAGCGCGAGTGGCCCCGCATATAGACACGTTATTGGCCAGACCCACTGCATGATGAACATCTTTTGGCGATACCCTTTAGCGAACATATCGTATAAAACGATACCTGCACATATGAAAGCAACCCCGAGAGATACCCAAGAAACAGCTGTGAGTAACGTTGATGGCATACCTATATTATACAACCTCCATCTTTGCCTGTCTTTTGATAGTCAAATCTAAACGAAGTCCGGCAGCGCGAATACTTACTGGACTTCTTGTCATATACATTCATGGCTCCCGGGGCGAGATAGCGGCTAAAGCCTTTTCCGCATGCTCGCTTTGGCAAGAGTAAACTCTTCCAAATCTCACGGCGCTACACCGAACTCGCGACTGACATTGCTTCGCACTGCGTCGCGAGCCCAAATCCGCACCAAGTTATGAAAAAAGACGCACCGAATGGTACGTCATTTTTCATGGCTCCCGCTAGTGGACGAAATTAGAACTATTTTTTAACTCGAACACTTTTCAAAATCTCGTGAGCCTGTTCAATTTCTGTGGTTACATTCGTTTTCCTTGCATCATCAGCTATCCAACAATCTTTTGCAGCGGTCGCTAACAAAAAGTAGTCATCGTTTAAGGCTACGTACGCACCGCCATGTTCACTAGATGGATCTTTATTTACTATTTGCATCGCAGGACTTATTGAAGCTTCTAAATTCTTTTTGCTTTCAATAAGTGACACGGCATTCTGTCCAACTGAAAAGTCAGCAATCTTATGAGAGTCGCTTAGTGGCTGTGATCTGAATGGCCAATTACCCTGCATTTCATTGAAGGTCACGCAAATGTTGCTAGTGGATATTGAGCCTCTACCGTCGACAACAGATGGCTTGTGACTGTACAAAATCATCATTGTCGCTTTACTATCATCTCTTGATATCAGCTGCTTGGTGGGCTCTTCGAAAGACCAACTACTAGGATAATCAAAGGTTAATCCGCTACCTGATATAGAAGTGTAGGTTTTAAGCTCTGTTTTGTTATTCGGGTTAGATGTATTACTTGCCTGATTCTGCTTCGTAAGGTTATTGATAAAAACCACTGATAAGGTAGCGCCCAAGATTAGAGCGAGTGCAATTACAATAACCGTATGTGCAAAGCCGTTTTCTTTTAACATATACTTTATAGTGTACGCCATTTTCATCTTGAAATATAATAAATAAATACAAAAAGACCTCTGAGTTAACAGAGGTGAAGATGCTTATGGCTCCCCCTAATGGATGAGGTTCGCAACTTTAATTCGCAGGATTCAATTCAGACTCAGCACTTGTCTCACTGAGACGTACATCATTGACGCTAATTAAAACACGTCCCGGCCTACCACCATCGCTACCTAAGCGAGGAGCATATGCCATTACAGTACCAGTTTCCGCATCTTTAAAAGCCAACATTCCTACATTCATTAATTTAGAGGTACGAAATGCGTTACCCTCGTAAGGATTTGATCCGTCTTTAGGACGCATAGACCAAGGCAACATATCCACAGACGTATGGTCAACTTTTTCGATTATAATACGGCCTGCTTCTAGCTCGCCATTTAAAGCGGTGATTATAGGTGAGACACCTTCATCAAAATCAGCATCATGAACTCCTTGAGGCTGATTAGTAGGAAATCCCATGTACTGATAGTGCCCATACTCTTTTGGATCGTATGCAGCGGGGTCAATCCCCGATGCCTGAAGTGCAGAATGAATCAGCCCAGCCATAGGCGTACCTTGAAATGACTCAAGCGCACCCCGCAATCGTAATCGGTCGTTAACTTCAGGTTTTTGTGTTTGTCCAGGAGTATCGTGGCTCATATAGATAGATATGTTATCATACTCATGCTTTAATGTCAATGTTATTGAATAACGAAATACTCTGAATTAACAGAGGTGAACATGCTTATGGCTCACGTTAATGGACGCACTTCGCAACGATTTTGAACAGCCAATAGAGGTCGATATCTCCAGAACTTGCTCAATCTCTACGCTTGCGAGTTTACTCCCCCCTATAAGTTAGGAATCGCTAGACATTATCATAGTCAAACTTTTGGAATGGTTCAGGGTCTTTCACAAGAACTGCCCAATCAAAATCATACCTCTCTTTAGCAGGTATGTCTCTTGGGTATACCACACGAAAATATTCACCAACCGCAGCATCATAGCCATCGTTCATGCCGGATGAGACTAATAACGCATCAGGGGCGGGAGAGAAATCCTCATCCCTGTATTGAGCGGAGATTAGTATAACCAAGGCAGCCATAGCGTCTATAAGGTTCTCAAATGATGCCAGTGAAAGACTGTTACTGCGATCATGCTTAGTGGAGTTATAGTCTTGATACCAACTAAGCTTCCATGGATTCATCAGATCCTCCGGCTCACCCCATGACTTAAAAGGCTGACGATCTGCTGTCATTGGATTACCCGACCAATATGGAAGCTTCATGCTATATCTACTGAGGAAGTGCGATTTGTTGACGCGATAATAATCCACTATGTTAAGTTCTTTTAGTTTTTTTGAATATTTATTCATGGCAATTATTGCCTTAAAATTAGCTTCAACTTCAATGCACGTTCGGACCAAGAGTTCTTGAATTCTAAATGAATAGGTTTTTAAGGCAGTATCAGACGGCTCGATGTAGTTAAACAATTCAAGCATATCCTTCTGTAGAAGCATGTACGCTCTAATGTAGTTAGAGGGGTTATTGCTGTATTTAGGGTGAGTTATATAGCGCGCTCTACCACCTTCGCTATATTCATCATCCACGAATTGCCTCACGGTCAAGTAGTATGGTTTTGCTACACTCATAGGCCCAGTGTAGCACTTTGAGATATTCTATTTTACTTGCTCCTTGTCTGTAGCCTCACTAAATTGCATAATAGAGTCAATCATTAATACTACACGGTAAAATATGCTCGATTATGACTTTCATACCCTATCTCCAATAGAATTTGAGGCTCTTTGCCGAGATCTGCTTCAGAAGGAGCTCTCTATAACCCTTGAATCTTTTTCTGTAGGCGCAGATGGTGGAATTGATTTTCGTTATAATAGCCCCTCAAAAGACAACCCCCTCATAGTGCAGTGCAAGCATTATGCTACCTCGTTTTCTAAATTGAAAAGTCATCTCAAGAAGGAAGAACTTAAGAAAGTTAAAAAGCTTCTTCCTACTCGATATATACTGACCACGTCACTACCCCTCAATCCAAAACAAAAAGAAGAGCTTAAAGCGCTCCTATCTCCCTACGTATCTCAAGCATCAGATATCTATGGAAGGCAAGATCTAAACAATTTATTATCGAAATTTAAAGACATAGAGAAGCAACACTACAAATTATGGCTCTCTAGCACGAGCGTGCTCGAACAAATTCTACACACCGACATAGTTAACCGTACAGCATTCGAACAAGAGGATATGCTTCACGTAGTGTCCCTATACGTTGAAAATGAGAGCTATCAAAATGCATTGGATATATTCAGTAAGAATCGCTTCGTTATCATTTCTGGAAATCCCGGCGTTGGTAAAACAACCCTCGCACGAATGATGACATATCGGCTTTTAGCAGACGGGCAGTTTGAGGAGTTTGTATACATTTCAAGAGGAGTTGAGGAAGCTATCAAGCTATACGACGCACAAAAGAAACAACTGTTCTTCTTTGACGACTTCTTAGGAAGGAACTACTTTGAAAAAGGTTTTGATAGGAATGAAGATAAAGATCTTATCACTTTCATCGAAAGAGTATCAAACTCAAAAAATAAAGGTCTTATACTTACAACTCGTGAATATATCTTGAAGCAAGCCCAACAGCAATATGCTTTGTTGGATGCAAAGCTTATTAGGAGTAGTAAATACGTAATAGAGCTCGAAAAGTACACAAAGACAATACGAGCAAAGATTTTATATAATCACCTCTTTTCATTTGGAGTTCCTCAAGCACATCTCGATGCGTTTCTTGACGCACGAACATACGAGTACTTAATAAATCACGACAATTACTCACCGCGGCTCATTGAAACAATTCTAAAGGAGAAGCCATGGGAAGATGCGGCACCTGAACAATTCCCAAAAATTTTCACAGAATATTTTGATGAGCCTAATAAATTGTGGCAAGACGCATACACCAATGGAGTATCCGAGCGCGCACGTAAATTACTGAAGGTGCTATTCACCTTAAAAACACCAGTTTTAATACCACACCTTTTCAACGCGTTCAATGCAAGTAATGCAGATTTATCCGACCGTCCTGACTATCACGTTTTTGAAAATACAGTGAAAGAGCTGGAAGACACGTTTATTAATCTGCGGAAAGAAATTAGCTTTGGCAGGAACACCCCGTCAGGGACAGGTCATTCAGATCTAATTGTAGATTATAAAAATCCCAGCATATTAGACTTTCTTTTCGAATACTTTGCTGCCGACTCAAGACGCAATGATTTATTATCAGCTATTAAATATCCCGCATATATTGATCAGCTAACTCTTAGATTTATCGATGACAAGTCCAGTGACGAGGTATCCGGACAACTAGCAATGACTCCGGAAATACGAGATTCCATATCGAAAAGCATCCTCGTGGGATTCGATAAGTTACCTTTTTCTGAAGAAGACTACATATCAAGACACACCTTTTCAACAAAGTCGTACCGGATTAAAACATACCCCCAAGTACTGCGTAAACTCATCAAAGAGATGAAATTCATAGATGACCCCTCCATTGCCGAGCATCTCTTCAAGAACTACTTAGAATTTAACGAATCAGATCAACCTGGCGACTTTGATTCTCAGTTTTACCTTTTGGAGCTATTCGAATCTAAAATGTCAGATGAACAAGTCCAATCAGCACTTTATTCATTAGAACAATCAATAGCCTCGATGGAGGATTATGAATGGTTTATGACCAATAATCCGAATAATCGCAGCGACAGCCTTATTGAGAACTGGAGAGAAGATAATAAGGACAGGCTAAATGAGCAAGCTAAAGTAATTGCTATAGAGACAATTAATGAGCTTGATTTAGAAGAGCTTAGTGGCTACGAGGATACGATTGATTACTACGAAGATTACCTTGGACTTGACATTACAGAGATCAAAGAAGCATACGAAGAGGCGGTATATGAAGCCGGAAAAGTTGATGTCATTGATTACGATTCCTATGATCCCGACCCAGGACCAATGCCAGTAACTGACAATTTCGTTAGTGAGGATGCTGCTATAAGAGATATGTTTAATAGTCTTCGTCAAGAATGAAATTTAGTTTATAAGATTGATATAAAAGGTTGGAATCTCAATATCATATCTATACGTGCCATTTTTATGTTGTACCATACTAACTCTTTCTTCATCTGAAAACTTAAGCGTGTATCTTGCATTTGTAGGCACAACCTGATTGGTATCATCAATTGCGATCAGTATACTCTGAAAGAATTCCTTTGCATTTTCCGATCCATGCTCTCTTCCACTTTCAAGCATTCTTAAAGCCATCTGCCTATCACCTGTACTTGTGTAGACATCTACATATCGAGAAAGAATAATGCTTAATGCAATAATAGGATTTGCGGATGCATTCATTCCAACAAATTGATCAACCTCTCGAAGAGCATGTTTTAATAATCTGATCGTTATAGATCTTTTGTGCTTTTCGACTATTTGCTGTGCAGCATGAGTTAGCTGATCTCTATACTCGCTCTTAACTTCTAAATGAGTAAAGAAACTTTGCACCGCTTCTGATGACAGAGTCGAATTAAAGTAAATTTTTTCATCATAAATTTTTAATGACGACTCAATCCCGCCGGAGCTTATGTCTTTGTCTCTATTAAATGCACCGAGAGACTGAGGTGCTAAGATAATTATTGGCTTTATTTTCGAGATAGCCTTTAGACCTAAGAAATTATTTAAAGTTTCCAGAAAAATCCTCCCATCCTCACCGCTTCGGTCGGCATCTTCGACGACCACGATGAGAGGCTTTTTCATTCTTTTTAACTTATTGAACAGTTTGGATTCTAATTCGAATATACGCTTCAACGGGCGTTTGCTTGTTATAAATGAAAGTTGTAAAAATCTGCCCAATCCTACAAGTATAAGTATCGGTGTGATAGTAGGCACGGCGTACTTCAAATAAGCTTCCCAAAACTGTGCACCTACCCCAATCCCATCTTTGAAACTAGCCCATAACACTAGGCTCAGCACGGTTAGCCCCAACCAAATTCCAGCAACCCATATAAAAATAGCTATAGTCTCCCAGCCATTCAAAGATGCTCCCTCGACTTCATCGGCTATATCAAATTCATCTTTACCTGTCGTTAGGTCTGCAACAAGCTTAATTACAAATGCATCCCATAACTCATTACGGTTTGAGTATCGCCACATATCAAACTCGACCCATCTATATTCTTGGGTTATCTTTTTTACTTCCTTCAGTACTGTCGATTTTCCGACTCCAAACTGTCCAAGATAAGCGATAATTGAATGCTTATTCATTGAGACGAGACGATCGAGTCGAGCTTTGACATGGTCACGTTCTCGTAAATACTCGAGAGCATCCCTATCACTAGGCCTTTCTTCTAGAAATGTATAATTAGAAAATAGAGGTGATATTGGCTTGTTCATTCCGTGAAACCAGTATAGCAAACTACCCTTATTGACGGTGCGGTGAAGGTACTAACTAGGCGCATAACCCCCCGCCTTCTCTTTCATCTCCCACATCCGTATACCTAGTTCGCGCGTAAAAAATTTTAGTCCTGAGATTCTAGCATTTTTTTAATTGCCCCAGCTAAGCCCCGCGACTGATCGATCTGAAAGGCAGCCATTTCCGTTGCACGTTTTGAGATCTGTGAGGTGCCTTGGAATAAATGCCTAAGATATTCTTGCAACCCTTTAGTAGCATTTTTGATTTTTCGACTGAACTCACGAGTAGCAGTTTGCCGTAAGTATTTATTCATTATTGGTACAATCTTCCTATACTCACTTGGTGTCACTACACTAAAATGCATGCACTTGTTTCGCTGCTTTCTGATAGCATTGAGCTCACTGATGGTTAGCCCCGGCTTAATTTCATCAAGGACTGTTAGGCTAGCAATCCTTATTACCTCATTTTCACCTTTTTCTTCACTTCTACGCCACTCAGCCTTCATGTAGCCTTCAGAGGCAGGCGCCTTTAAAAGATTCTCGAAAAAATCCCCCAACTCAAACTGTGACATTATATGATCTGGTGACTTTTTGCTGCCACCATTTCTTGGGGTTATCAATGCACGACCCTTAAACTGAAAATTCTCTATCGCCAGCTGACGCAGTTTTCTCTCAATTACACTAAATCCCTTATAAAGCTCGGCGTTCAGTAAATTTGAAAATTCATCTGAAATAATTTTATAACCATCTTGCCTCTTAGCACCTGCGTAGAATTCCCTGTTATTCGCAAAGCTTTCAATCTTTTCAGTTCTATCTTGTGCAGAACTATTGAGATCCTCAACTGCCATACTGCTCATGTCACTCAACAGCTCCGGCACATCTATGTGTATAGTACTAATATTTAACTCGTAAATGTCATTGCCTAGGTTATCGATTTGATCTGCCTGAAGCTTTAGCATCTCTGTAATATCGGTAATCTGCCGAGAGGTAGCCTGAACAACCATAGCTTTTCGACTAGATGTGACGTCTAGATCATAAGTGGTCATACTACCATTCTACACTCCCATAGCCGCTGTCTTTGTAGGTTATACGTAGTATTACAGACCCTCATCCTCGTCAGCAGTTACATCTGTATCGAAGAATAGTTCTTGGACATCAATGTTTTTAATTCTATCTTTGGAGACTGCAGTACCAAACTTATACCTCATGTAATTTATATCAAATTCGTTGTGAGTTGACATAATCAACTGATAATTACCAATAAATTCACGCCTCAAGAGCTCTGTAAGAGAGTGCATGTTCAATACATCAAGATCTTGGATTGGATCATCAATCAGCATGAGTTTAGTACTTTTTTGTGGGTAAACGGTATTCATAGCAAGATAGAACGCCATAGATACTACTACAAGCTGACCGGAACTAAGCTGATGAGCCGCGTCTAGGGTTTCACCCCTAGCAGTTGTGAATACGACAGTTCTACTTTCTCGTTGAGACTGCATGAATATACCACTACACTGTGGGCTATTTTGGAGTATCTTTGAACTATACAAATAAAAAGGTAACTGCAAATCTTTGGTAATTTTCTTTTGATAATCTTTTAGTGCGTCGTTATAGGTTTCCAGAAGCTCTGTGGTCTTTGATGAAAGCATAGTTATCTGTGCAAATCTCGATTCTACGAGCTTTCTATTCTCCATAAATGATTTGCTGTACTCTTGTTCTATGTATAATCGCTTGGTCTTAATTTTTGACTTCGCAAATTCAGTATGCTCTTTATTTCTATCAAAGACCGTTTTATATATAGTCACATGTTCTTCAAGCACCGCTCCGGGATTATACTCAATGACTGCCGCTGTTTCACTAAGTAGTTCCGATAAATGTTCTTGTTTCTCTATCACTTCTTCCAGACTTGGCACTCGCTCTGGAGAGACGCTGTAGTCGTCTTTCAATTCGAACTTGAGTCTGCTTAAAACAACTAGCTCTGTTTCATAATTTTTAATATATAACTCATCGATTAGCTCCATCACAGCTACTTCACTCTGAGACGTACTTTCTTCGATTAGTTGCTGCAGAGCCCTTATTGTCTCAACAATCTGGATATTCGTTTCCCACTTCTTAATTGGCTGCAAAGCCTTACCAACGCGAGGTAATACTTTATCTATCAATCCATTGCGTTCCGCGTCTAAGCGACTTAACGCACCTGTAGATTTAAGTTGATCGAAAATAAGCGCACTCTCTTTGAGTTTTGAAAGGTTGTCTACTAGCTTCGCAATAAAAACATCTCTGATTTCTTTTTCTAGGTTCGCCAGCTTTTTAACAGATTCGCCCTTTAAAGTTTCGATCTCTTCCGTCTGTTTAGAGATTGACTCGATTAGCTCTTGATGACTAGTCCACTTAGTCCCACAGTACGGACATTTCTCGTCCAAGAAGCCATGACCATGGTCATGGAGGCTTCTTGTATTTGCAACTAGTTCGTTTCGAAGTCGCTGCAATTCAGACAGAAGTCGACCATATACACCAACAGATTCTGCAATAGGCTTGTATTCATCAAGATATTTAGTTGCCTCTTGTTTTTCTTCGGGCAAAAATTGATTCGTAGATTGTGCGATGAAAGATAGGATTTCATCTATTGAGCGTTGTTTAGATCCTTCAATAAAGATTGCACGATCTTGAAAGTGAAATCTTTCAGAATTATCTTTGAGCTCGTTGTATCGCTCTACAGCCAGCTCTTTGCGCAATACATACTTTTTAAGAATAGTGACGTCTTTTGTAAAACTACGAACCTTTACCCTATCCTTCGAAGTGCCCACGACATCGTCTCGACCCATAACATTCCGCAAGATCAAAAAGTTCAAAAAGTCTTTATCTTTCGAAAATTTTATGAACATTTTATACTGTTCACTTTTCACATAATCATCTGGATTAAATGTACTTAAGAAAGTTTCAAGTTCATCAAGTTTTCGTATTATGTCTGAGCGCTTCACCTTTGCCTGATCACTAGTTAAGTCCTTGAAGGGATTAGCACTGTCATAATCCTGCATATCTTCCGCTCGGATCATTCGCTCATACTTGATTAGCTCACCCGATGGCTGAACTGTGGTTGCGTCAAGAGACTCTAACTTATTTTTAAGATATGTCTTATACGAGTTTACTTGTTTCTTGAATTGTTCAATTTTATTTTTTTCATCTTCATAACCACCGGCATCAATTAAGGGGGTTAAGATATCGTGCCTAGCCTTCTGTGCAAGTCGAAGGAAAAAGGTACTGTCGCTTTGTTGGAGATAAGTAAATAATTTATAATTCTCGGATGAAATATTTGGCCACAGAGGGTCATCGTCTATGGGCTCTCCTTCAGGGCTATACACACTCCTTTGAAAAGATGTCCAATCAATAAAAGGTTGCCTATCGACCACTCGCGCGCACTTAACTTGGATAGTTCTTCTTTCGCTTTCACAGGTAACATCCAGTATAATTTTTATGTCCTTCGTCGGATCATTATGTAGTATCGATCTTTGATGTCTTTTACTAGCATTCTCCCGGCTTTTCGCTTCATCAATTCTCAGCACTTTTCCGGTAAGACAAAGCTCCGCTGCATCGTAAATGGTTGTCTTGCCGTATCCGTTTGGTCCACTAAGGAAAGTTACGTCTGATTCTAAATCGACAATATGCTCGCCAGATATACCCTTGAAGTCCGTAATTGTAATGCTATGCAATTTTAGATTCATAGCTGCTCATCCTCACTTGTGGTCAAGAATTTTTTAATAGTTTCGCTATTCAAAAACCTCTTAATCTCATCGTCCGTAGCAGCATAAGATGTATCAAGTGGATGTTGATTAATTAACTGACGTACAGATTGATGGCTATTTAACTTCTCTTCTAAATAGCCCTCTAACGAGGTCCACTCATTCTCTTCTCGTACATAGTTTAAAAACGGAAGCTTACTGTAAATCCTCAAAATTGTTTCGTATTCCGAAATCTCACCGCTGGCATTTGACTCGGCATAGGTGCTAAAGCCTTCTTGCAATTTTACAGAAAGCTCCCGAATAAGATCATCTGAATCTAAATCAGCAACTTCTTGGATTGATTCTTCCGTATATGGCAAAACGTATTTTCTAAACCCGAACGTATTCTCCTCAACTTTCAAAGTAACGTTTTTCGCCTCTTCAAGTTCTAAGATATCGTCCACTTTATGGTAAATTATTAGCGACGTATCTTTAAGAGCATTAGAATTAAGTTTACACGCTACGTCAAACTGGTTCATTACGGAATGTGTTATGTCTGAACTGTCAAATGCGTTCAGATCGCCAGTACTATAAGGAGCGATGATTACTACATCATTGATCAGCGTTGATTCGTATGTATATATACCTATTTCCGGTATGCTATCGATAGCCTTATAGCCGTTCGCCTCAAGTAGTTTTACAAGTATATTCTCCATACTTACTCTCCATTAATCTCACTTACGGCTCTATCAACAGACACAAATTCTAACGGCGCGGGCTCAATAATCTCATAAACTTTTCTATCTGCAATAAAGGAAACTGACAGCTCTTCCCCTAATAACGAGTCGAAATCCGCATCTAATGATTGATTAATAATTTTTGCTTTTTTAAATGTCATCGCAACATCCTTATCTAACAATGCCTTAACAACTTTCTCTGTCTGCCATTTGTTTGTCCCGCGCTGTGCATCATCATCACTTTGCTTCATCTCATTGATAACTGTGAGAATATAGGATGAACCATCCTTATTGTATTGGATGCAGTTCGGCTCATACTCACAGCTCACAATTCTACTCAGAGTAGTATAAACAACCTTCTTCATACCATTACTATTTACACCCAAGAACCCGCTATTATTTATGTGTAGGTAGCGTAGGCTAGCCAATAAAGAATCATTGTCTAACGTTGTAAGATCTTGTATATATGAAACAACGCGAGATCTTTCTGAATCCGTAAACGTTGGCAGATCTTCGCGCTCACCAATAAAATCCTCACCATACTCTAATACGCTTTGACGACCTTTGTCCGCGTCATATGCTACTAGACTTTCCGGATTACTTATAGCCGTTTGTAATTCATGCAAAGTGTATTCAACAAAAGACTTTTCATGATGTGCCACACTTATTCTCGTCTGCAGGCTGTGCTGTAATTCTTTCCAGATTAATGACGCCTCAGTTACATTTTTACGAGTAGCCTGCTCAATTTCCCGTACAGCCAACCTCATCAATTCATCATCGGACTGCGTTGCTCTGGAAAAGTCGCAATATTTCTTTGGTGGATCGGATTCATTTTCTGCTGGATATTCGTACAATTGAATGCCGTAATCATTTTGCCATTCACTAATATCCAGCTCTTTAATAACGTGTATAAAACGACTGTCCGGCTGCACACCTTCTACGTTAAATCCCTCCTCCATGATAGGAGTTCCATCTTCGTCGGTCACAATCTCATCTTTAGAGTTCTTTTTTTGATGGCGAGTAAACACTTTTGAGTATTTTGAAGGTGCTGTCGAGTTATAGGCCTTCACTTGATGTCTAGATACGACTTCGATGGTATCATAATCTGTTTCATGAATAATTTGGAAATCTTCGCCTAGTTCAAATATGAGCTTCCATTTATTGAGGTCTTGGTTTTCACGATCCTTTAGCCTATTAACTTCGCGCAAACCCACAAATAGACCAACCCTACCTTGGTGGTTGTAGCCACTCCAGATTGACGTTGCTCCGTTTGACGCCACACACTTCTTTCATTTTAGTTGAATATATGTAATCATTATAGCTCTGTCGAGTCATTTTTACTACGTTCGAGAAAGGAAGAGGCACCTTGGCTGCGAAGTTGACTAGCTTCTTTCAAAGCCCACCTTGCCATTACGCTAAGATCTTCTATTAATTGTTGAACTTCCTCGTCAGACATTTTTACCGCTTCATCACCCAATATGTCACGAGCTTCTTTAACTGTTACTTGCTTCATGTGACTTTTTCTCGATGTAGATGTCGTAGATTAACTCCGCTAGAGCTTGGATATCTTGTTCAGTCTTTAGCTGCCTTTCTTGATCACTCATCTAACTTACCGACTCCCATAACCAACAACTTGCCTGGCTTCTTGCCGTATTTATTCTCATCACTAGAACCTGGAATGAATAGCAGCAAGATCGCAAACACAAACCCTATAAACGGGATAAGCACTAGGGGGGCATACCACCCTGTCATGTTCATATCGTGAAATCTTTGGCCAGTGATAATAAAGAAGTACACGAACCATAATGCCATGAATGGTAATAAGCCTAGAGGGTGCGGCGAGTCAGGGTTCACAGAATCGTACACGCCAAATATTGATGTAATTACAGCACTCAATAGCAACCCTACTGCAACAAAAAGAAACATTGAACTAAAGAGCGTCAGTATATAAGAAACCCTGTTTAACCGTTTGATATTGAGTCCTAAGAACTTCATGGAATCCTCCTTTAAATTTTTGGATATCCATAAAATAAAAGGACACCCGCTCTAGGTGTCTAAGCCAGCAGTAGGGATTGTGTCCGAACTGTTTATCGAGTGGGTGCCCATTTATGAACACAATCACTCGATATGCAAATAATTGCGGTATCGCTACAACTGACTTAGACTCTATTATCATACCAAATCACCTATACTGTAGATAGAGAACACGCCATGAAGAATGATGAAGAAGATAAGCTACTGGAAGTACTAAGCGACAAGCAGTTTACAGAAGCCCCCTTAAGAGAAGTGATCAAACACCTCTATTTTCAAGTAATTCAATCTCAGGTAATAGAGACAAATCTCAGAGCTGAGTTAGCAAAAACCAACAAGAAGCTTAGCCGTGTCGAAGATGCACTTTCATCGATTATGTTCATACGTTCAGGTTTCTTGAAGATTAGATACAATCATAGAACATCCGAAGTAACGGTCGAAAAGTATTATCGCATTGATTTTGGTGACACTATCGAAAACGACCTGCTCAAAACCATGTTCTACCAAAAGTCAGGTAAGCCACGCCCAGCCAAATGGCAGTGTTCAGAGGTTGCCGAATCATTCAGGAAAAAGGGCAATGAGTCTCTAGATGACCCGCGGGCAATATACAAGGCAGCGCATAGAATAAAAACGAGACTTCACAAGGAACTCAAAATAGACGTTCTTTATGTTAAAGGTAAAGAGTTTTTCTGGTACTACCCAAATTAACACTTTATATTTGTCCGTACACGTGACGGACACCCCACCCTGCTTTAGTACTCCTTATGCAGGACAAGTTGGATGCAAACGAACTAAATCAATTAATCGCATTCTTTGAAGTACTTGCTGAAATTGAAAGGAGTACAGAAGAAAATGAATAATCAAAAAGTGCCACGAGGCTTAAAGCCATTACAGAAAAGTTTCTTTAGCCTACTAGGTCAAGAGAAACCTAAACCAATCCCACCAAAGTTAGTACAAATTTATAGGTATCCACTGTCAGCGATGATCTCACAACTACTTTTCTGGCACGGTGCCGGTTCGCGCAAGGATGGCTTCATATATAAGACTGAAAAAGGCTTTCTAGATGAACTGGGCTTGTCATCAGCTCAACAAAAGCTCGCCATTAAAAAAGGAAAAGATCTTGGATTCCTCGAAGTTGTCAGAAAAGGAATACCGGCAAAGCGACACTATCGCCTGAACTACAATCGGTTAGTGGAAGCGACTATAGAAGAAGCGGAGCGAAAAGGCATAGTTCTTACAAAAGGACATTATAAGATCATGGAAAAACGCCAAACCGAGATCGGTGATAGTAAACGAACTATTACATATAACACTAAAGAGAACACAGCATTAAAACACAAGACCGAATCCATTAGCTCAATTATGGAAAGGTTCGGAAAGAAGTTGTAAAATGAAGGAGCTACCCAAATTAACACAGTGTTTTTATTTTCTGCTCTTAATGGGCGGTTGTGCCAGAAAGCTCTGTGTTTTTTGGGTAGCCACAACCGTCCATTTTAAGTAGGAGTAGAAAATGAAAGCATTCCTTATAGCACGAGTATCAACTGACGAACAATCTGATGCCTTGCCGGGTCAAGTGTACCGTCTTAAGGACTATGCAGTGCGCAAAGACTTAGACTTTGAGCTATTTGAAATTAAAGAGAGTGCCTATAAGGGAAATCGAGCAAGTTTTCAGGTAATCATAAACAAGATCATTTCTCAATCCGAAACATCGATCCTTGTATTTGATAAAATCGACCGCTATACACGCAACTCAAATTCAAATGAGGTAAGTCTTCTTAATAATCTTTGTAGAGCTGGTAAGATCGAGATCCACTTTCCTTCTGACAGCCTATATATCAGCAAAACATCATCCGCCCAAGAGCATTTCATGCTCAACATGGGTGTCTCCACAGCTCAATACTATTCAGACTCTATTAGCGACAATGTAAAGCGTCGCAATCAACAAAAGTGGCGTGATGGCGAATGGTGCGGGAAAGCGCCCATAGGCTACCTGAACACGGTTAAGGACGGTAAGAAGTGGGTCGAACCAGATCCAGCAACTGCCGAACTCGTTCGTAAGACATTTGAGATGTATGCAAGCGGCAACTATTCCCTGCTTGTAATCGCTAAGAAATGGCGCGAAGAATACGGTATCAATGCTGGCTCTAGTCGCATCGATATATTACTTAAAAATCCTTTCTACTACGGCGAGATGCGAGTTAAAGGTGATATCTACCCTCATAAATACGAGCCGCTCATTCCATACTCACTATTTGATCAAGCTAAGAACGTACGAGGGGGATATAAAGTTAAACCTCACAGGTGGGGTGGTCTACCGTTTGCTTATCGCGGGCTCATCAAATGTGCCGAATGTAACTGTGGCATTACATTCGAAACCAAGAAAGGCAAATACATATATGGTCACTGCACGAACAAGAGGAAGTCTCACGATATAACCTATGTCAATGAAGATAAGATTACATCTCAGGTAATGGACATCTTGAAAGCTATCACAATCCCTAGACATGCTTACATTCAAATTAGCGAACTGTTACGTACATCCCACGAGGAGAAGAAGCAGAGATATCTAAGTGACATCACCGCTATCGATACTGAGATCAAGAAATATCAGCTACGAAAAGAGAAGGTTTATGAGGACTACTTAGATAGCAAGATATCAGAAGAATTCTATGAAAGAAAGTTCGAAGAGTTTGGTGTGAAAATCAAGTTGAAACAAGAGCAGAGAGAAAGTCTCGAACTCGCCAATGATGACTACTACGGTACTGTTTCTCATCTGTTAAGACTCGCAAGGAACGCCGAAAATCTATTCCTAAAAGCAAATCAGGAGCAAAAGCGTAGTATCTTAAACTTAATAGTCTCGAACTTAGAACTCGACGGCAATTTACTGAGGTGGAAATACAAAAAGCCATTCGAAACGATGGCTTTTTGTGCTGAATCTAATTCATGGCTCCCGGGGCGAGATTCGAACTCGCGACCAATTGATTAACAGTCAACTGCGCTACCGCTGCGCTACCCGGGAATACCTGAGATATTTTAGCGTATTTACTCGCCTCTGTAAACTAGCGAAGCGATTCTATCTTCTTGGTGATGTCTGCGATATTTGCCCAGCTGCTTCCATCACTGAGTACCACTAGTACATACGTGCCT
>Ga0172380_10004445_pt1 | contig 17995 bp, 16 predicted proteins | sample Leawe162metaG_FD_119747 | JGI IMG/M metagenome (GOLD analysis project Ga0172380, IMG submission 119747) | Leachate microbial communities from a municipal landfill in Southern Ontario, Canada - Leachate well 162 metaG | ecosystem: Engineered > Solid waste > Landfill > Unclassified | place... | reverse complement strand
CCTTTTACAATTACGTCTACATATAGACCGAATGATGCACTAACATTGCCAGAAGCACATCGGAAACAACCTCCAGCAGTAGATATAGTTACTACCGACAGGAATAAATGGAATGAAATAAAAGAAGATATACGGAACGAGTTTAAGGAGTGGATGACAAGTAAGTTGGTTCATGGGATAATAGCGACAGGAACGAACATCATGATTATAGAGAATGTTTGTTTGCATCTACATTATAGAACAGAAAAAACACACATTACAAGGCAATACGGAAAGATGTATATCGGCGAGTGGTCGCCAAATGGAAAGTCCGGAAATAATACAGCATATTCATTTAACACAATTTAATTATGGTGAATAATCATATACATATTTTTTCAACAGAGGATATTCCTGATAAATTTTTACCATTAAGATTAGTACGTTGGTTGGCAAAGAAAGATAGGAAAGTATTTAATTGGATATTACATAACATAAATCCATTTTCAGATAAAGATGTATTAGATAGATATTTAGATTTTGTAAGGGTAGGTAAGTTAGGAAGTCAGAAAGCTATTTTTGAAAATATAATGAAAGAATATCCAAAAGGGATAGAATTTAATGTTTTAACAATGGATATGGCTTTTATGGGTGCAGGGAAAGTGCCAAGACCTTATGAGGCTCAATTAAAAGAATTATCAGAGTTAAATAAACAATACCCTCAAATTAACAATTTCGTTCATATAGACGTTAGGAGAAGCAATTATTTAGAGATATTTAATAACTGCATAAACGTATTATGTTTTAAAGGAGTTAAGTTATACCCACCATTAGGAGTTGCCCCTTTTGATTACAGATTTGAGCGTATTTATACGGAATGTGAAAAGAATAATATACCTATAATGGCTCATTGTACAGATGGCAATCCAGTACATTTTAAAGGTAGTAGGAAAGAGTTAGTTCAGTTATTATGCAAATATGGTTTTCCGATAGATACGCATAAGACAAATAAAGAGTTATGTAGTTTATTTACGCACCCAAAGAACTATGAAAGACTATTACAGAAATATCCAAAATTAAATTTCTGTTTGGCTCATTTTGGTAGAGGTCATGAATGGGATTATGTTATATTAGATATGATGGATAAATATGATAATCTTTTTGTTGATTGTAGTTATGCTATGGCAAATGAATCTTATTGGTATAAGTTTAAATTACAACTTATAACCAATCTTAAATTAAGAAGTAATTGCTTATTTGGAAGTGATTACTATATGAATGTAATAGAGAATACAGAACAACAATGGAGTTGTAAGTTAAGAGTATTTTTAGGAGAAGAAATATGGAATGATATTGCCAATAAAAATGCAAATAAATATTTTAAAAGATAAAATATATGTCAGAATTTTTAAGATTTGACGAGAAAACACAAGAAGTAACAGCAAACGAAGAAGCATATAATTTAAAAGCATTAAAAGAGTTAAGAGAGAAAGATGATAGTAATGATAAGGTCTTTTATAGAAATGCTTTAAAGTTTATTTATCATGTTTATAAGAAAGAACATATTTTCTCTAATCTACCGATAAGAGAAAGAAAAGTAAAAACTTCCGACTTATATTTTAATGGAGCAGATTATTTAAAATATGATAATGATAAACTTATAGCAGATATAGTTAAAATATATATATCTTTGGAATATTCTCAAAACGAATGGGCTTATCAAAAGATAAAAGACGATATAGATGATACTATTGGTAGCATTAATGAGATACCAATGAAAAAGAGAAAATATTTTGATGAAGAAGTAGAAGTAGAAATAGATGTAGAAACATATTTTGACGTTCCTACTTCTGATGGCAAGACAGAAAAAAGAAAGTTTAAGAAAACGATAAAAAAGATTGTTAATATAAAAATAGATTCTTTTATAGATAATTCAGACGAAAGAATGAAAGCACTTGCTAACGTATTAAAGTTACAAGATATGGAAGAAAAGTTTAGAGATATTATTATAAGAGAAAGAAAGTCAAAAGAACGCAAAGGACAAGATATGACCCTTTTAGAAAGTAAATTTTTTGAATAATAATTATGAGATTTGTTGATACAAAAAGATTCCAACCTATACTTTATGGTGGAGATTTACCACATAAGGACGACTTATTTCATATTTCCGAATCTGATATACCACGAAAAAGAGAAGAGAGATTTAAATTTATAAAAGATAATTATATTGATACAGATATTACTTGGTGGACGAAACAATATAATAGATGTATTCATGGTTATACAGTAGAAAATGCTATTGAACAAGGAGGAGATGCTATTGAAGATGGCGTAGATGCTTTTTGGAAAGAAGATAATTGTTACCTACCTCAATACGATTTATATTTCATAAATAAAAAAGTTCATATATCAGGAAGATATTATTTCTTTTTAAATTTCTGGCCTATCTACGGACTTATAGAAGGTAAAAATGTTAAAGGCGTTATAAGACCTCGATTCCTTGACCATCAGTTTTTATTATCTCGTTTATGGGATATGCAAATAGAACAACAGAAAGATCTTCAATTATTAAAGACAAGACAGTTAGGAATAAGCGAGATGTATTCAGGTGGTAAGTTATCTTATAATTATTTATTTTTACCTGCATCACAAAATATTATAGTTTCAGGAGAACAAGATGATGCCGATCACACTTTTGAGAATTGTGATAGGGGTTTAGATTTAATGATTAACACTCAATTTTATTTAGATAGGTCAGTAAGTAAATTACAGACAAGTCCTCTTATAAAATCTAAATATACAAGTTCATGGTTACGTTCATTAACAGCAAGGGATAAACCACAGATTATAAGTAAGTTTTCTCCACATGAAATATATTATGAAGAAATAGGCAAAGGGAAGAAAGGGTGGTCGTTAGATGTAGCAGGGTTTGCAAGATCCGCTATATTTACAAACAATATAAAGACTGGTTATCAGTCACTAATCGGTACGTCCGGCAACCTTGAAGGTGGTGCTTATGATTTAGATCAACGTTTTTATAATCCTGAAAAACATAACATATTATCATTTAAGAATACGTTTGAGCCAAAAGATAGTTGTATTGGAAAAAGAGTAGGTTATTTTATGCCTAAATGGTGGTTTAAACTTATTGATAAAGATGGTAATACATTAAAGAAAAAAAGTATAGAATCTTTATTAGAAGAGAGAAAACATATAGCACCTGAAAAACTATATATACATATAACACAGGAGGCAATATACGCATCGGAGGCATTACAAGTTTCATCTCTTGGTTTCTTTGGTGATGATAGGATAAGTGCATTGAATAGACGTAGGATGGAGATAAAACAGAATACTGAATTTCAATTAGAGAGGAGAGGTATATTAAAACTAAAAGATAATAACAAACCTATATCGGCAGATAATATCGAGTTTGAATATAAAGATGATGGGTGGTTAAATATAATAGAAGAGCCTGTTAAAGACAAGAACGGAAGTGTTTATATAAATCTATATCGTGCTGGACTTGATAGTTATGATTATGATGTTGCACAATATTCTTCATCAAAAGGTGCTTTATATATAAAGAAAGGATTTCTGATAGGAGAAAGTTTAGTTAATACTTATGTAGCCGAGATAGTAGAAAGACCAACAGTAAATGAGGGTGGAGCAGAAACATTTTATTATCATACTATACTTGCTTGTTTATGGTATAGATGTAAAGTTAATATAGAATACTCAAACTTACGTATATTCCAATATTATGAGGATAGGGGATTTCAGCATTTATTATTTGAAAGACCAAGACTTGCTTTTGCTAATAAGATTATAAAATCTACATTATCTAATAAATATGGAACAGACAAGGTTTTAAAACCACAAGGACTTGCTATATTAGCAGATAGACTAACAAATGAATTTATTGCTAATATGTATTTCTATAATCAGATAGAATCATTGGCTAAATTCCAATATGTTCCATCTGATAGGAAACCTTATAACTGTGATATTACAATAGCAACAATGGAATGTGAGATATTTGATAAAGAGGATGAGTTAGTAATAGTAAGGAGCGAAAGTGATGTTATTAATAAGAGAAGAAGATTAGTTTATAAAAAAGTAAATGGAAGGACTATTCAGCAATTTATATAAAAGATATTATTTATGTCAGAAAAAAAATTAGCACCATTATCATTAGTTAAAGAATCTGAAAAAGATAAAGAATGGATTGAAACATATCTTCTTTATATATCAGGACTATCATCTCTTAATGAATATTATAAAAATGATATTACTTGTTGGTCTTATTATCATAACCTTATTAATAGTGCAGATACAGACTATTTAACAAAGATAGGTAGTTCAGAGTTACCTGCTTCTGTACGTAGGATACCAAAACAAAGACCTTTTATTGATAGACTTGTTTCACAACAAGAACGCAGACCTTTTGTTTTCTCTTGTGTACTTTCAGACAAGAAAAGTATAGAGGATAAGTATTTAGACCAAGTAAATGACTATATAGACCTTATAAAAGCAAATGCACAGTTTACTCATTTTGAAACATCATTTCAGATAAAACAGATAGAGGATAAAATTGCTCAAATGCAGTCAATGTTACAACAAGAACCTACGACAGCAGAAGAAGCACAACAACAGTTAATAATAAAACAACAACTTCCTGCTGTTATAAATAACTTTCAGTACGCTATAACAATGCTTAACGAACAAGATGCGTTAACACAAGAACAAATATCTAAATTAAAATATTATCATAAATACGAAAAGAAAGATTGGAAAGAGATAGCAGCACAAAAAATGTTATTGATGTTAAGAAATGAATTAGGCGTTAATATTGAATCAACAGATGCTTTTAGGATAGGTAGAGTTACAGGTAGAGAAATCTTTTTTTCAGATTATGAAGAAGGAAACAGACTACCTACATTTAAAGCATTAGACCCTTTAACAGTAACATATCCTAAAATAAGTTCAGTAAAATATATTCAGGATGGCCCATGGGTAAAAGTAACAGAATATATGTCGTATAATGATATTGTTATGTTATATGGTGATAAAATAAAAGAGAAATATGGACAAGAGAAACTTGAAAGTCTTGCTCATGTTTATTCTGAAAATACAAGTCCAATGGTAAGAGGTAATAATGGGGAAGCATTTTTTAATGGAACGAGTATGTTATATTCAGGGACAGATGATAGTAGTTATGGTATTAAGGTAGAACGTATATGGATAAAAGTTCCAAGAAGTATAAAAGTAAAATATACTCCAAATCCATTTGAAGAAGGAGTTTATTTCCGACATTTTATTCAGAATAAAGAGATTATAGATAAGAAAGATTGGAAATACGACAAAGACAATGGCGTTTATATCAACAAGAATAATAATAAAGATATAAGACTTGAAGATGATGTAGAAACAATCAATTCCGAAAGAGGAGATAAATACGTAAATAAATATACTAATGATAGATGGTATGGTGTTATTATCAATAATGAATTTATCGTCTGTGAGGGTAAACAAACTTTTGTGTTAAGAGATATTGACAGACATGGTAAAATAGTATTGCCTGTTTTTGGAAAGACATATTCTTCATTATCAGATCAGCCATATAGTCTAATTATGGCAACAAAAGATTTACAAGACTTATATGATATAGTACATTATCATCAGGAGTTAATGTTAGCATTGTCAGGAACAAAGACTATACTCTTTGATACTGCGTTTAAACCTACTGCTATGGGAGATGAGGAATGGGAAAGCGAGAAAAAGAAAGGTACGTTAAATATAGAAACTATTGGAGCAGATGGAAGAAAGCAACAAAGCAATTTTAACCAATGGACTATGTTTGATTTATCTGTATCAAGCTCTATTGGTACTCTTGACCAAATAAAATTAAGTATAGAGGAAACAATGGGCGATATTATGGGTATCCCAAGACAGATGAAAGGGCAGATGGTAGCAACAGACCAAGTAGGAACTTATAACGCTTCATTAAAACAAGCAGGATTGATAACAGAGATACTATTTGCAGAACACGACCATTTAGAAGCGATGGCATTAACACATTGTTTAAATTTAGCATTAACATTCTGTTATAAAGATGGAGAAACATTCGGAATCAATAATAATGATTTGTCAGGTGAAATTATAAATATACCACCAAACATCTTTAACAAGATAAGATTTTCAGTATTATTAGCTAACAACACAGAAGAAGGACAAGGAATGGAAGATATGAAGCAGTTAATTGTTTCTAATTGGAAATCAGGACAGATGCAGTTTTCTGATGTTGTTGACCTTTGGGGAATAAAAACACTTGCAGAGATGAAAGATAAAGCTAAATATATGGCTGAAAAAGCACAAGAGATACAAACAATGATAGCTAATAATGCCTCACAAGCAGAAGTTGAAAAAGAGAAACTAAAGATACAATTAAATAATGAATTGTTAGCACCATGGAAAGAACAGGAATTAAAATTAAAAGAAATGGAGTTACAGATAAAACAATCATTAGGACAAATGAATGCACAAGTATTATCACAGAAAAACGAGGTATTACAGAAACAAGTAGAACATGATACTGTAATAAAATCAGCAAAGATACAATCAGAAAAAGATATTGAAGATAATGCGATTGCAATGAATGATAAACATTTGAGTAATAATGAGAAAATAAAGATGTTAGAGATTCAGGTAAACTCATTATTAAAAGATGCTAAAATAAAGAGTGATAACCTTGTATCTCACAGAAAGCAGAATATTGATATGGGTAATATGGTTATTAATAGTCAGAAACAAACAGCAACGAGAAGTAATAAAATCTAAATATAATGTTATGTTTATAGACTTTACTAATATCGGATTAAGCGGAGTTCATATATCTACTATGGATTATGAAGAAATGTTTATTATTAATTCAACATATCTAAATCAAATTATTGTTATGAATATGAATTAAAATAGTGTTAATCATGAAAAAGATAAATAGAAATGACAGAATTATTAGAAGTAGTTGCAATGGGAACGGTTGTTATGTTAGGTTTACATTGCCTTATGACAGCACTCCTAACAATGTGTATATGGAAGTTTATGGCAAGAGGAATGATATTCCGAAGATATTACCTACTTCTAATTTATTATTGGATAAAGTGGCATAGGAAGAAAGATAGGTGGAAAAGAAAATGGTTAAAACCAATAGGACTATGTTACTATTGTTATGGAACATGGGTAAATATCGTTTCTTTTATTCTTTTTATCGGTATTAAGAATATAGATATGATATTTTTCTCAATAGCTATTAATTATATTTTTATAGAGATAATACAGAAAACTTTAAATATTAAACATTAAAATTATGGCACTAAAAAAGAAATGGTCTGCAATAAAAAGACTACCTGAAAAAGTAAAAGAAATAGAAGAAAATGAAATGGCTGAATATATGGATAAAAGACCATCAATGTTCATTTGTTCAGAAACATTGCCTGATATTAAAGATTGGGAAGTAGGTATGGAATATAATGTTAATGTAGTTTTAAAAGTAGAAAGTAAATCTGATGAGATAGATAGAGAATCGGGTAAACGTAAAATAAGTGTTAATACTCGATTAGCAGGAATTTCAGATAATAAAGAACAAGAATAGTTATTAATATTTCATTGTTAATAAATAAAACAAAAAATATTGATTTCTTTTATTGGATAAGTATTTAAATATATTATCTTTATGGTTACTTATTTTAAGTAAAAGTTTAAGTAAAAACAGATAAAACAGTCAAAATTAAGAAAATATGAAAAGAAAAATTATGAATTTCAGTTTATTAGGTAACGACAGTAGTCGTTGTTATAGAGCATTAGAAGATACAGAAGCATCTCTTGGAACAAGCGTTTCTGATAATTTAAGCGAAGAACAAAAAGAAATAGATAATTCAGATATTAATTCTGATGAAGAACCTATAATTAAAGAAGAAGATCCTATAATAAAACCTTTTGATGCAGATGCGTTTAGAGGTAAAAAAAGAAAATCAAAAAAACAAGCCGAAGAAGAAACAGTTGAAACACAAAGCAACGAAACTTCTGAAACTTCTTTAAATAGTGAAAAATCAAAAGAGGAAGAAAATAACTCGAAAGTAGTAGATTATAAATATAATCCTATATGGGATGTATTAAAAAATAATCTTTCTGATGAAGAAAATAAATGGGATTTTCCAGAAGAAATTAAAACAGGTAAAAAGAAAGATGGTACAGCATTAACAGCAGAAGAAGAATTTGAATTAATAAAAGATACTGTTATTGACAATACCGATTTCACTAATGGTGATACATTCCTTGAAGAATATTTAGAATCTAAAGAAAAAGGGTTATCAACAGATGACTTTCTTAAAACAAAAGTAAAGTCTTTTGTAGATCATTCATCAATGACAGCAAGAGATAAAGCAGTACAATCTTATAAAGATTATAGAGATGATAATATTAAATCATTAAAAGATAAAGATGGTAATTGGATAGATGGATGGACTGATGATGATATTGAATTAGAAGTTGACGATTTAAGACCTATTCAACTTAAAAAGATTTCTGATGAATATGATAGTAATGTTACTGTTAGAGAACAGAAGAAACTTAAACAAGATATTGACAATTATAATACTAAAACAGAAAAAACATATCAAGTATTAGAAAAAGAAAATGAACAACTTGTAGGAAAGTACCTTAAAAACATAGAGGGTAAAAATACAATCGCAGGTATTGAGTTTAGCGAAGCTGAAATGGCTCAATATCGTAGAGAATTACCAACCTTTATGAAACGTGAACTTAAAGTTGACGAAAAAACAGGTTTGAAGTATTACATAAGTCCGTTAGAGGAGTTATTAAATGATGTATTGTCAAAGACAGAAGATACATTTGAATTTCTTCCATACTTATTTATGGTAAAAAACAAAACACTTAAAGGGTACACAACAAGAATAAAAGAGAGAGTAAAGGAAAACTTAGAGAAAACTCTTGATGATAATCTCGATATTAATAAAGGGACAGCAAGAGTAGGTGGATTTAATGCTAAAAGATTTAGAGAAGGTAAATTTTAGTTGTTCTATCTAAAAGCATAGATTCATTAAGTATTAATAAATCAATTTATTATTAACTTAAAATTTTAAAAAAATGAGATTAAAATATGGGCCAGTAGAAACAGTTGCCCAAAGGTCGATTGACGGAAAATTATTAATAGATCAGGGTATTATTGATCCTGATTTTATGCCTACTGTAATGAGTACATTTGTTGAAGAAAGTCCTTTTTTAGCTCTATTAGATGCAAAAGGATATAAAACAAAAGGTATTAATTATAGTACTAATGCTTTATTGGATGGTGGAAATTACAAAACTGTAAGTTCTTATCATGTTCAATATCGTATCAAACAAAATGATATGCGTAAAGAACATTTCCGTTCTAATATCGCAGGAGTTTGTTTTGTAGATTCAGCAAACCCAACAAGACCTGGACTTGGAAAACAACCTTTTTATATCTATCTTGATAGTAATTGGATAGGTGGTAAAGATATTATCTTATTGGCTGATGGTAAAACACAGTTATATGTAGATAATGAAAAAGGTGGCGAATCACAACCAGGTGGAGTATTTCGTTACAGAGTTAAAGTACAGGGTAGTAGACTTGACGAATATGTTGATGTAGATTTAATGCAAGATGGTTTTGAATGTCAACTTGCACAAACTCAACATGAACAAGATTTCTCAACATTTGGGAATGAAAGACGTACTTTTGATGGTTTTGGAGATGCTTATTTAACATTACAACGTCTTAAATATTCTTATAGTGGTACTGCCGCTGCAATGGATAAAAACAGAAAAGTAACAGGTCGTTATGTTAGAGGTGGAGATGGTAATGAAGCATTCTTAACAAGAGCACATGAAGAAATGTTAAGATGGGCTGCACGTTTTCTTGACTTCCAATTATTAGAAGGAAAAAGTACTGTTGATCAAGATACAAAAAAAGTTGTTATGACTGATGAAGCTAATAAAGAAATTCTATCAGGTAATGGCGTTATGTATTCAGGAGATGGTCCAGTAGAATATCCTCAATCTAATGGATGGACACCTAAATTCCTTGAAAATCTTTTAACTGATATGTCAGAATATATTACAGCTGATGAAAAAGGACAAAGAGAAGCTGTTATGTTATTACCACAAAGAAGTAAAATCGGTTTAGATTTATGTTTATCTTCAATGGGAGTAACACAGGATAGCAATATCGAAGGTGAAGGAGATGAAAAATTCATCAATCATACTTACGGAGGTTTTAAATTATCAGGTATTAAATTCTATGCAGTAGAATATAAGAAGTTGTCGCAACGTCCTGGTATGCCTTTAAAAGATGGTACTATGTCTAATGAACATGATGGTATTATTGTTCCTTTAGGTTTAACTCCGGGTGGACAGAGAGGTATTGAAATGATACAGTTACGTCCAATGGTACAAGGAACAGTTGCAGGTCTTGATAAAGGTGGTAATGTTTCTTCATCTGCTGATGGTTCGAGCGAACATATCTTATTACAGAATGGTATTATTTCACAAAACCAAGTATTTAAGATTTACAAACCTTATAAAGGAAATACCTTATAATAGTATTAATTAAAAAAAAAGATATAAAAGATGAACACAGTAAACGAGTATGACAGAAAAAAAGTAAGGGTAATTCTTGATATAGATAAATACCCTGCTTATAAAAAGAGTCCATATACTATTCCTATTTATGGGGATGGTGGAAGGTTTAGAACAGGACAGAGTTTAGATACTTCTAAAATCATTTCAGGAAAGATGAAAGGCAATGAACCCTCATTAATCCCTGCGCCATTAACAGAAGAAGAAAAAGCTAAATATCCTATAATTATTGATCCTACTAATCATTATAAGGTAAGACACCTACAATGGTTATTTAAAGATGATGATATGGATAAAGCTTTAATTAATCTTATGCTTATTTCTGGATATTGGGCAGAGAATAGGGCTATATACGAAATCAATCCTGTTAAATATCATGGGTATTTTGATGATCCTATCACAGAAGCAGTTATAAAGAATGATATAAAGAAAGAAAGATATGAAGCAGAAACAGAAGTACGCTATGCTTCTAATAGCGATTATGAACGTATTGCTTTAATATTTAATTTCAGCGTTCCCGAATCAAACATCAACATCAACGATCCAAGTGATATTCTAAAAGGTAAACTAATAGATTATTGCGAAACTCATCCTAAACAGATGAAGATGTGTTTTGAGAAATATAATAAAGGTATTGATAAGGATATATTTATCCTTGAATGTATTAATGCTGATATTATAAACAGAAAACCAAGTGGGGATTTATATCATGATAGAGAATATATAGGTGTTTCTATGGAAGATTGTCATAAGTATATGGCTAAAAAAGGTAATGAGCCTTTATATGCTAAATTTAAATCTTTACTCGAAATTAAAAGTGGTAAGAAAGTTTCAGATTATGTGGTAGAAACAGTTGAAAAAACTGATGATAATATATCATATATTATGAAATGTAAATCTTCTATTTTTGATGGAGATTATGAAGGAGCAAAGAGGAATTTTTCAAAAATCGACAAAGAAGCTTATAAGTCAGAATGTGAAAGACTTGAAGTAGAAATAGAGAATTTGAAAGGGCAAAGAGTTAATAGTAAATTAAAAGCAGAAATGAATGCTTTTGAAACAGAACTCAATGATTTACCTTTGGCAGAACTTCATAATAAGATTTTGCATGTCAAAAGTAATTACAAAGAATCAGAATGTAAAGACTTTTGGAATGATAAAGCGAAGTTAGTAGATTATATGTTAAAAGTAAAATTCAAAAATAAATAGTTATGTTAGATACTGCTGTTGATACTTATAATACGTTTCTTGATGGGATTAAAAAGTCTTATACAGGGACAGTCAAACCTTCTGTTTTTACAAGGTTGATAAATGATTGGGGTATTGATGAGTGGTTAAGACATAACGTATCGGAAGATGAAGGTGTTGATGTAACACAGAAACAAATTGATGATTTACAGATGTTAAAGGTTATTACGGATGGTAGTATGACTTATAATGGTGATATTATGTATTCGATAACTCCTGATACTGCTAATGGATATTATTTTTCTAAACCTGATGGAATTACGCCTATCAATAATTTATCTGGAATAACAAAAGTATATCCTAAATATTTGAGAAAGACAGGGATTAAATTTAAAATAACCTATGTAGATAATGTATGTGATTTGACAGGAGTTTCTGAATATCTGAAAGCACAAGTTATGAGAGATGGGCAACAGGAAACAATCGAGGATAATTATTACTTAAAACCTTGTGATGATAACTTGTATTATAAACAGATAAATAATAAGTTTAATCTAATAACAGGCACTCAATCGACAGGTTATTGCATGAGATTAGAATACTTACGTTATCCAAGACCATTCTTTTTCGATACAAACAGAAATGCTAAATCTTGTATTTCGATAGATTCAAATGCTATTGGTGTAGGAACAGTACAGGTTACTTTTACTACTGCTTTAGGAGCTTATGTTTCTTTGTCAGTAAATATTGTTAATAATGATAGTAAATATGTAATAGCAAAAAACATATATGAAGCCATTATTAATAACCCTGCTCTTCCTACATCGGTAACAAATTATACCACATTAAACCTTAATAATGTTTATGTAGGACAATTCGGATATGATGGAGTAGCTACTGTTGCAACAACAGGCGTAGCAATACCATATACGATAACAACAGGAACAACAATTTCTGATGTTAATATTGAATTACCCGAACAACAAAGGAGAGAGGTTGTAGAAAGTGCAGTGAGGATATATCTTGAAAGAGTAACAGATTTAAGATATAAGACTTACTTAACAGAAGCTACGATAAGAGATTCAGCAAAAAAATAGTTTAGTTAAACGTAATTATTAATATTTAATTCAATTTATAAAATGGAAAACTTAAAAAACCCTCCGAGAAGGGTGTTAATTAACACAATCGACCATGATACTGTTGGTGCTTACTATGATACAGTAACAGGTGTAAATATGCTCTCATTCAAGAAATATGGTATTAACATTCCTTATGTTTCTGCCGCTTTTAAAGGAGCAAAAGCTTGTACTGATTTAGGTGCTGTTGGTAGCGTAGAATTAGAACTATCAAATGAAGCTCCTTGTTCAACCTGTAATTGGCAGTATGGAATTAGTGTAGTTAAAAAAGTACAACTTCCAGGAGTTGGAAATAACGAATCTAATTTCAATACAATATCTTATAGTGGGGTTATTGGTGCAATTACTACAACAGGTGGTTATATTGATGACAAATGGTTACTACAAGCCGAAGATGATATTATTTCACAGATTTTCAATGATGAAGGTTTGCATAATAATAACTCTGATCCTATCACAGGTGGTGGTGCTGTTGTAAATGCAGTAAGAAGTTATGGAATTACTATTCCTTTAGCTGCTACTAACGTATTAAATTTTACTCTTAGTGGAGTTACAACTGCTATTACGTTAAATACAGGAGCAACAGCTATTACGATGTGTGCTGACCTAAACAATGACGCTACATTTTCCGCTCATGCTTTAGCAATAGCAACTTCTGCAACTACTCTTAATATCATTGGTTTAGATGGAGAAGATTTATTTACTATTGCTGATGGTGGTGGTGCAACAACTATTACTGTTAACTATCGTAGAATATGGTTGAAAGCTAAAGATCCAAAAGTACAATTTACTGTAATGTATGATTTAGGTTTTGCAACATCTTATAAGAAATTCTTATTTGGATTAGATGGAGCAGCAGCTGCCGCAGTAGCTAATTCAGGTATTACTCTTAATGTAGGTGGAACAGCAACTAACGTATCTACTAACCATGCAACTATTACCCTTGTAACAGCAGCTATTAATGGAGCAGCTTTAACAGGAGTATATGCAACGACAGTAGGTAATACAACTTCGGGTGTTTCTTATATTCATGGAACTGACGTAGTACAATCGTTAAATCTTATTGTTTCTAAAAGTCCAGGTAACTATGCAACTTATACCGCTGCAAGTGCTTATGTTCCTTTAACTACTTTTGTAGATGGAACAACTTTTTATCCATGTGTTTATGGTGGACGTTTCCCTCTTATCACAGGCGAATATGTTAAAAAATTATTTGCTAATGGTGGAGATTCAGGAGCATTAGGAGCTTATGATGTTTATGAACAAGCAGATCCAACAGCAAGTTATTGTATGTTCTATTTTAAGATAGATACATCGGTATATGCTATTCATGGAGCAAGTTATATTGATTCTATCAGAACTGATATTGAAGTTTATATTAAATCGAGTTTATTAACTACCGATTTTTTATATTCAGGAACTAATGATGTTCTTTCAGGACAAAGCACCTTGTTAAACCAACACCCAACTTCTGCTGCAAATGTTAATGTAGAAGAAGTATTACAGGTATGGGCAGGTGGAACATGGACAGGTACTGCTGCAACAGGTGGTAGTAATCCTAACGCTTGGACTAACTAATATGTTTTTAAGGAACGAGGGGAGATATTTAACACTCCCCTTTTCCTTATTTTTTTAACAATAATATATAAATCATGCGACCTTTAAAACAGATTATTGACGAGGTAAAGATAGACTTAAAACAGTTTACCAATGATGATAGGATAAACTACCTTGACAAGTATTTACAGGATAAGTCTGATGATATAAGAGCAACATTAATCCGTTCAGAGATAGCAACAACAGGTAGAGTTGATGAGAAATATTATATGTCTGTTTGTTGTATAGAAGTAGAATGTTTACAGCAAGGGTGTGTTATTAATGGTGTTTTAATTCCATCAGGTACTGTAATATGGAAAGCTGATTTACCTGATTTAATAGAGGGTATAGGAGAGGCAGATTTGAAATATTTAGGTCTTGACGATTATCAGCATGATTTTAAAAGAGTAGGATTATCATCTTTTGCAAACTCATCAGGAGATATATTTAATGATAGTAGTATAATGTATCATATTTTTGGTAATACTGCTTATTTTAAAAATCTTCCTACATCAGGGATAAAATTCCTATGTGCATTAGGTTTATGGTCAAAACCAACCTCTGTATGTAATTATAATTATATGACAGACATATATCCTGTTCCATCAGTAAATAAGTTAAAGATGTTATTAAGGATGGAAGTATTAAGGTCATGGGGATATGTTACAGAAAAGAAAGCACCGACAGGTGAGGATAAGACAATAGATTTGACAGCAACAGAAGAAAGGTCATTAGGGACAGCAAATAGTACAACAGAATAAGTAATACGATAATTATTTATTTATGCCATATAACATAGAGAACTCTGATTTAGACGTTAATACTGTAATAACAATGACAGAAAATTGTATTATAACAGGAAGTAATGGTACTGAATTTTATTTTTTAAGATTAAGACAATATGTTATGTGTGGAACAACAGAACCTGTAAGAGTATTAGAGCCTTGTAATAGTTGTCCTAATAAAGTAAAATACGTTAAATATTGGAAAGTATGTATTGATAGTGAGGAGTTTTTAATTCCTTATGATTATGCAGTTATAGAGGGTAATTTACGTACAGTCTTTCATCAAGATATGTATCAAAATAAGATAAAGAAATATTATGACCATCCAAAAGATTATAAAATGGTTTATAAAGATGTTTTTGGAATAGATGTTAATACAGGAGGCGAAGAAGTCGCTAATCAACAGTTAATAGAAACAATAGAAAAAAAGAGATATGCAAATGATGGAAGAACATACGGAACAATGTCATACGCAGAAAGAGATCCAACAGGTAGAGAAGTGCCAACAGATCCAGACGATACAACAACAGACGAGGCGTAAAAAGGCAAAAAGAATAATTAATAAAGGTAATCCGTTCTTTCATGATTTTGAAGATGTAAAAACAGAACTTTTAGTCTCATTAATAAATACAGAGGAATTTAACTATAACTATACTAATCAGGGCAGTTATTATAAAAGAAAGAGTTTTGGGCAAATTATTCCTTTGAATAAGATATTAGAGCATAGTTTAAGGTTTGATAATATAGATAAAGATAATACTAAAGCTGTTGAGAAATATGCTACGATTGCAGTAAATAGGTTCTTTAGAGAACTTACAGAGTTGATGTTTAAATATAATTGTGTATTTCATTCTCCTTTTAGAAAGATTTTTTATATGTTTATAACACTTAAAACGCTCTTTGTAAAAAATGATAAGTTGTCAGCTCAATATATAAATATGGATAATATATTTATTGTTGATAATAATGCTCCTTATAAAATGAAATTACCTATTTATATTAAATTTAAAAATCAGTATATTGTAAGAAAGATTAATAAGATGTTAGCTGATGGAAAGAAGTTTTTGACGTACGAAGATTATTATAATTATATAAAAAAAGATTTACCCTTTAATAAGAAAATAATAGATAAGTTTGAATCTACTTTAGCAAAAGAACTTAATCTTATAGATAAAAAACCAAGAGTAAAAAGAAGAAAGAGAAAGAAAAGAAAACGAAGTATCATTGTAAAAATATAATAATATGAATAATCAAAAATATGTTACCCCTGATGTTATAGCATACGAACTCGGAAGAGAGTTTAAATCAAAAAAATGGGATATAGGTGATGTTAGAACATGGTGTGGTATCGTAGAAACAAGATATGTTAAAGATATTGAAACAATGATGAAATTTGAGGAAGTACCTTTAACTGTTACATCTAATATGCTTTTATTACCTTGTAATGTTTTTAGAATACTTGACGTTTATGAAAGTGTAAATAAAAATCTAACTTATAAGAATAATGGTGCTTATTTATATGACTTTAAATATAATGGAGTAAAACAAACCTATTCCGACAATTTCACTCTTTATTTAAACTATATAGGTATTAACATAGACGAAAGCACAGGAGAGATATTGATTGTAAAAGGTCATGAAGAAGCCTGTAAGACATTCTGTAAGATAGAAGCCTTTGCCGAAGATGCCGCTTATGGAAGATTCAGTAAAGATATATGGGCAATGTGGAAAGAGGAGTTTTCTGGACAGTTTAAAGCGGCAAGATATAATGTTCAGCATAAGAGCAGACTTGATATTGATAATCTAAATATCATAAGAGGTAATATGATACCTAAAATTGCAGGAATAGAGTTACATCATCAGATATATAAATAATCTTTAAAATAGAGATAATGCAACCTGAATTTAATAATCATGTTTTTGAAAAAGGAATTAAAGATTCTATTGATATTTCTAAATTAAGAAATAATACGTGGGCATTTCCAACACTTAATGTAAGATTGTTTAATAAAAATGGTAATGGATATGTCGTTACTCCTACAAAAGGTAATACTGTTAATGATGGTGCAGGAGGAATAGGAGGTACTGATAATGTAGGAGCAGTAATGTTAGTTAAGGCAGGGTATCTTATAATAGCAGCCAAAGAGTTTAATGGAATTATTTATATTATATCACAGAAAGCTGATGCAACGACAGGACTTCCGACAGGAGAGGGAGAGATAGGTGTATATCCTGCACCAAACGTATTAATAAAAAATCTAACAGCAGGAGTTACTCCATCTTTTACAGGATTTCCAACAGCAACAGATACCTATCCTTATGGGCGTTTTTATGCTCCATTAGGAAATTTCAATCCTACGACATTACCTTCCGCTTACGACCAAACAGCAACTTATATCGTTACAGATATAGTAACATATAATAATCATATATGGGAATGTGTAGAAGCAATACCTGTACCTGAAAGTTTTAATATTAGCAAGTGGACATTAGTATCTACGTTAAACACTTCTGCTTTTGGTTTTACTTTCAGCAATATGACAGAGATAGAGATAAGACCTCATTATGACAACTCTGTAAACTTATATATTGTTGATTATACCAATCCAAATAGAGTTATTAATAGTG
>Ga0172380_10004444_pt1 | contig 17998 bp, 22 predicted proteins | sample Leawe162metaG_FD_119747 | JGI IMG/M metagenome (GOLD analysis project Ga0172380, IMG submission 119747) | Leachate microbial communities from a municipal landfill in Southern Ontario, Canada - Leachate well 162 metaG | ecosystem: Engineered > Solid waste > Landfill > Unclassified | place... | reverse complement strand
TTATCTACGATCCAACGAACTACACACCTCGCAAAGCAGTCATGACTCGTTATGCGAAGAAGATGGTTCGTCCAGAATTCTACGGTAAAGTTGTTATAGCTGGTCTTGAGCAACTTTAATAGATCGTAAATTCTAAAACATTATGAAACGGAGAATTGAAAAATTTTCCGTTTCATATCATTTTTAATTAATAGGAGTAATAACATGGCAGACAGTATATTTCACGTATCGACAGATGTTGGTAACCCAGCATGTTCGATAGATACTAATGGTGCTCCAGTACTTATTGTAAGCTCAAATAATATAGTATCTTCGACTGGAATTGCTGTGTCTGCATCATTTGCAACACTTGCAGCAACTGCATCTAAAGCTACATTAGCAGTAACTGCATCGTATGCAACATTCGCAGCAACAGCATCTGGTACATATTCGTAATAATATCAACATTTTTAATAATTTTAAAGGCAAGGAATAGTATGTTCTTTGCCTTTTTTATGTTCAACTTTATATTTATATAATATCAAACATTTCAGAAGGAATATATTATGAAATATAGTGAACTCTCACCAAAGGGAAAAAGTAAAGTAAAAGCATTTCAAAAGTATATCAGCACTGTTTCAAATAAATTTTGGGATGATGGTAGAGAAATAGCACAACTCCTTCCAGAATTTACAGATGATATAAATAAAGCGCTTAATTATATTGATGATATTGGTGTCCGATTAGATGAAACAATAGAATAAGGAGAGTATAAATGAGTTATAGTGATTTGAATAAACCTCAAATGAAAATAGTTGATAATTTTTATATTTATTTAGAAAAGCTAGCTGATGAAATTGAGAAGAAATCTTATCAGCCTCTTCATTTGTTAAATGCTAATCGTGTTAATGAACTTATAGCAAAAATATGTGATGATATTCGAGAAGCGTGTGAAGAAATAGATGAAGAATCAGAAGAAGTAATAAAATAAGGAAACTAAATGGCTCAAACAATATACATTCCAATATGGCCTGGTAGTGGTTCAACAGTTACTTCAGCAAGCAATTCTACTCCTTTTGGTTTTTATGATAATGATACTCAATTTCAATCAGATGCACCAAAAGTAGCTGATTGGTGTGCAAAGAGACTTGGCTATCCGATAATGAACGTGGAAATGACTGACTTTCAATTTTACGCTTGCTTTGAAGAAGCAATCACAGAATACAGCGCTCAAGTTAATCAATTTAATATTAGAGAAAATATGTTAATGCTTCAAGGAACTACTAATTCTAGCACCAATTTAACTCAAGTTCCGATACGTCCAAATTTAGGAAGAATAATTAGAATAGCTAGTGCTTATGGATCTGAAGTTGGAGTTGGTGGAGATGTTACTTATTATTCAGCTTCATTATCACTTACAGAATCAGTTCAAAGATATAATTTAACTGCTTTATTTAACCAAATAGCTCCAGGAAAACTTGTAGAAATAAAACGTATATATCATTATGCACCTCCAGCTATTAAAAGATTTTTCGATCCACTTTCTTCTGGTGGAGTAGGTAGCATGGGATTCACTAATATGCTAGATGTGTTTGGCTATGGAGGATACTCAGCTGCAGTTACTTTTACAATGATGCCGATATATGAAGATTTATTAAGAGTACAAGCAATAGAATTTAACGATACTATTCGTAAGTCTGGTTATGGTTGGGAACTTGTGGGAAATGATTTGAAAATATTTCCAATACCAGATGCAGCAATAACAAGCATTTGGTTTGATTATATAATAAGAACAGATGCAGATAGTGCAATATATCCGTCTGGAGGAATGTATCCTACCAGCAGCGTTGTAACTGATTACTCGAATGCTAAATATGATAATATGCAATACTCAAATATAAACGACGTTGGCAAACAGTGGATTAAGAAATATACTTTAGCAATTGTAAAAGAATTACTTGGTGCTATTCGTCAAAAATTTGCAACCATTCCAATACCAAATAATGAAGTAACACTCAACGGCGATGCGCTTAAACAAGAAGCTCAACAGGAAAAAGAATTACTGTATACTCAACTCAGAGAAAATTTGGAACAGACTAATAGAAAGAATCAAATGCAAGCTGCTAAAGAAGAGGCAGATAATCTTCAGAGTCAACTCAAACAAATACCTTTACCAATTTATATAGGATAACGCTATGGACGTAAAAATGAAATCTTTGCTCAAAGAAAAACTTTTGATGAAAAAAGCGATTAAAGAAAATAGAATATATTTTGTTCCGTTGAATAAGTTGCTTGAAGTATCATACGAATTTCAAGACGAGATTGCCAATCTTTTCAATCAAATTCTTTCGTATGAAAGAAATTTTAAGTACTACGAAGGTGAAGAATACGAAAAAGAAATAAAGAAAGTACTTGATACTATAAATAAAACAACGGCTGTTGTCAATGTATTGATTAGCGATGCTGATTTTGTTGTGAAGAAAACTAAAGAATTAGCAAATCGCAAAGTAAAGGAGAATAAAATGAACATCAAAATGGCGCCGTTGGTAAAAGAACATGATTCTGAATTTAATACTTTACTTTCCAATCTTAAAAAAGATGGTATTAATGAAGAAGAAATACCTCAAGATATTATTCGTGAACGATTGCCAGATGCATTAAAAGCATGGATCGGCCGTAAAAAGTATGGCAAAGAAAAATTTCAAAAAATGGCTCAAGCAGGAAAAAAGAAATGATTAAGATAAAATCTCTTATAAAAGAAGATTCTACACTAAGTTCAGCAGATTTAGAATTTGCAAAAAAACAAATACCAGATGAAGAAGAACGTAAGTTATGGATTCGTGCTGTTGAGAGACGAAATGAGTATCAAAAAGGAAAGCAGACTTACCAAAGAGATTCAATGAATAGAGCTTATCGCGAGCTAGAAAAATATAGACGAAACAAACAAAAAGAAAAATTAAACATAAATGTGGCTAGAGCTATTTTTAAGTCTCACGGATTGACAGCTACAAAATATTCTTCTACTGCTATAAGAGGTTTTTCTTACGCATCTTCAAATTCATATGAAATATCAAAGGATAATGTTGGTCATATAACGTTGCACGGAATCACAGAGGATCGTTTTAATGCTATAGTCGACAATTTGAAAGCTCAGGGATTTAATGTACAAGACATATCCAAACCTTCTAAATCAATAGCTGGTGGTTCTGTTGCTAGATTTACTATAAAATAGGATATTAAAATGATTAAGATAAAATCTCTTATAAAAGAAATTATAAATAAGCCTGGAATAAAAGATGAAGCAAAAGAAATATTTTGCGGTATACACGCATATTATCCAGCTTTAAAGTTGCTTAGTAGTGGAGTATGGACAACAGATACACACGAAGCATTTTTAAAAGTAAATGGAATGAAAGATGAAGATTTAGAAGATGAAGATATTTTTAATCCACACGAATTTAAGTTTAAGAAACAAGGAAACTCGTATTTTATTATTTTCAAATCAAAGTGGATATATTAAATGGCAATATTTAATCTAGAAAAAGAATGGTTGTTCATAAACCAAGTGTCTGAGGAGTTGGTGAAGAACGTTATAGATAATACGTTTAAGTTATATAAACACGCTGTAGCTGACACTAAGACTAATCTTTACGGAGAATCTACTGAAACTTCGTATATGTTGCCGGTTCAGGTTTATGGTATATTTTCTAGAAATCCTCAAGAAAATGTAGAAGGAGAACATGGAACAAATGTAACTCAAAAAGTTATTTTTTCATTGCAACGTGAGGATCTAAAGTTGAAACAGGTATATCCAGAAATAGGTGATATATTAGAATACAATAATTCATTTTATGAAATAGACAATGTTGAAGAAAATGTATTGATAGAAGGTCAACCAGAAAAGAATTTTTCAGTAATATGTACAACTCATATAAGTAGAAGAAGTAGATTAGATATAGAAGAAAGACAAAAGTAAAAGGAAAATTGAATGAATATAAAAATGAAGATGTTAATTAGAGAAGATATATTTGGGCATTATATTGAAGATTTAGATATGCACAAAATTGCTGAAACGATAAACGCTCCACACGTATCTGCAAAAATATCTACTTTGGGTGGTAAGGGAAGAGAATCTTTATTCTTCACTATTTCATTGGATAATAAAATATTATGGCCTAATGGAATATTTCAAAATTCTAGGTACCTTATATTTGTTGTCAATAATGATACTAATTCACTTGAACTGGTAAACAAACATTATAAAATAACAGAAAAATTTAGAAAAACAAAAGTAAAAAGTATAATAGAAGCTGTCAATAAAATCAATGCGTATATTAATTCGATAAAATAATGGAAAAACTAACACAACAATCTATAGCACCTGTAGACTTCTTTCAAGGACGAAAGAAAGGAATGTCTGACAGAATAAATCAAATAAGACAAGACCAGACTATTGATAAAGATTATTCTGTTTTGTTAGAGGACATTGATAATGCTGTGTTTAAGCATGTTAAAAATATTATACAACCAAAAGTAAAACAAAATAATGAATTGATAGACGTTCCAGTTATGTTTAGTTCTCCAGAAAGATGGAAGTCTGTTCAGAAAGATGGATTTTTTAAAGATCAAGCTGGAACAATTTTGGTGCCGCTGATTATGATATCTCGCAACACCGTAGCTAAAAATTCAAATATGGTTTCTGATAAACTTAGTGGAAACGTATTTATGTCATTTCAGAAAACGTGGAACTCGAAAACTAGATATGATAATTTTTCTACCCAAATAGGATTAAAGCCTTCCAGAAAGATAGTGCAAGTACAGGTACCAGATTACGTAGTTATAAGTTATCCGTGTAAGATGTGGACAGACAAAGTTGCTCAGATGAATAATTTAATAGAATTATTTATCCACGCAGAAGGAACTTATTGGGGAGATCCAAATAGATTCAAATTTTTTGTAAAATATGATTCACTAACGGGCGTACCAGAATTGCCTTCTCAAGAAGATAGAAAGGTAATAGTAGATTTTACTATAGAGTTGCACGGCTATCTTCTCAAAGAAGCTTTCAATAACGCTACATCTACTCAAGCATTGGGTTTTGATACTACTCCAAAGAGATTAGTTACAAAAGAAACGGTAGTTACAGCAGAAGAAATAAGCAAAATCATATAAAAGGAACAAATAGTTATGGAAAAAATACTCGATTCAGAATTGAAAGAACTTCAAGATTATTATCTTAAAGAAGCAGAACAAGCTGCAATAATTGGTCGTTTAAATACTGAATTATTTATGCTTCAAGATAGAATCGAAACTGTTCAAACAGAATTGCAAACAGTTAAGATTAAGTATGTAACTGATAATAAAAATCAATATAATAAGCTTCAAACATTGTTAAAAAAATACAATGCTAAAGAAATAAACACTAGTACAGGTGAATTAACAAAATAACAAGTTATAACTATTCATTTGATGTTTTTCTTTTATATTTATATAAAAGAAGATAGTTATTAAGAATTCTATGTACTCAATTTTGGAGAAAACTGATGGCAGAACAATTAGTAAGTCCTGGTGTATTTTCGCAAGAAATAGACCAATCATATTTAACTGAAGGCGTTGGCGCTATTGGAGCATGTATAATTGGTCCTACACAAAAAGGTCCAGCTTTTTGGCCAATCCAAGTAACGACTCCTTCCGATTTCATAGAAAAATTTGGTGATGAATATGCAGGTTCTTATGTTCCGGCAACTGCTAAATATTATTTAAAAAATGCAGGCACAGCTACTATCGTTAGAGTTTTGGGCGAAGAGGGTTGGGTTCAAACAAATGCGTGTTTCATAACAGTACAAAGTGCTTCATTTGGAAGCGCATCAGTTGCTATTTTGGTACCTACTATAGCAGGTGGTACTGCTACAGTAGCTCAATTAACTGGAAGTAAATCTTCGTTTATAATTCAATCTTCAACTGGAAACAACACAACTGCATCCTTTGCCAAAGGTGATACTAATTTTATTGGAAAAATATTTGGAACAAATCCAGCAGTTAGTGGTTCAGTTGGAACAAACATTTCTAAAGAATTTTATTTATATAAATTTTTTGCAGATACAGCAGCTGGAGTAGGTTCTGATTCCGAGGTATCTTGCAGTAAATTTGATATTAGTTTTACATCATCAGCTGATATAGGAAGTACAACTTGGCTTGATGCTCGCACACCAATGATTACATCTCAATTAATTCAGGGTCAGACATATAATTTATTCCAATTCGGAACTATACCAGATGGTAATTGTGCTAACAATCTTTATAAGATTGGAATAGCTGACATTAAAATACCAGTAACTGGCTCTGGAGATTATGGAACATTTACAGTTGTAGTTAGAGATATAAGTGATACAGATACTCGACCAAATGTTTTAGAAACGTATCCTGGATGCACTTTAGATCCAACTTCTCCAGCGTATGTAGTTCGTCAAATCGGTGATAGAGTTCCTACAAGTATTTCTTCAGAAGGAAAAATAACATATACTGGTACATATCCACTTATTAGTAAACGAATATATATGATACCAGATACTGATTTAGAAACAGTTCCAGCAGAAACTGTTCCGTTCGGACATGCAAAGTATTATAACGCAGCACCAAGTGGAAGTTCAGCTGGCACATGTACATCACCAAATCCTACTTATATTACTCTTCAAGGAACAACATATTCTTCAGATACACGAGTATATTTTGGATTGGATTTTGCAGCAGCTGATAATTATAATTTCTTAGATGCAGTTCCATCGAACGCTCAACAAATTGGAACTACATTTTCACTTTCGAATATGTATGGTCATCCATCTAGTAGCTTTGTTGGAAGTTTAAGTTCTTCAACTGCTCCATCTAATATGTTGAAATTTGTTGTAGCATTTCAAGGTGGTTGGGATGGAATAGCTCCAAATAGAACAAAGGCTGTTGGTTCTAACATTGTAGCAACAAATGTATACGGTTTTGATTGCTCAACAGCAGGTTCTAGAGGAACATCAGCATATAAGAAAGCAATAAACTGTGTGTCAAATCCAGACGAATTTGATTTAAACTTACTTCTTATTCCTGGAATAATATACTCACTACATCCAGCAGTTGCAGAATATGCAATTTCTCTTTGCGAAACTCGCGGTGATTGTTTCTATATCTTAGATCCATCGAAGTTGACAGAAGGAGTTACAGCAACAATAAATGCAATTTCTGGTCTTGATAGTAATTATGCAGCTGTTTACTATCCGTGGGTACGTATCAAAGACGTAAACAACAGATTGCAATGGGTACCACCATCAGCAGTACTTGGTGGAGTATATGCATACAACGACAGAAATGCAGCAGAATGGTTTGCTCCTGCAGGTTTGAATCGTGGTGGAATTAGTCAAGCTTTAGAAACATACGACAGATTGAATAAGACTGACAGAGATAGTTTATATGATGGTAGAGTTAATCCTATTGCAACTTTCCCAAATACTGGAATTTGTGCGTATGGACAGAAGACACTTCAAAAACGACAATCAGCATTAGATAGAGTAAATGTTCGTAGATTGTTAATTAACCTTAAGAAATTTGCTGCTGCAACAGCAAGATTTATTGTATTTGAACCTAATGTTGGAGCAACTAGAAACAGATTCTTGGGTATTGTCAATCCATATTTATCATCAGTACAGCAACGTTATGGTTTGTATGCATTCAGAGTTAAGATGGATGAAACAAATAATACAGCAGATATAATTGACAGAAACATCATTTACGGTCAATTCTTCTTGCAGCCTGTTAAAGCTGGCGAATTTATTGTATTAGATTTCAATGTTATGCCAACTGGAGCTACATTTAGTGAATAAAATGTAGTAGTATTTCTTATTACATAATATTTATATTAAAAGGATATTTATTTTCGGAGAACATAAATGGCAGAATTATTAGAACCTCAAGAAATGTTTTGGACAGCGTTTGAACCTATTCTTTCGAATAGATTTACGATGTATATTGACGGCGTACCAAGTTATTTAATACACGCTGCTGATAAACCAAAAATAACAATGAATGTAGTTGAATTGCCTCATATCAATTTAACTCGCAAGGTTAAAGGAAAAGCTAAATGGGATGACATTACTATAACTTTGTATGAAGCAATAGTACCATCAGCCGCTCAAGCTGTTATGGAGTGGATCCGATTATCTCACGAGTCAGTAACTGGTAGAGATGGATATTCTGATTTTTATAAAAAGGAACTTGTGTTCAATAGTCTGGGCCCAGTCGGCGATAAAATTCAGGAGTGGAAACTTGTAGGCGCTTGGGTTAGTGGTGGAAATTTTGGAAAGGGTGATTGGGCAACTGACGATCCATCTGGAATAGAATTAACAATTAGCTATGATTACGCAATACTTAATTTCTAATTTTGATTGACTTTTACGGGACTCTTTGATATATTACAATATAATAGTTAAAGAGTCCTTTTATATTCCAAAGGTTTTTAAATAAAGAGGTTATTATTCTTCAAACTACAACCAATAAATTTACTATTTATTATATTTATATAAAACAGTAATGTACTGTTTAATATTTATTATGAGGTATTTTTTATGTTTACAAAAAATATAGGAATGTTGTTATTAAGCATTTGGCTTATACTTACCGGTTTAATTAAATTTATTCCTTCTATAGAATTTAATGGATTAGGAGTAGTTATGGCATTGTTAGCAGTAGTTTCTGGAATATTAATTCTATTTCAAAAATAATTAGAGGTATGTATGTTATATTGTGTTATTCACGATATTTACTTTCGAACGTTAAATGAGTTTGAAACACACATTGAAGAACACCAACACAAACTCATTGAACAACAATCTCAGCAAGAACAATCAGTAAAATCAGTTACACAACAAGGAGAATAGTTATGGAAACAAAGAATGAATATCCTACTGAAGTTATATCACTTCCAAGCGAAGGATACCCTTATCCATCAGACAATGTTTTATCGTCTGGAAAAATAGAATTAAAATATATGACTGCTAAAGAAGAGGATATTTTAACCAGTAGAAATTTAATATCTAAAGGTTTGGTTCTAGAAAAATTATTGGAATCAGTAATAGTAAGTCCTAATGTTGATATTAATTCTCTTTTACTTGGTGATAAGAATGCAATATTTATTGCTACTAGAATAATGGGTTATGGATCTAAGTATGAAGTAAAAATCACCTGTCCAAAATGTGGTAAGACAACAGACGTAGCTGTAGATTTATCGAAATTAGATAAAAAGAAAGTTGATTTAAGTATATTGATAAAAGGTAAGAATGAATTTTCTTTAACACTTCCAGCTTCTAAGAAAAATGTGATATGTAAATTTTTAACTCACGGTGATGAAAAAAATATAGATACAGAAATTTCAAATCTTAAAAAATTAATGTCAGAACAAAAAGCTCCAATAGAACCGGAAATGTCTACTCGATTGAAATATGTTATTAAATCAATTGACGGTAATTCTGATAATACTTTTATAAGAAAATTTGTAGAGAGCATGTTATCTTTAGATTCTAAAGCTATAAGAGATAAAATGTTTCAATTATCTCCAGACATTAATACTCAAATTGATTTTCAATGCGGTGATACAGTTGACTGCAACTATCAAGGGAGGATAACACTGCCAATCGGCGTGAGCTTTTTTTGGCCTACCAATTGAGTACGGATTAGAAGTTCATAAAGAATGTGCTACATTGGCATATATGACATCTGGAGGATATCCATTTAATATTGTATATTCAATGCCAGTATATTTGAGAAAGTTTCATTTACGTTATATTGCTTCATTAAAGAAGAAAGAAAACAAAGGAAGTCATACTCCATCAAAAATACTTAAACCAGGTATAAAATCGAAAAAATAATAATTCCCGTTATTGAGACAAAATCTTAGTACCGGGAATATTTATATCTACAGTATAGTAACGACAATAACGGAGAAAAACATGGCTAGTTTAATTGCTAAGATTATAGATTTGATACTTAAAGGTAAATCAAAAGAACTTTTATCTAGAATGCAGCAAAATCCAGAACTTGTTAAAGCAACAGAAGAAGTGGATAAAGCTATAAAAAATTTGTCTGCATCTGTTGCCAAATGGGAAAAAACTAAAAAAGGCCAAGATCTTTAATGGAGCTAATTAATGGCTAAACGTGATGATGACTTTGAAGAATTAAAATCTAAAATGTCTAAAGTAGATAGAGAGACTAGAGCATTTAAATCTTTGATGTCTGAACTTAATGATACATTAAATGAAATGAAAAATACAGGTACGGATTTTTATGAATCGTTAGGTCAAGGAATAAAGGATATAATGAGTAACGTCAGTTCTCTTGATACTCTTATGCAAAGACAATCGAAAACAGCAATTCAAAGTAAAAAATTAATCCTTTCTACAGCAAATATATTATCTTCTGTAACTGATATAACTAAGCAAATTGAATTAAATAACAGAAATATACTTTCTGATAAATTTGATGAGGTAGATGTATCAGAAACTATATCAAATATAGAACAATTGAGACTTTCTATAACAAATAAGCTTCGCGGAAAAAATGTTGAATTAAAAGATGCACTTTCTGATATGTTAGATGTTCAAATGAATCAATTAATTGTTATGGATAAAATTTATAAAAGACAAGTTCAGACAAAACAAATAGCTACTGATATGGCTGATGAATTAGCATCTCCAATAAACAACATATTAGAAAAATTAGGTAGCATTCCACTGTTCGGTAAAGCACTTCAAACAAAACTACAACCTGCAGTAGAAAAATTAACTAGTAATTTAAGTAGTGGTTTGGTTAAGATGTTTGAAACCGGAAAGGTTTCAGCAGCTGGATTCGGTACTTCAATAGTAACTTTTGTAAAAGATTTTGGAACTGCTTTGATGGGTCCACTCGCTATTTTTGCAGCAATAGCAGGATTACTTGTTTTGGGTGTAATGCGTTTCCATGAAATGGAATCAGCTGCTGAAGATGTTCGTAAAGAAACTGGAATAATGAAATCTCAAGCTTCTGAATTACAACACACTTTAGCAAATGTGAACGTTCAATATTCTTCAATGGGTGTTACTATAGAAGTTGCTGCTGAATCTGCTAAAGCCTTAGCTAAAGAAATGGGTAATGTTGTTGGAATGACAAAGGAAGCAATTGGAACAGTTAGTTTATTAAATGTAAATTACGGAGTAGGTGCTTCCGAAGCTGCAGCTGTATATAAAAAATTATTTGATTTTACTAATGGAAATGTTAAAGAAATAAATGGATTGCTTGGAGAAGCAATTTCCATATCAGATAAACTTGGAATTTCTTTTGCCGGAGTAATGTCTGATATAGCAGATTCTGGAGAAGCAGTTCACACGTATTTTCAGGGTGACGAAAAAGCGTTACTTAAAGCAGCTATCAATGCTCGCAGACTTGGAATAAATTTGAAGTCTGTAACTTCTATGGCTGATTCTTTATTAGATTTTGATACTTCTATGGAAGCTGAAATGAATGCTTCTGCTATAATTGGAAAGAATGTAAATTTCGCTGCTGCAAGGTATTCATTTCTTACTGGTCAAATGGAACAAGGTACAAATCAGATATACGAACAAATAGATGCTTTAGGTGATTTCAATTCAATGAATGCTATAGCTAAAAAAGAATTAGCAAAAGCAGCTGGTTTGTCTGTTGAAGAACTTGGCACTATGATGAATCAGAAAAAAGTACTTGGTGCAATGACAGCCGAAGAAAGAAAAAGATATGATATAGGATTGAAAGAATTAGAATCTATACAAAATAGTGTTGATTTACAAAAAGAAAACTTACTTAGAGAACAACAAATGCAATCTACTACTACCAAGATAAGTAATATTTGGAATGGAATAGTTTCTTTATTAGCAGGTTCTTTATTACCAGTATTAGAAATTTTACAACCGTTTTTACTTGGAGCTGTATGGTTAATAAAGACATTATTAGATTTAATTAATGTTGTAGTTCAGGAAATATATTCAGTTTTCAAATGGATTCTTGGAGATGAAAAAGCGTTTGAAGGTTTTAATGCTGCTTCATCTGCTTTTACAGGAAACTTTAAAACTGGAGCTATGGCTGAAGGTGGTATTGTAACTAAACCAACGTTGTCAATGATTGGTGAAGGTGGAACTCCAGAGGCAGTTATACCATTAGATACAGCGGGTATTAAAACTCAAAGTGATCCTGATGTTTTGAAGTTACTTGAAGAAATATTAAATACGTTAAAGATGGGCGGAGATGTATATCTAGATGGAAGAAAAGTTGGTACACGATTAGCTATGGCTGCATCAAATCCTATACAATAAGGATTATAAATGACACTAGAAGATAAATATAAATCAAGCTTGTTTGCTAATATTGGAAAAAAAGTAGATCCTTCAAATGATGTTTCTATATTTACCAATGAAACTGGTTATGCTAAAAATATAAAAACTGGAACATATAATAAATCATATCCAGATGATAAGTCAGTAGTAGGTCCTTGGAAAAATAGATTACCAAACGGTGGACAACCATATATAGAAATATTTCCTTATGATAGTCCTACTGAAAAACATTTAAATGATTTAGGCGACAGAATGTTACCAATTGGTTCTGGTGCAAGAGATATTGCTAGAATTTCTAAATTTTTAATATCAGGTCCTGGTATTTTATTTTTAGCAAAACAGGTTTTATTAAGATTAGCAAATCCAACTATAGAAACAAAAATTTTCAATCCATTATCGATGTACGCTCAGTATGCTAGAGTTTGGGGAGGTTTGATACCCGGTGCTGGAACTATTGTAAAGGGGCATTTGGGAAATCCTCTTCTTGGTGGTGCATCTAGATATTTTAATGAAGAAGATCCAGGAGATAGTGCTATAGTCAAAAAAACTACAGAAGATAGTAGAATAGTTCATCAAGCAGATAAAGTATTCGATAGAATTGATGTATTAGCAGCAGCAAATAGTTTTAGAAAAGTAAATCCTAATAGATATAATTTTCCAATAGATGCAAATTTGATACTTACGTCTATTGAATTGACGAAGTTAGGTCCTCAAAAAGCAAACGGAGAAAAATATTCTGCTAATGTTAAGGTTCAAGACAATGGTGTTTCTACTTGGAAAATAGAAGATCCATTAACTACCGTGTCAACAAAACCAGCTACAGATTCTGTAAGTGGTTTGATTTCTTCTATTTCAAATGTAACAGCTAAAGTTACTCCATATGTTCCATTAGTTCCATTGGGTTCTGTATCATCTGTTCTTAATACTATTGAGAAAACGTTAAATGGAGTTTCAGTAGCTCAAAATAAATTTACGTCTACTGATAAGTATTTAACTTATATAAATAGAATAAGTACTGACACAAGTAAGTTGAATAATATATTAAATAATATATTGGGTGGAACTGTTGAGGAAACAGTACCTATAGCTGGTGAACCATTAAATAAGAATTTGGATATTGATAGACCTATTCTTCAAGACAATTTTACTTTTAGAAAGTTTAATAAAGAAGATTCTACTTTCAAAGCAAATGTATATGTAGATGGTTATGGTCTAATACCTGGTTCAGTTACTAATTCTGAATTGAGGTATGGAGAACCAGGATCTGAAGCTTTACTTCAAAAAAATAACGACAAAATGTCAGTTACTAAAACTCCGTCTGACGATACAACAAAATTATATGATAATAGAACTGGATATAATCATCGTACTACACAATCAATAGAAAATTATGGATTGGTAACAGAAGATGCTGCAAGGGAATTAGTTAAAAATGATTATATTAAATTTGCATTTACATCAGTATCATTGCCTCAAAATAAAACAGCAATATTTAAAGCTACGCTCACATCGTTGTCAGATGCAATAACTCCAACTTGGAATTCTGATGAATTTGTTGGAAGAGCAGATTTAGCTTATACATATAAAAATTTTGAACGTTCTATAACATTTAAGTTTAGTATAGCAATAGCTAATCCTACTGAATTGATACCTACTTACGATAAGTTAAATTTCCTTCAGGGATTTTGTTATCCAGCTGGTTATGTAAAGAATAATATTGGTATGTTAAGTCCTTTATTAAAATTAACAATCGGCGACTTATATAAAAATATACTTGGATTTTTTGAAAGTTTTACGTTTACAGTAGAAGATGAATCTACTTGGGAAATAGAAAATGGATATCAAGTACCAAAATATGTTACAGTAGATATTGGATTTAAAACTATATGGTCATCAACCAAAACTGCACCAGAATCTTCCGGTAGACATATGGCTTTTGGTAATATGATAATTTAAGGAATAAAAATGCAACGATATGATAATACTGAAATAGTTAAAGATAAAAATGGAAAGAGATATTATAAATCAATACTTCTTCCAGAAATAAATGTATCTGATGCTGATGAATATATAATCGTTACGCAGCAGAAACGATTAGATCATCTTGCTCAAGAATATTATAGTGATGCTACATTATGGTGGGTTATTGCTCTTGCTAATAATTTATCAAATCCAACTTTAGTAATACCTTTGGGAATGCAAATTCGTATACCTAAAGATATAAATTCATACATAACAAACTACAGAGAATTAAATGTCTAATGCATATGAACGTCTTACTTGGCCTTATTTATCTCCTCCAAGACAAGAAGTAAAAACAGAATATGAATCGAGAATAATTACTAGAAATTTTTCTAGTAAGACTCCATTTATGAAAATGACATCCGGTCTTCTTTTGAAAAGAACTACTTCTGAATCGACTACTCGAGCAGTATTAAATCCATTAAATACAATATCAGAAAGATATACTTCTACTTCTGGATTTAAACCAAAGGGTGGAATTTCTGGAGTTTCTATTAAGTACAAAAATGATATAGGTACAGTTAGAACAGCAGATGTTACGTGGCAAGTTTATACTAAATTAGAATTTGACACATTAGATGAATTTTTCATGAACCCAGGGAAATTAGTTTTGTTGGAATGGGGTTGGGCAGATGGAGCAAATTCTAAATTTAGTGATTCTGAAATAGAAACTCTCGGTGAATCGAAATTTGAAAAATTAAGAAGACAAAAAATAAAAGAATCGGGTTGCAATTATGATGCTATGTTAGGTTTAATTAGTAATTTTGATTGGTCTTATAGTGAAGGAAAGTATACTTGTGTTACTACGCTTATAAGTCCAGGAGCATTTTTTGGAGACGAAAACTTAAATGCAAATGCTATAGCTGTTCCAGATAAAAATGGAGATATGAGTGGAACTTATCCATCATTGAAAAATATAATGATAAAGTTTCTTAATAACGAACAATGGTTAAATGATTATTATGGTGCAAATAGTGCTGGTAAAGATAACTATGTTTCTTTTAATAAAAGTGGACAAAAATATATTAGTTGGGCTTTATTTGAAGCGTTAATTAATCAATCTAATCCAGTAAATTCTGTATTTAGTGGAGATGTATATATATCTTGTCCTTCTTCTAGAAATACTGTTAGTGGAAAAAAGGTTCATTTTTTAAGTATAGATCCAGAAATAGCAATATGGAATACAAATAATATATTTGCAAATCAAGGTTTAAGATCATTTACTGATTCTATTGGTCGAGGATTAATAAAAAATATATATCTTAATATCAAAATGGTGTCTGATATATTTGATAAATCTGCAAACTTAAATCAAGTATTTACTAATATATATGCTAATTTACAAAAAGCTTCTTGCGATGCTTGGAATTTTAGAATGATTAACAGAACTATTACATCAGATGATGTAATAGATATGGAATCAGCTGAATCACTTAAATCGTTTTATTCTGTAAATTTGGGTGGAGATATAACAACTACTGTAGATGAAAAATATACATATGTTGCTTTGACAGATCAAATTTTGAGAAACGGAGTTATATCGTTTGATGTTTTAGGAGGAAATTCTGCTGTAACTGATATTACATTAAATTCAAAAATGCCAGGTGCTGTTGTTATGTCGATGATAGCTGCTGCAGATTCTAAGTATACTTTATTATCTGGATTTCCACATTTTGTTGGTATAGGAATGGACACAGATAGAATAAATTCAATAGATACTTTTGCTGATGTAACACGAGAAAGAGTACAAGAAAGAATAATAAAAGATAAAATGGACAAATTTTGGAAACAGCTTGAAGCATCTAAGCAATCTACAGATGCAGCTGAAACGTTTGTTAGTAGGTATGGCGATTGGGAGCAAGTTTCATTAATTGCATATTCTGAAAAACAGCAAAGAATGTTAATTACAGATCAAGGATCATTGAGTATACTTCTTCCAATAGAAATGAATGTGACACTATTTGGCATATCTGGATTTAGTGTTGGTAATATAATTACAGCAGATGTAGTACCAGAAGCTTATAAGAAAAATGCATATTTTCAAATAATTGGAATAGATGATACTATTGATTCTTCCGGATGGAGAACAGCGCTAACGTCGAGATTTAGAAATATTAGTAAAACATCTAAGACATTATTTCCTGATACACCCGATACTGATGTTCAGGCTCAGGATGAATTTGTAAAAGATAATATTGCTGCAAAAGGAAATCCAGATGAACTTGAAAATGATTGTTTTGGTAAATATAAATTAGCTGACTTAAATATGAATCATTTTGGTGAATCAAATGAAATAACAATAGATGTTAAGAAAAATTTGACATATTTATGTAAAGAGTTTTTACGTCCATTGAATGAATTTTTGAAAATGAATAATTATGAAATATCTATAATTAGTGCTTTTCGTTCAAAAAGTGTAGATGCTAAGTATGGAGAACCAATAGATAATTTGCATACGTTTGGTTGTGCTGTGGATTTGAAGGTTAGAGATTTAAAAACAGGTGAATATGTTCCTCCGTTTACAGTAGCACATTTAATAAATTTATATGGATTGAAATACGATATTATGGTAATAGAAGATTATTGGTTACATGTTGGTTATGTAAATGAAGCAGCAGCTGGAAGAAGTAATAGAAAGTTAAAATATAAATTGGTATTTGATAATACAACATATATTAAATCATTAGTGCCGGTGAATTTATGAACGATTCGTTAAAAAATAATACTACTTATTTTAATTTAACTAAAGTTAAAGAGCAAAAATATGCTGTTGAAATTCATCCAAAACCAACAAAAGATGATTTTGAAAACGGTTTTTATATTAGATATTTTGTATCCCAAAAAAATACAAATGATAATATAATAGAAATAGATAAAACTCAATATGATGGATTTTTAGATTCTAAATTTTATACTATTTTTAATATGCGATGGATGCTGCCAGATGATACAGAAGAAAACATGAAAATAAATATGGACGCTATATCTTTACTTAATAAAACATATCCAGCTTTTAGACAAAAGATGCGTCCATTTGCCATGAAACAATCTACATATATAGAAGCTGGTGGTATATCAGCTACTGGGTCTAAAGATTCTAATATTGTTATAGCAACTAAACGAATAGATGAAATTCCAGTAACGCAACCCATTAGAACCGTTTCACAAGTTACTCAAGTTTCTCTTTTACCGCCTCCCGCAGCACTATCGGCGACAGCAATAAAGTCAGACGGATTTACTTTAAATTGGACTGCTGTTAGTGGAGCTACAAATTATTACGTATGTGTTTCTACAGCTAGCAATTTTAGTTCTTATATATTTCAATATGAAACTGGTTATTGGGATCATAAGATTGTAGGAAATGTTACTTCTGTTAGTATCGCATCAATACTGGAACCAACAGTAGTTAGTAATACGAAATTTTATTTTAGAATACAATCTTACAGAGAAGGAGGAAGAAGCAATTATTCTAATACAATGGAATTAACTACGTTGCCTATATACTGGACTCCACCAGAATTCAATACAGACGTAGAGCAAAATGTAGTTATCTGGTTAGATGCTATGTATATTCAGGGAGTAACAAATGGATTTAATTTAAAACAACATCCAGATGGTGG
>Ga0172380_10004443_pt1 | contig 18007 bp, 10 predicted proteins | sample Leawe162metaG_FD_119747 | JGI IMG/M metagenome (GOLD analysis project Ga0172380, IMG submission 119747) | Leachate microbial communities from a municipal landfill in Southern Ontario, Canada - Leachate well 162 metaG | ecosystem: Engineered > Solid waste > Landfill > Unclassified | place... | reverse complement strand
TGCCAGTGGAGTGCGATGCCATCGAACGCATTGCTGGCGTCCTATTTGAGGTAACCAAGGGCGACAAGCACGGCATCTTCTCTACCGAAACGATGTCTTTCGTCCTGCCAGCGAGGTACGACAAGATCTCCGAGCTAACCCTTCCCGCGCTTGAGGTGGTCGAGGGCGACAAGCACGGCATCTTCTCTACCGACACGGCATCCCTTGTCCTGCCAGTGGAGTACGACGATATTTACCTCGGGTGGCAAGACAGAGGGTCGTCGTCTCCGTCTCCCACCACGTTCATGGTACAGAAGGGCGACAAGCATGGCATCTTCTCCACCGAAACGATGTCTCTCGTCGTACCGGTGGAGTACGACTACCCCGTCGGGCGCTTGTATCCAGGCTTATTCATGGTGGGGAGGAGGGGCCGCCACAAGCACGGCATCTTCTCAATCGAGACCGGGTCCCTGGTTCTGCCGATGAGGTACGATCGCATTGAGTCTCTGTACCAATCGAGCTGGCTCTTCGATGTATCGCAGGGCGACAAGCACGGCGTCTTCTCCATCGAAACGATGTCCCTCGTCGTGCCGGTGGAGTACGAGTACGTTGATCGTTTGCGCCACACCTTGATCGCGGTACGAAGAGACGGCAAGTACGGTGTCTTCTCCACCGAAACAATGTCTCTCGTCGTGCCGGTGGAGTACAAGGACACCCAGCAAGGTGGTCTGGACCACATCTTGCTGGAGATGGTGGAGAAGATAAAAGGGGAGGCGCCGTCTCCGTCGAAACCAGCAAGACACTCTAGGAAGAGGTAAAAACCAGCCGCCAGTCAGAGAAAGTCGCTTGCGACCTCACTCTGCTGGCGGCTTTCTCATTTTAACCAGCGCTCCACCGCCTCTCGCGGGGCCCCGCCAACGGCGGCGGGTGGCGCTGGTTTTTAGTTTAGAGGTACAATAAGAAACTATGGCAACGCTGACACCACGGTTTCGCAAACAAGCACTCATCGGAGTGGTAACCCTTGCGGCTTTTGGAATTGTATCATTGGCTGTTTTTGCGTTTTCCCTGGCAGGGGATGAAGGCGACCATGTACTCATTCGCTACGCCGAAGAAAACGGAATGGACAGCGCGCAAGATATCTCGGGTTTGGAAGCGCGCGAGCAGTACATTTTAGGCGAGCAGAAGGAGCGCTCCTTGGTGGCGGTTTTACATAACCCAAACGAAGGGTGGCACGCTTCGCGTGTTTCGTACCGATTTAGTATAAAGGGAGCCGAAGAACGCGAGGAAGTGGTGGAGGGTTCGTCGTTTGTGGGTGCCGCGAGCGACCGCCTTATCGTTGAGCAATTCTCTTCCGATTTTTCCATAGAAAGTTTTTCTTTTACCATTGAGAGCGTAGACTGGGTGAGCGCTCCCGAGCGCCAGCTTGCTGAGTTGCGCGTGCGCCAAGCTGTTTTTGAAACAAAAGGAGAAGGCCACGGAATTGTTTCGCACGTGAGCGGCCGCGTGGTAAACGATTCGGCAGTAGGAGCGGTTGATGTTGAGGTGGGTATAGTGGCGCGCACGCAGGAAGGCGTTGCGGTAGGCGCGGGCGTTGTAGATGTTGCTTCTCTTAATCCGGCAGCGAGCGAAGAACTTTCTTTTTCGTGGGAAGGGGGGTTGGGAAATGTTGCCACGCTTTCTTTCTTCCCGGTAGCCGAAGGCATAAGCAAACCGTAATACACGTATGAATTTTTCTTTTTCTCGCTGGTTTGGCGGATACGATTGGGTGCTGCTGGGTGCAGCGTTTTTGTTGATGGTTGCCGGCCTTACCTCGCTCTTTAGCACGACCGCGGGGGAAACGGTGCAGTTTTCTCGCCAAATTATTTGGATAGTATTGGCGCTTGGCGTATTTGCCGCAATGAGCTCGTTTGATTACCGTGTGTTCCGCGCCCATTTTTCACCGGTATTAGTGCTCTATATTGCCGGAGTGTTGGGAATTGTATTGGTGTACGCGCTGGGCATTACGGTGCGCGGCGCGCGCAGTTGGATTGATGTGGGGTTCTTCCGCATTGAGCCGGTTGAACCGTTGAAGATTTCTATTATCCTCATCCTGTCAAAATACTTTTCACTCCGGCACGTAGAAATGTATCGCCTCCGCAACGTAATCATTCCGGGTATCTATATGTTAATTCCGGCGGTGCTCGTGTTCCTTCAGCCAGATATGGGTTCGTTAGCCGTACTGCTCGTTATTTGGTTTGGTGTTGTACTGGTTGCGGGTATCAAGTGGAAGCACTTAGCGTTCCTTACCGCCGCGGGGCTGGGGGTGGCAACGTTCGCCTGGTCATTTCTGCTGTACGATTACCAACGCGAGCGCGTGCTCACCCTGCTTGACCCTACGCGCGATCCGTTGGGCGCGAGCTACCAAACCATTCAATCGATTGTGGCTCTTTCCTCCGGTGGGCTGTGGGGCAAGGGGATAGGGCAGGGGACGCAGTCCCAGCTTGGTTTTTTGCCCGACGCGGCAACTGACTTTATTTTTGCGGCCATCGCCGAAGAACTCGGTATTGTTGCCGCCCTCGTGGTGCTTGCTCTGTTTGGGGTGCTGTTCTGGCGGTTGATGCGCATTGCACAAAATGCTCACAACAACTTCGCCCGCTTGGCGGTTGTTGGCATCGCGTTTATGTTGATGGCGCAGGTTCTGTTTAATATCGGCATGGTGGTGGGGCTGTTGCCCGTAACGGGGCTGACCTTGCCACTCGTTAGTTATGGGGGGAGCAGCATGCTTACCGTGATGATTGCCCTGGGGTTTGCCAACAGCATTCACCGCCGCACCCAGCGCACCTACGAAGAGGTAGTGCAGGATTTAGCGTAGACGGTCATAAAAGGGGAGAGGATATACCACTTGACAAAGTGGTATATTTTGTGCTATAATATAATTATAGAGAAGATAAGGAATTGCTTTGGTAAAGCGCTGAAAAGGGCCTTTCCGAAAGGACTTTCTCAGAGCTCTGCCAAGTGGTGGGGTTTGTACATTGGTAATTCGTCCAAGGAGGACACAATGCTTCTGACTGCTCTGGTTCTGGCGGCCACATTTATCGCGGGCATGGTTGCGCTGGACCTCCTCATGAGGCTCAGCGGCGGCGGGATCGTCCTGCCGGAGGATTCCTTCCTCGTGCGTTTCTGGCGCGAGAGGCGGGATGAGAACCCACGCACGCTGTGCGAAATCATCCTCTTGTTGACGACTACGACGGTCGGCAACATCCTGGGTGGACTGCTTCTCCTGCTCGTCGTCATTGGTATCCCGGTTGGGATCGTGGCGCTTGGCGTCATGATCGGGCTCGACGAGAAGAGCCTGGGGGCGTCGGCGGTGGCTATGCGCGCAAGCATCTCCATCGTTGTGATGATTGCAGCGTTGGCCGTTGAGGGGGGCATCGTAATCGGTGCGATGTTCGGCGCCGACAAGGCGATCAAGGTCGCCGAGAGGAAGTTCCGCATTTCGCGGGTCATCTTCCCGGTGTTCCGGGCCATCGCATGGCCGTTCCGTACGGCCCTCAAGGCCTACAGGATCGTCCGCGACAGGGCCTGTCCGATCGTGGTAATCGCCGAGAGCGGGCCTGTCCAGGCCTAGTAGCCCGCGGCAACCAAGCACCTTACGCTTGGCAGAGATTGGGAAGACTCTGAAATTTCTTCCCCACACTAGGACCCACCATACGGCGGGTCCTTTTCATTTATCTGGTTATCGCACGGAGAATTTTAGAACTGCGAATGAGTATAATGCAAAGAATTCAGTGCAAAATAATGGTATTATTATGAGTAACGATAATTAATACATGGGTATGGCGTTGAGTTGGGGGTTCAAGTCGCGCAAAAAAGTAAGCGTTTTTTCGTTTGCGTGGTTATTAGTAATTCTTTTTGTAGCGCTTCTTTGCACTGCCCAGGCGCTTCTTTTGTTTAGCGACATCCTCCCTGGCGTCGCAACCCAAGAGATAAAGGATTCTCGTTTTATTTCGAATACGGAAAATATTACGTTTACCCTCCCCGAGGGTTGGAGACGGTTGGATGATGCGCCCGAATACTTTCCAAAGGGGAGTGACGGCAAGGTTTTGTACTCTCTTGGTAAAGAGGGCACATCATGCACCATTGTGTATGCCTCTATGTCAGAACGGGCAGGATTCGATCAGGTGTCCTTTGGGAATAGGGTGTTTAGTAGGGATTGGCAATTTGATTCCAATTGGTTCCTTCCTTTTGAAGAGGGGCGGGATGTTGCTTTTTCAGGATCCGAAAGGCAGTATTTAAGATCAGAATTTCGTTTTACATCGCTCAATCGTCGCGATAATAGGGCTTTCATCTTATTGAACCAGAATCAGGATCCTGTTTCCGACGTATGCAACGATGAGATGAATAGACTGCTAGAGACGGTTGAGTATTATTACGAAGATATAGCCCTAGACAATGAGAGCGAAGGTCTTTTATGGACTATCAAGGAATTCAGTAATAGCAAGGATAGGGAGCGGATAATGGTTCTCTTTACCCCGCAAGGTTCGAGCGAAAATTATAGGGTCGGGACACTCCCAGACGCTTCTAACGATGAGTTTATTGCCGCTAATAATAAACTTTATTATCTTAGTTATTCTGACGATCCAACTCAATATCGGAGTAATTTTTCTTTTTTCAATCCGCTCGCCGGGACGTCGGGCGTAGTAGATGGAACTGATTTTATCAATTCTTATGTTTCGTCACTCTATGTACAGGGAGGTAATACTTATTACCTTGTGGTGCCTGCGGATAATCCTGACACCCTTGACTGTGTTCTTTTAGATTTATCAAAATGTATGGGCGATAAGAGTTTGTATCGAGTCGATTTTTCTGAGGGAAGCAAGCCAATTCTTGTAGCCGAGAATATCCATGCAGAAAGAATCCTCGGATACGATAGTGAAGAGAATGCATTCTATCTGAGCGCTGGTTATGGTGACGCGGGCTGTGCCGTAGTAAATTACTGGAAACATCACGATAATAAGGAGGATTTTCTCGGGCACTATAGTGCCTGTGCAGATCTTGAGACGGCAGAAGTTACTGTGGAAGAGGGTGCCGAGGTGGCGCTTATCATAGAAGAAATTCAGAAGAAAATTGGTTCGCCACAGATTATAAAGACCATAGGAATTGCTTCTGGGGGCATCCTTTCCCCGGTAATAGAGGAGAGAAAAGAGTCATCGTGGAATAGAATTTTCTTTGAGAATTAACATCGTCAAGAGATGATGAGGAGTTAGGAAAGGGTGCAGAGGTTGACTTATTTCTTATAGCGATGTAATGTATATCTAACGATTTTCCGCGGAGGAGCTCAATGTTTCCGCGATATCAAAGTGCGGTGAGCAATAGCAAGTACCCAGCCTGCAAGGGCTGGGTTGATCTGGTGTGCGTGCTCCAGTTTTTTGTTTTCTATTTATTACTGAATTGGCAAGTGCCTCGCCCCATACACAGATGGAGCGAGTTGCTTTATCTTCTATGCTTCCCACGAAGAGCTTTTCCCGCCATTCATATAAAGAAAAGGAGATTCCGAACCTGCTGGAAGTACAGCGGGCTTCCTACGACTGGTTCTGGAAATCCGGCCTGCGCGCCCTCCTAGATGAGATTTCTCCGATTACCGACTACACCGGTAAGGAGATGGAGCTTACCTTCGGCGAGTACCGCCTGGAGGAGCCAAAGTATTCGGAAGCAATGGCACGCAAACAGAACTCCTCGTATGAGGCGCCTTTGCGTGTGGTTGCCCGTTTGCTAATTAAGAAGACGGGGGAGATTAAGGAACAAGAGATTTACCTCGGGGACTTCCCACTCATGACCGAGCGCGGAACCTTCATTATGAATGGCGTTGAACGCGTCATGATCTCCCAGCTCATCCGCTCCCCAGGAGCCTTCTTTACCGCCAATATGGTGCGGGGCCAGCAATTGTTCGGCGCTAAGATTATCCCCAACCGCGGGGCGTGGCTCGAGTTTGAAACCGACCACAACGGTGCGTTGTTCGCCAAAATTGACCGCAAGCGCAAAGTTGCCGCAACCACATTGTTGCGGGCCTTTGGCATGGACACGAAAGCGATTACGGCAACATTCAAAAATATTGATTCCAGCAAGATAAAGCACATTGAAGAAACCCTCAAGCAGGACGCCACGAAAAACCAGGCAGAAGCCTTGTTGGAGGTGTACAAGCGCATGCGCCCGGGCGATTTGGCGACCGTAGAGAACGCACAGAGCTTGATTGAGAACACGTTCTTCAACTTTGACCGGTACGATCTGTCCAATGTTGGGCGCTGGAAGAGCGACCAGCGTTTAGGCGAGGTATTTGATATCGTGAAGGGCAAGCCCGCTGTTGCCAAGGATGGTTTTGATTACAGTAAAGAAGACCGTGTATTGAAAGTGGAAGACGTGGTGCGCGTTATGGCCGAAGTTATCCGAATGAATAACGACCCCCTCGCCATTCCTGACGACATCGACCACTTGGGCAACCGCCGCGTACGAAGCGTGGGCGAAACCCTGCAGAACCGTTTGCGCGTTGGCCTGATGCGCATGGAGCGCATCATCAAGGACCGAATGTCCACCTTAGAGGTGGACACGATGGCCCCTGCCCAACTCATTAACGTGCGCCCCGTATCTTCGGTGGTGCGCGAGTTCTTCACCGCAGGCCAGTTGTCGCAGTTCATGGATAACACGAACCCGTTGTCCGAGTTGGAGCATAAGCGTATCTTGTCGGCAACCGGCCCTGGAGGTTTGACCCGCGAGCGCGCCGGCTTCGATGTACGTGACGTACAGCCATCCCACTACGGACGTATTTGTCCTATCCAGACCCCGGAAGGACCGAACATCGGTTTGGTAGGCCGCTTGGCGACATTCGCCAAGATTAACGAATTTGGTTTCTTGGAGACGCCTTACTACGTTGTGAAGAATGGGATTATTACCAATGAAGTAGAGTATTTGAACGCCCTGCAGGAAGAGCGTGTCGCGATTGCGGCGAGTGGACTTGCGGTGAGGGATAACAAGATTGTTGAAAAAGAAGTAAACGCTCGTTTGCGCGGTGTCCCTCTGCAAATTCCGACTCCGGATATCCGCTACATCGACGTATCACCCAAGCAGTTTATTTCTGTCGCGACCGCACTCATTCCGTTTGTTGAGCACGATGACGCAAACCGCGCCCTGATGGCTTCGAACATGCAACGCCAGGCCGTACCGTGTGTACGCCCGGAGGCTCCGTTCGTTGGGACGGGGCTTGAGGAGCGCGTAGCGCGTGACTCAGGCTTGTTGGTGCTTGCCGAAGAGGACGGTGTTATTGAAGAGTCTGACGCCAAACACATTAAGGTGCGCTACGAAGGCAAGGCAGGCGCGAAAGGAAAGTTCGTTTCCTACGACTTGAACAACTTCCTTCGTTCCAACCAGTACACGGTTATCCACCAGACCGCGAAGGTAATTCCTGGCACCGCCGTAAAGAAGGGAGATGTACTTGCGGACACCTCATCGGTTTCCGATGGTGTGCTCTCTCTTGGCAAGAACTTGCTCGTTGCCTTTGTGCCATGGCGCGGAGGTAACTTTGAAGACGCTATTATTTTGAACGAACGCCTCGTGAAGGACGATGTGTTGAGCTCTATCCACATTGAAAATTTTGAGGCCGATGTGCGCGAAACCAAACTTGGGCCCGAAGTTACTACGCCTGATATCCCCAACGTCGGTGAAGAAAAGTTAAAGGACTTGGATGAAGAGGGTGTGGTACGCATTGGAGCCGAGGTAGGCCCTGGCGATATCCTGGTGGGTAAAATTTCCCCCAAGGGTGAAGCTGACTTAACGAGTGAGGAGCGCCTTCTGCGCGCTATCTTCGGTGAGAAGGCCCGAGACGTAAAAGACACCTCGTTGCGCATGCCCCACGGCAAGCGCGGACGCGTGGTAGGCGTTACCGTATTCTCCCGTGAGAATGGCGACAAGCTGCCCACTGGCGTTATCAAGCAGGTGCAGGTAGAAGTTGCGGAACTTCGCAAAATTGAGGCGGGGGACAAGCTCGCCGGACGCCACGGAAACAAGGGTGTTATTTCCCGCGTATTGCCGCAGGAAGAAATGCCATTCTTGCCTGACGGAACTCCAGTGGACATTGTGCTCAACCCATTGGGTGTGCCGTCTCGTATGAACATCGGCCAGATTTTGGAAGTACACTTAGGGTGGGCCGCAGGCACACTCGGGTACCGCGCCATTACACCGGCATTCTCCGGTGCGGGCGAGGCTGATATCAAAGCGGAATTAGGAAAAGCTGGGTTGCCCCAGAGCGGTAAGATTCGCCTTCGCGACGGCCAAACAGGTGAGCCGTTCGAACAGGATGTAACCGTTGGGTATATGTACATTATGAAGCTGGTGCACATGGTGGAAGACAAAATCCACATGCGTTCTATTGGACCGTACTCCCTCATTACCCAGCAGCCGTTGGGTGGTAAGGCGCAGTTTGGTGGCCAGCGCTTCGGAGAAATGGAGGTGTGGGCGCTTGAAGGATACGGCGCGTCCCACAACTTGCAGGAAATCCTCACCATTAAGTCCGATGACGTACTGGGACGTTCTGCCGCATACGAATCAATTATCAAGGGTGAGGAAATTAAAAAGCCAAACGTCCCCGAGTCATTCAACGTACTCGTGAACGAACTAAAAGGTCTTGGGCTCAATGTGCTGATTGAAGAAAAGAAAGAAATAGAAGACGAGGACTAACCCCACTACTATGCCTAAAGTATCTGACTTCAAATCACTCCAGCTCAAAGTGGCTTCTCCGGAAAATATCCAGGAGTGGAGCCATGGCGAGGTGCTCAAGCCCGAGACTATTAACTACCGCACGCAGAAGCCCGAACGCGATGGCTTGTTTGACGAGCGTATCTTCGGCCCTGAAAAGGACTACGAATGTTACTGCGGCAAGTACCGACGCATCCGTTACAAGGGAGTTGTCTGTGACAAGTGTGGGGTAGAAGTAACCCGCTCCAGCGTACGCCGTGAGCGCATGGGCCACATTAAGTTGGCCGTGCCTGTCGCGCACATTTGGTTCTTGCGCGGTGTGCCTTCCCGCATGGGCTTGCTCTTGGACATTCCCGTCCAGCAGTTGGAAAAGGTAGTGTACTACACCAACTACATCGTATTGAACGTAGACGACGAGCGCCGTACGGAAGCGATGCAGCACGTGGAAGAGGAGTACAAGAAAAAGGTAAAACTTGAAAAGACCCCCGAGGACAAAGCCGAACTGAAGGAATTGCGCGACGGAGAGCTTTCCCGCTTGAAGACATTGCGCCGCCTGAGCGTGCTCAACGAGTACGACTACCATGACATGAGCCTCAAGTACGGCGAAGTGTTTGACGCGGCAACAGGAGCCGAGCCGGTACGCCAAGCTTTGGAATCGTTGGACATGGACAAGTTGATCAGGGACCTCACCAAGGAGGTGGAGGTAACCAAGACCGCCATGGCCCAGCAGAAGGCCCAGCGCCGTCTCATCTTGGCACAGCGCATGAAGCGCGCCGGCATTAGCCCCCAGTGGCTCTTCATTACGCACTTGCCGATTATTCCGCCCGAACTGCGCCCGATGGTACAGCTCGATGGTGGCCGCTACGCCTCGTCCGATTTGAACGATTTGTACCGCCGCGTCATCAACCGCAACAACCGCTTGAAGCGCTTGATGGAATTGAACGCGCCCGAGGTTATTACCCGCAATGAAAAGCGTATGTTGCAGGAGGCGGTAGACGCCCTTATCGACAACGCGGCTCGCAGTGGGCAAACGGTAACCACCGCCACAACCGGCGGCAAGCGAACCCTCAAGTCTATTGCGGACATGTTGAAGGGTAAGCAAGGCCGTTTCCGCCAGAACCTATTGGGTAAGCGCGTGGACTACTCGGGACGTTCCGTTATTGTGGTTGGTCCCTCATTGCAGTTGCACCAGTGTGGTCTTCCTAAGAAGATGGCACTGGAGCTATTCCGCCCGTTTGTTATCAACAAAATTATTGAGAGTGAGCTTGCCTTCAACGTACGCGCCGCGAACCGTCTTATTGACGACGCGCCCGCCGAAGTATGGGCAATTCTTGAAGAGGTTATCCAGGGCAAGTACGTTCTCTTAAACCGCGCCCCAACCCTTCACCGCTTGGGTATTCAGGCCTTCCAGCCAATCCTTATTGAAGGAAACGCTATCCAGTTGCACCCCCTCGTATGTACCGCGTACAACGCTGACTTCGATGGTGACCAGATGGCGGTGCACTTGCCTCTCTCCAAAGAGGCGCAGGAAGAGGCGGGAACATTGATGCTTTCGTCTCGCAACCTCACCAAGCCCGCGACCGGTTCACCAATCGTGAACCCGACCAAGGACATGGTATTGGGTTGTTTCTGGATGAGCAAAATCAAGCAAGGCGCGAAGGGAGAAGGGAAAGCATTCTCGAGCCCCCAGGACGCCCGCTTGGCATGTGAGTCTGGTGTTATCCACCTGAAGGCGCGCATCAAGGTGCGCATCGCCAACAACCCATGGTTGGAGCGTGATGCCAAGGAAGGCGAGCGATTCGTGGAAACATCCGCCGGGCGCATCATCTTTAACCAGATTTTGCCCGAAGACTTCCCATTCGTGAACGAAGACTTGAACTCCGGAGTTTTGAAGCGCATTACCTCCGAACTCTTTAGCGAGTGGGGGATGGAGCGCACGGTTGAGGTGTTGGACGCGATGAAAGAGCTCGGCTTCCACTACTCCACGATTTCCGGAACCACCTGGTCTATGGATGACTTGACCGTTCCGACCGAGAAGCCGGCAATTGTTGCCAAGGCAAACCAAGAAGTTGCCCTTATCCGCAACCAATTTGAAGAGGGACTCTTGAGTGCCACGGAGCGTTCCAGCAAGGTTATTGAAGTATGGAACCGCACGAAGCAAGAAATTGAAAAGTTGCTTCCCGGATATTTGGAAGAACATGGTTCGGTCGCGATGATCGTATCAAGTGGTGCTCGTGGTTCACAGGCTCAGCTGACCCAGATGATGGGTATGAAGGGACCAGTAGTAAACCCGGCCGGACAGGTTATGGAAGTTCCGGTACTATCCAGCTTCAAGGAAGGGTTCACCCCGCTTGAGTACTTCATCTCAACCCACGCGGCCCGAAAGGGTGCGGCTGACACCGCCCTTCGTACCGCGCGCGCCGGGTACCTTACCCGTCGTTTGGTAGATGTGACCCAAGACCTGATTATCCGCACGCACGCCTGTGAAGACACGAAGGGGCTCTTGCTCATCCGCGCCGAAAGCGACAAGGTTGGCCAGAGCTTTGAAGAGCAGCTCTTCGGACGTGTTTCCGCCGAAACCGTAAAGGTAGGGGATGAAACGCTCGTAAAGAAGGGAGAAGCAATGACCGCCCCGATCGCCAAGGCGTTGGACAAGTCGGGCATTCCTCAGATGCGCGCATTCTCGCCCCTCACCTGTGTTGATGAAAGTATCTGTGCACGTTGCTACGGACTGGACCTGGCAAACAGCAAGATGGTAGCGGAGGGTGAAGCCGTTGGTGTTGTCGCCGCCCAATCTATTGGTGAGCCTGGAACCCAGCTGACAATGCGTACGTTCCACACCGGTGGTGTTGCTGGCGCATCCGACGTAACCCAAGGTTTGCCTCGTGTTGAGGAAATTTTTGAAGCGCGTACCCCCAAGGGTAAGGCGTACATTTCTGAAGTGGACGGCAAGGTAGAAGACGTTACCGATGGGGACGGGGAGCGCATCGTAAAGATTCGCTACGAGAAGGCCAACGGCAAGTCTGATGCCAAGAAGACCGACATCAAGGAATACTCCATCCCCAACAACGTTGCGGTATGGGTAGACAAGGGCGACCTCATTGCCGCCGGAAGCCAGCTCACCGAAGGCCACATAGATTTGAAGGATTTGTACAAGCAAGTATCCAAGGAAGAAGTGCAGAAGCACATTGTTGCCGAGGTACAGCAAATCTACAACTCCAACGGTGCGACTATCCACAACAAGCACATCGAAATCGTAGTGCGCCAAATGTTCTCACGCATCAAGATTGCCGAGCCTGGCGACTCTAACTTCAGCCCCGGCGAAATTGTAACCGCCGCCCGTTTGCGCATGGAAAACACGCGCATCTCCGGAAAGCGTGAAGCCAAGGGAGCCTCGTTGTTGCTGGGTATTACGAAGGTTGCCTTAACAACTGACTCCTTCCTTTCCGCCGCGTCCTTCCAGGAAACAGCGCGCGTACTTATCCGCGCCGCCATTGAAGGCCGCCATGACCACCTCCGTGGTTTGAAGGAGAACGTTATTATTGGTAAAATAATTCCAGCAGGAACCGGATTCAAGAAGACCGTCTAATCCCTGCGTTACTACGCTGGATATTCACAAGCGCCCCGCTTTCCAGCGGGGCGCTTGTTGGTAAAGCCCGCCTCATCTTCTGAAGCGTGGCCGTGTTTCCGTGAACCCTCCTCATGGGAAGAAAAAAGAAAAAGAACAACGACGGTGATTCTCAATTCGCTCTCGGGCTTGAGCCCGATGTAGTGAAGGGTATTTGGAGCGTCTCGCTTATTGCGTTGGCGGTGTTGAGCGTACTAAGTTTTGTGGGTGCGGCGGGTTCCTTCGGGGACCTCATTAGCGATTTTCTGCGCGCCATCGCCGGCTGGGGAATGTACGTGGTACCTTTGTTGCTATTGGGTTTGGCAGGGGCGTTTTTAGCTTCCTGGGGTAAAGACAACAACAAGAGCATTCTCGTTGCCGCCGTTCTCTTTTCATCAAGCATCCTCGGGGGGTTTGCCCTCATTGGGAACGAGCCCATCGCACGCGGCGGCTACTGGGGTTTTATATTTTCTTGGCCCTTGCGTGAGTTCTTGGCAATTCCGGGGGCAATTGTGGTACTTTTTGCAACCGCAATAGTATCGCTCATCATTGGTTTTAATATGTCCGTTGGCCAAACGATTGCCGAGTTCCGTGAGCGCCGCCGCGCGGCCGAAGGCGCGTTAGATTTGGAAGAAGAAGCACTCGGAGAGAAGCCAGAGTTTAAGGTAAAGACGCTCGGAGAAGATGATACGCTGGAGCGCAAAGCGGTCCCGGCGGAAAAGCGCCCGGGTAAATCAGACGACGCGCTTATCAAAACGCCCTCGCTTTCTTCTGCGGACGGATCGTTTAGTTTGCCGCCATTCGACCTTTTGGAACACGAGAGCGGAAAGCCAAGCAGTGGTGACATTCAAGCGAACGCAACCATTATTAAGCGCACCCTGCAAAACTTCGGCATTGATGTTGAAATGGGCGAGGTAAACGTAGGCCCAACCGTTACCCAGTACACGATGAAGCCGGCCGAAGGTGTGAAGCTTTCTAAGGTAACGGCCCTTTCCAACGATATGGCATTGGCGCTCGCGGCACACCCTTTGCGTATTGAGGCCCCCATCCCGGGCCGTTCGCTCGTGGGTATTGAAATCCCAAATGAAACGACCGCGATTGTGCGCTTGCGCGACCTCATTGAAAAGCAGGAGTTCCAGGAGGCAGGGGATTTGGCAATTGCGCTTGGCCGCGATGTATCGGGCCGTGTTGCCTACGCCGACTTGGCGAAAATGCCGCACCTCTTGATTGCCGGTTCCACCGGTTCGGGTAAAACCATTGCCTTAAACAGCGTTATTTTGAGTTTATTGTACAAAAATACACCCCAGCAACTGCGCCTTCTGCTCATTGACCCTAAGCGCGTTGAGTTTACGGTGTACGCCAATATCCCGCATATGCTTGCCCCTGTCGTGATAGAAAACGCCAAGGCGGTAAACGCTCTCAAGTGGGCGGTCAGCGAGATGGAGCGGCGGTTTGACGTGCTCTCTCGCGCCGGTACGCGCGACATTACGTCGTTTAATGTCAACAAGAAAGCGGTGGAGCAGGAAGGTCATATGCCCTACGTGGTTATTGTCATCGATGAGTTGGCAGACTTAATGTCCTCCAAGGGTCGCGAGGTTGAAGCGCTCATCGTACGCATCGCCCAAATGGCGCGCGCCGTTGGTATCCACCTTATTTTGGCAACACAGCGTCCTTCCGTTGAGGTAATTACGGGAACGATTAAGGCGAATATGCCGGCACGCATGGCGTTCCAGGTTGCCTCACAAATCGATTCGCGCACCATTTTGGATATGGCTGGCGCGGATAAGTTGTTGGGCCGGGGAGATATGCTCTTCCTGTCCCCGCAAGCGTCCAAGCCGACGCGTATCCAGGGAGCGTTTATTCAGGATACTGAAATTAAGAAAGTTTCCGACTTCTTGCGCAAACAGAATGCTACCGAAGGAGAGCAGCAGAAAGATGTGTCGGGTCCCGCACCCAGCAGTTCGGCGCCCATTGATTTTGATAATGGGGGAGGAGGCGCCAACGACGAAGATGATATGTACGAGGACGCGCGCGAGGTTGTCATCAAGAGCCAGAAGGCATCCGCTTCGCTCCTTCAGCGCCGGTTGCGCGTGGGCTATGCTCGTGCGGCACGACTATTAGATTTACTGGAAGAGAACAACGTAATTGGGCCTCCCGATGGGGCAAAGCCGCGCGATGTATACGTACTGCCCGAAGATGCGGAAGATGAGCAGGGCTCTGAAGGTGGTATGTTCGTCGGATAATATGAATAGCATTCCCTTAGGTGAAAAATTACGCCTCCTGCGCCAGGACGCAGAGTGTACATTGGAAGAGTTGGCCGAGCGCACGAAAATACCCGTGCACTACTTGCGTCGATTGGAGCGCGAAGAGTATGAAAAGCTCCCGCCCCCCGTATACATTCGAGGCTTCTTACAGCGGTGGGCGAGTGTAACTGGGGGAGATGCCGAGGCTCTTACCCAGCAGTTCGGCCGCGAGAACCGTTTTTTGTGCGCCACGTCGCAAGCGCAGTGCGCGGGCCCCTCTCTTCCGTGGCGCTTCGTTCTTACACTCAAGCACATTGGGCTTGCATTGGGTGGTGTGGTAGCGGTTGTGTTAGTCGGCTACTTTTACTACAACCAAATTATCGCCGCCAACGTTCCGCAGGTAGAGCTAACCTCTCCGATGGATGTGAGTAGTGTGAGCTCGCGCCGTGTCGTGGAGCTTGCCGGCAACACGCGCTCGGTTACACACCTCACGCTGAACGATCAAAACGTGCCCCTTCAAGACGATGGCACCTTTGCCCACGCGTTTGTATTGAGTGATGGGCCAAATACTATTTCCCTTATCGCCGAAGGAAAGAACGAATCGGTGGAAGTGGTGCGAACAATTATTTATGTGGAAGGAGAAAATTCGTAACGCGCCCGTTGTGGCGACGGGGTTGCTCGTACTTGCCACCATAGTTTCATTCGCCGCTCCATTGGGGTGGCCTTTTGAGATAGCGAGCCATTTCCCGTTGCAGATTGCTTTGGTCGCGGTTGGGGTATGCATATGGTGCGCCTGGCGCAAAAAATATAGCGCTCTTTTCGTATGCGTAATTGTTATCGGGGTGCAGGGCGCGTTAATCGCCCCCTCATTTATGGGTGGCGTGAGTGCCACGGAGCAGGGGGACTGGCGCGTGTTGACCGCAAACGTACTCTACAAGAGCGATGATTATGAAAAAATGTTGAACCTCGTCGCCGCCGAAGACCCCGACGTGGTTATTATCGTGGAAGAAACACCCCGTTGGCGTGAAGGACTGACGCCCCTTGCGCAACGCTACAGCTACCAAGAGCATTCCGGGGCAACCGCGCGGGTGAAGGGTATGTCCGGGGTTGGCGTGTACAGCAAAACCCCGCTTTCAGTGCTCCCACTGGATAGTGTGCCATATCGGGATGAACGGCCCGCGCTGGCGGTTACTACCTCATTAGGAGGCAGGGAAGTAACATTTGTTGCGGTGCACCCATGGACACCCCATACGCCAAGCGCGTACGGCAAGCGCAACGCCCAACTGGCCGCTTTGGCCGAATTTACCGCTCTGGCAGGCGAGCACGCCATTATGGTGGGAGATATGAATATCACGCCCCAATCGCCCGATTTTGGGCCTCTGGTGGCTTCCCATGGCCTAGTGAGTGCTCGCGCTGGACGGGGCTGGCAGCCTTCGTGGCCCGCGCCGCTTGGGTGGTTTGGTATTCCGATTGACCATGCTTTCGTAACGGGCGGAATTGAGGTTTCCGACTTCCGAATGGGGCCATTCGTAGGTTCTGACCACTACCCGACCATCCTTGATTTTTCGGTTGAGCCGCTACCACGATAACGGTACAATAGAGGAAAGCTAATAGCTAACGAATATGGCGCAAGGAAAAAAGAAAGAACCAAAAAAGGAGGTAACCAAAAACCCGTTGCAAGGCAAGGAGGAAATTAATGCGGTCATCGAAGAAATTCGCCAAAAGTTTGGCGATGGCGCGATTATGCAGATGGGTTCGGGGCGCACGGTGGCGATTGCCGCCATCCCCACCGGTTCGGTATCGCTTGATATTGCGTTGGGAGTAGGAGGTATGCCCCGCGGCCGTATCGTTGAAGTGTACGGCCCCGAATCGTCCGGCAAGACAACACTCGCTTTGCACATTGTGGCGCAAGCCCAGAAGGCGGGGGGCGTGGCCGCGTATGTAGATGCGGAGCACGCGCTGGACCCTGAATACGCACGCCGTATTGGCGTGAAGGTAGATGACTTGCTCGTTTCCCAGCCAGACGCGGGGGAACAGGCGCTGGATATTGTGGAGTCCCTCGTGCGCAGTGGTTCCATTGATGTAATTGTGGTTGACTCCGTTGCCGCCCTTACCCCGCAAGCCGAAATTGAAGGGGAGATGGGGGACTTCCAGGTTGGCGCCCAGGCACGTTTAATGTCTAAAGCGCTTCGCAAATTGACGGCAATTGCCGCAAATTCTGAAACCTGTATTATTTTCATCAACCAAATCCGTATGAAGATTGGGGTAATGTTCGGCAACCCCGAAACAACCCCGGGCGGACAAGCATTGAAGTTTTATTCTTCCGTGCGCGTAGAAATTCGCCGAAGCGCCCAGATTAAGCGGGGCGAAGAAATTATCGGCAACCGCGTGAACGCCAAAATCGTAAAGAACAAGGTGGCGGCTCCGTTCCGCCGTGCCGAGTTTGATATTTTCTACAACGAAGGCATCTCGTTTGAAACGGACTTGCTCAATGTCGGCGTGAAGTACGCCATTATCAGCAAGTCCGGCAACTCCTACGCATTCGGGGACCAGAAGCTGGGTGTGGGGCTGGAGAAGGTTCGGGACTTCTTGAAGGAAAACCCAAAGATTGCCAGCGAGATAGAAAAGAAAGTAAAGGAAGCCGCAAAGGCTGCTACGCTCGTATAGGAAAACAAAAAGCACTCCCGTCGGGAGTGCTTTTTGTTTATAACCTATTTATTTCTCAATGGTTGCCACGAACGGCAAGATTGCCATAACGCGGGCGCGCTTGATTGCGCGGGCGACTTGGCGCTGGTGCTTCGCGCAGGTCCCGGTTATGCGGGGGGCCAATATCTTGTACTCCGAAGACAAGAAGTGGCGCAGAACCTCTGCGTTCTTCCAATCAACTTCCTTATTCGTTTGTGTGCAAATGTAGCATTGCTTCATAGATAGGCTTGTTAGCTTTTAGCTTCGTTAGCTGCATTAGCTTTAGCGTTCGCTTGTCAGAAGTATTGAATTTCCTAATAAGCTAACGTAGCTAATGAAGCTATTATACTAAAATGGAATGTCCTTTATGTCAACCTCATCGTCGGAAGGGGCACTTGCGTCAATTGTTGGAAGCTCCTCATCGTTGGCGTCATCTCGGGGGGCAGTGCGCGACGGGCGGGACGATTCAAAGGCGTTGCTGCTGCTTCCTCCACCTCCTTCTCCACCGGCTCCGCGAGGCCCTAACTGCATATTCTCGGCAATAATCTCGGTGCGGTACTTCTTTTCGCCGCTCGTCTTGTCTTCCCACGAACGGGTTTCAATGCGGCCTTCAATCATAATTAGGGTGCCGCGCTTTACATACTGGCCAATAATTTCGGCCAAACGGCTCCACGCGACTACGTTGTGGAATTCCGCTTTCGTCTCTTTCTGCCCGCTATTGCGGTCGTTCCAGGTGCGGTTGGTGGCAACCGTAAAGTTAGCGACTTGG
>Ga0172380_10004442_pt1 | contig 18009 bp, 20 predicted proteins | sample Leawe162metaG_FD_119747 | JGI IMG/M metagenome (GOLD analysis project Ga0172380, IMG submission 119747) | Leachate microbial communities from a municipal landfill in Southern Ontario, Canada - Leachate well 162 metaG | ecosystem: Engineered > Solid waste > Landfill > Unclassified | place... | reverse complement strand
GTTTCATGATTTAGGCTTTATCGTTCTTTGTCCTTCGATGAAGATCATTGATCTTACAAAAACTCTGGATTCAGTACAAACATACGTGAATCCAGAGAATGTTGTATGCGTGATCCCTCCAACGAAGGATGCTATTGTTCAGAATCAATTTGGGCAAGTTTGCACTTCGTATCGGGCCAAATCAGATACGATCTGCTCAATGTTAAACAAAGGGGCCAAATACGCTAAGTGTGATTGGAATATGGTTCTTTACGCAGGTACGAGAATCCGATCCAATCTGAGCCAGAAAATGTTGCCGTTTCGAGAGTCTCCGGACGATATTTTGTATCCAACTTCTACAAATTTGGATGTTTGGAACTCTTCTTTGAATGGGTGGTTGTTTCACAAGCAACTATTCAAGAAAGTCGGAGAGTTCTACGACTTCGAAACCTTCGAATTCTCTAAGATTGGCTGGATTGCACAAGCGGTCGAGGCCGGAGCGATATTCAAAGGTATTGTTGGATTCTGTATCAGGTGACAAATGACAAGCAACAAAGGGCTATTATTGAACGCCGATGGCGTTACCGTTGTGGAAGGCATTTGTTGGGAGTTTGAAGCAAATGTCAATTTCAATCAAACTTATCTGACCAACAATCTTGGGGAATGGAACGAGACCATCGAAATCCCCGGTAGAACAGATGTTTCTTTTAATGCAAGTATCTTGACTCGGCCAAACGAAAGAATTGAATTACCAACTCTTTTTGATGAACGAATGCATCTTGTTATTCAACAGCCAGAGTCAGTTACAGTCTTTTACGAAGCACTTGTTACGTCTTACCAATTTTCTCAGATGATTGGTGACTTTGATTTCTTTGAGATCAAATTCTCAGGCATTGTATCCGGTATGCATGATTACGTCGGATACCCTCTCAATGGCGGAACATTCCCTCAATTTATAGAATGGCTAAAGAGTGAACACTTGCCAACAAGAAGTGTTCGTGCTCGTAGACCCGTCCGAGCACAAACGTCACCAATTGTTGATTGGATACATGAAGGCTTTTAGATCAAGCCATAAATGTAAGAGAGGCGATGGTTTTCTTTGTGCAGGCCCGCATTGATCTCTCGTAGGTACTTGTAGCACTCTTCCCATGAGCCAAACATGACTTCATGTGGAATGAATCCATAATACCAGAGCGGAACCTTATTCTTCCCTTCCGGACAGATCAAGATTGTGGGTTTCTTGCTGTTTGAACTGTTGATGATCTCGTGATGCGTGCCGGTCGTGGGAACCATGTGTGGCAGGTAGGCGATTACAAAATCTGCACGATCAACCATCGACAGGTCTTTCCGGACGAAAGATTTCGCAATCTTCGTCATGGTCTCGTAGTCGCTCTTCGCCTGAGCATCCTTGAGCAGTGGAAGCCACTGCTGCTTTGGGTCAGCAAAGGGATCGAACAGATTGATCCCGAACTCTTCTGTAAGAACCTTCGTAGGTTCAGTACGCCAGTTTCGACCCGAAACATCGTATTGAATTGGGCCTGAAAGATAACAACGTTTGTCTGCAAGATAGCTGGACATTTGCTCTCCGTTTACTCTTATAGAAAACCAGTATTCTGACTAAGGAACCGAAATTGTCAACACAACTTATTGAAAAAGCCGACGGCATTCTCTCGAAGATTGAAATTCCAGATCGTTCCACGTTCTTTCAACTCAAAAACTTCGTAGTGGGCAAAGAGCCTACCATCCACGGCCAGATTTGGGCAACTGCAAGAAATTTGCAGGATCGCCGCCAGAGTTTAGAAATGCTCGAACTCCAAATCGCAGATGGAGAAGATGCCCTAGCATTACTAGATATTCAAGCACAACGTTTGGATACACAACTGACAATCGACGCTCTTGCCAAACAAGAGCAAGAGATCGAAAAACGCAGACTGCAACGTCAAAAAGATTCAGTTGTCAAAAACAATGACAAGCTGAAACTGAAGATGAAGTACCTTCTTGAAGAAGTTGGGTATTTCGTTCAGGCGTTCGAAACTTTAACGGCAGCAGCGGGCGGATTTAAGTCGTTCGATGATCCAGAAGCCCTTCGTAACTTCTGGAATGAGAAACTCACCGAGGAACTCAACCTCTGTCTTCTCCTTAAGAGACCTGTGAACACAGAACTTGTTCAGGTGATCATGTCTCTTGAAGATGAAATGCCTATCAAGAAGCAGATGGTACAAATTTTGCAAAAGGTTCAATCTGAAATGATTGAAGAACGAGATCGTCAGCTTTCGCTAAAAGCTCAGGCTCGTATTGAGAAGTAAGGAGAAAAATGGCTGATCGTATTTCAGCGTCAGATGAAGGCTATACAACTGGCAATCTTTCTGTGTTCCCAGAAGCCTTGGACAGTTTTGAAACACTGTATAAGGTATCAAACAACGCCAAAACGAGACTTAAACAAACAGTTTCGTACAATGGCAAGGTGATCATCGTCGATGACACTACAGACTTTCCAGATAGTGGCATCATTCGTATCGGTTCCTCCGAGTCTGATGTCTACGAGTTGGTCTATTATTCCAAGAAAACCAGTAACACATTTCAGGATTTGAAGCGTGGATTTGCAGGATCTCGACAAAGCGTCTGGTCTCCTGCAAATGTCTTTGTGTCTAATTCGGTTTCTGCCGACGTTCACAATGCTGTAAAGGATGCCTTGATCAACATGGAAACTGATCTTGGTATTCTAGTTGATCCAGCACCAGCTTCCCTGAATGGTATTCTCAAGTACCAAGAGACACGTTTCCTAGCCCCAAAGCCGCTTTTTCGATCTTTCCCGATCAAAGGCCCGCCGCCATTACGGGTTCGATTTCAGAATTACACAACAGGCCATACTGTTCGTTATCTTTGGGATTTTGGGGATGGAGGAACGTCTTTGGAAAAGAGTCCTGTCCATACTTACGTTACGGAAGGTAAATACACTGTACGTCTGAATGTGATCACCTCCACTGGTGCTCAAGGTATCGCCACCAAGAGAGACTACATTGAAGTCAACAAGGATGAAGCTCCTCCGTTCTTTTATGTGGAATCGGTCGCATCGCCTTATTCATCAGAAACAGCCGCCAAGATGACGGATGATGGTTCCCCAACCATTCCAAAAGAATTCATCTTTGTGGATCAGACAGACGGCGACATTGTCCAACGTAACTGGATTTATGGAGACGGAACGTTCTACTCCGAAGAAGATCCAGACATTCACACTGCCACACACACCTTTAACAAGCCGGGCAATTATCTTGTCAGCTTGCTCGTCATCTTTAGCAATGGCCGTCCAAAGCGTATGGAACTGCCAGAACTTTTGAGTGTACTCTAAGAGGACTCTATGACTATTCCAAATGGATCACTTTATCCCGATGCATTGGACACGGATGGAACACTCTTCCTTGTTCAAGACTCAATGAGATTGCGTCTTTCCGAAGATTACAATCCGGGAGATAAATCCATTCAGGTTGAAGGTGATACGGCTACATTGATCAGGTGGCCGCAGGTGGGCATGATTACGCTCACTGAACAATGTAGCGAAGTAGAAGACCGAGCTATTTCTTTCTACTACAATGGCGTAGACACGACTCTCGGTGTAATCCAAAATTTGGAATTACTTCCAAATTTCAATGATCTTCCAAAACAGAAGAAGATCACCAATGTGACTCAGAATGTCATGGCTGAACAACATAATCAGTGCAAAGATGCACTGATTGCTATTCAGGAATTCTGCGGTACAGAAGGTTTGATTGATGATCTGCCTTTTGGTGAAACTCTTGAGGGTCGTATCAACTTCCTTCGCAAGCTTGTTCTGCAACCTAAAGCATGGTTCACCGCAGATCGTCGTGTTGGCATTGTTCCTTTTGATGTAGAATTCAAGGAGTTGACTTTCCGTTTGGGTACAGACGGAACAGCAGGCCCAATTACACTGACATGGGATTTTGGTGACAACACCATGTCCTCCGTGTCGGTCATCAGTGTGACCGATGACGTACCGGATGATGCTATCGATGTTCTTGTCTATGATGAAGATCGAGGTACGGTCAACAAGACTTATGTTAAGCCGGGCATTTATGGCGTAACGTTGACTGTCAAGAATGACTTCGGCGAAGATTCTTGCTTTTTCCCGGATTACATTAACGCTCGTGTTGAAGCTCCACACGAAGCTATCATTCGTTTCAATGAATCTCCAGAATCTCAAATCACAACAGCAGGCGTTCCGCCTTCTGGCCCGTTTACCGTTGTACCGAAGATTCGTTCGCCGATCAATACGCTCATCAACATTTACATTGATGAAGGTGAGAACTCAGCTACGCCCGGCTATTCCTACGCTGGCGAGGCTCTCAACGATAATGGCAATCCAATCGATCCAATTGTTGCATACAACTGGAGCTTGAGTGATGATTTGGATCATCCAAACTTCATGGAAACTAAGGCATCTTACAGTATTGGCGGGATCTATGATCTGAAACTACGTGTGGACACTGAATTCGCAGCTTATCGAATCACGACTTACGAAAACGCCGTTGACATTGTTGAATATGTTAATCTGTGGCTTTGGACTTTTCAGAGTTCGAATACAGTTCGTGCTTACGAGTTTGGACTTATCAGTCAGACCTTTAAGGTGTCGGATGCGGCAACACTGACAGTGAATCGGGATTCGAGTTTCCTCAATGGTGTCCCGAATGAGAATCAACAGAAGTTTGAATTCCGTAGAAACTGTGGGTTTACTCCGACTTCAACACTGCAATCAGGTCGCAAGGGCAACGTCTTACTGTATTGGGCATCAGGTCGTCCAGCTTCCTCGGCACCTTCAACGGAGACGATTCAGTTCAGCGAGTTCAACGGTTTCTTGGGAACTTACACTCCACGAAATGCAATTTCTCGACCTTGGAATTGGGTAAGTTTCAACTCGCCTGCTGCTACCTTTTTCATTTTCGGTCAGATTGAGACGGCATATCCGCCTAGCTCATCTCCTGTAAACTTGAATCGTCAAACGCTTCAGAATGCTTCGCACAGCTTGACTGAAATCGAAATGCAGGCAAACGATTTCAATAATGCTACAGAGCTTATGGAAAATCCGGCTGTCTATGATACAGATGGCGAGCCGATCTATGGACATTACAGTGTTTACCGCAGTACGTGGAAGGACAATTTTGGATATGTGGTTCGCAATGATGGCGTGGGGCCATATTACCGAATCAAGAGTTTTTATCGTACAGAAGGTAGCGTCGGTTCGCCATTTGAAGGTATGAGGAAATTGCAGGATATGCAAGGCCCTCAGAAGATCGAAGGTGAGTTGACGACCTTGAACAATGGTCTTTACTTCTTCAATAACAGCGGATCAATTTCAATGTACAGTGATACCACTGGATTGTGGTATTTGGATGGGCCGGGTCTGAACTCTGTTCAGTTCCGCTCATTGCAGGATACGAGTGCCTCGAACTTTGATTCTGAGGAAAACTCTTTGCTAGTTGCTTCGGATGGGGATCGTCGAGCATATCTAAGTTACGATTACAGTACGAGTTCTCTCCTGAAATTTGACCAAGTGGCATCAACGTACTCGCCTATCGGCAGTCGTCCAATTGGTCAGCAATGGTTAATGGGTATCTACTAATGAGCTTTCCTCCAGTACCAGTCTATCCAAAGGCAATCGACGACGACTACTCACTTTTCTTGGTTTACAACACAACGGAAACCAAGATTTGTGTGGAGAATGCTGCGTGGGCCGATGAAATCGAGATCGTTCCTGTTGGAGCCAATAAGCCTGAGATTTGGGCAGATAATGGTTTCGGCAATATCTCGGGTGAGTTGTTCTATTACGATGCTGTTGAGAAAGATGAAAACGATAGAGTCAACAAGCTCAAACGGTGTGCAAGAAACCTTGGCGGCAAAAAGACCAAGCATAATCCACCGGGAACTTGGGTTCGGAGCTTCGTTGTTGCTGAGCATCACAACCAGTTAGTAGATGCGATATTAAAAACCGAAGATTTTATCGGTTTCAACTTCGACCCTCGCCAGAAGACACTGGATTGGCGAATTCGTAATTTGGAAGCATTGGAACTGATCGTTGACGACTTTGCCTGTCCAGATGTTGTATTTACATTCAATGAAATTTCAAACAGTCCGATTGCTGGTATTCTGACACGTTACCTTGTTGAAATTACTCCAAGTGCTACAACTGGAAACGTGTCTTTTCGCTTGGACTTTGGCGACGGAGAGTTCACGACCAGTGAACTGGAAGGTGAACACCGTTATGCTTTGAATGCTGTTGTTGACCCGGTTGTTACGGTATCGAACGATAAGTGTCAGATCATTCAGACACCAATTGTTCGTGATAATCCATCTCAGCCGCCAGAGATCGTGGAAGATGTATTCAGCTTCCCATTCCCAAATACACCGACCGTTCCTGACTTTACCTTTGTTCCTTGCGAAATTCCAGAACCGCAACTGAACTTGCCGCCTTATGTGTTTCCGTGTATTTCCATTGAAGGTGGCTTCCCCGGCATCGTTGAAGGCCCTGACATTAACATGGTCAGTCAGGTGTTCATTGAAGTAACGAATCCAGTCAACATTCTGTATTCGACTGTTACCATTGAAGGTGGAGTCAATATCCCGAGCTACGTCTTCGTGGATATTCCGCCGACGATCGTTATTGATCCTCCAATTCCGCCGACGATTGTTTTGATTCCGGATTCTAGTGTTCAATTGAGTTTGAATGCTACGGAGCTTCCTCGTTTCGAAATTGATTGGGGACAGATGCCGAGAGTGACTTTGACAACTCTCCGTGCTAAGACCAGTCCAATTGATCAAGAGAGTATTGATGAATTCGGCGACGAATTTGCTGATATTTTCGAAGCTCAACGTCACACGAAGGTTGAATACGAAGAAGTTGGTATTCCGGAAGAGATCCGAATCATTCCGCCGAAGATGCCAAAGATCAAGTTCGATGTGGATAACATTCCACGTTCGATCAAGGTTGACGCTAGTGAAGCCAAGATTCCAGAGAATATCGTCATTCACGGCCCTGAGACGCCGATTCCAAGTTCCATTACGATTCATGGGCCAAAGAATCTTCCAGATCAGATTGAACTTGTGTCTCGGGACATTCCTCGTACTATCGAGCTTGTCTCAAACACGATCATTCCTCAAATGATCTCTGTTGTTTTGGAATCGCCGATTCCAAGTAAGATTACAGTTGAAACGGTTGGCAAGATTCCTGAGTCAATCCTTGTAACAGGGTTCCCGGATTCAATTTCGGTCACTGGTTTCCCGGAGTCGATTCCTGTAACTGGTATTCCAGATGCTATTGATCTAAGATTCCCAACAGAAATCCCACAGATGGAACTTGTTTATAAGGGTAGTCCGATTGAGTTCAAGATTGATTTCCAACCAGTCGTTGCCTCACTGAATGAAGAAGGGAAGTATCCATGCTTTATGATGATGCCATGTACAAAATAGTTATATGTGATTTTTCTTGAGAGCTTACTCTATTATGGTGTCTCAAATTAGGAGCCACCATGTCGAAGCAGAATATCTCAGGAATTTACGCAATTCTCAACAAAATCAACGGTAAACGTTACGTTGGTTCTTCCAAGGATGTCTATTATCGTTGGTCAGAATCACACTTGCCAACATTAAAGAATGGGAATCATCATAACAATCATCTTAAACATGCTTGGAAAAAATATGGCGAGCAATCATTTGAATTTCAAGTAATCGAAGAATGCTCGGTTGATGATCTTCTTATTCGAGAAGGTTATTGGATCGAGCATTTTCGTTCTTGGGAGCGAGAGTATGGGTACAATATCACAAGAATCGTTGATGGAAAACAGGTCGTCGCCAAAGAATCTATAGATCGCATGCTAAAGACAAATGAGATTAAAGATTATTGGAATACTGGTACTAATGGTGAAATACTCAAGTTGTTCAAAGATGGAACGAGTAAAAATGCAATCTCCATTAAATTAGGTATCACACGATCTGCTGTTTATTCGTGTCTTGAGTATCATGGATTGCATATCAACACTGGAGCCGGTTCTAAGGTTAAGCTTACAGATGACGTGAAACAACAGATCGTTGATTATCGTGAAGAGGGTAAAAGTTTTCGAGAAATTTGCGAATTGACAGGTTTGTCCCAAACTCAGTTGTATCGATGTGGACTATACAAGGATGGTAAATTCAACAGTAATCAACGATCTGCTTATCGAACGATCACACCAGAAGTGCTCCAACAAGCTCGTGAAATAAGGACGGCTAATCCAACTATGCCTTGGAAAGATATTGCTGATCGATGTGGTGTAAGTTTACCTTGGTTGTCGATGAGTGGCGTGTGTGCGGAATTTGATCAGATCCGTTCTCAGATGACGGATGATAAGAAGCAACGAGCAATTGAATTGAGGAATCAGGGTCTTGGTTGGCGTTCCATTGCCAAAGAGATCGGCATTGGCTTCACTACCTTAAATCGACACAAGAAGGATTGGTAATGAGAATTCGAAAGATCAAATCAACAAGAAACGAGTACATTTACGCTGGAGGTGTGTGGATCAGAAACTTTACTAAATGGGGAACAAAGCCTGTTAATGAAAGTTGCATGATCCCACCTCAAGATCAGTTTCTTGTTGTCAAGAACGAATTCGCCTCTAAAACTTTGAACCTTGGAAATATCGCAGAAGAGAAGTTCTCCTTTGCAAATGTTGTAATTGTCTCTGATGGTTACCAGTTTGTACAGAAGGCTGAACTTCTTCGCAATCTCCCGGCTAACACTGCCATCATTGCGACCAACGGGGCCTTGAAGAAATGGCCTCTCATGGAAGGTGCTAAGAAACGAATCCTTAACTTCTATGTTGTCAACAACCCATACGAAGATTGCATGTACTTCATGCCTCGCCGCTACTTCCCGACAGCAATCTGCTCATCACGCACGCACTTGGAATTTCTCAAGCAATATGGTGGGATGAAGTATATTTACGATCCAACACCTGAGAGGGATTTTGGTTTTCCCAAGGAAGAGCGATACTACCTTGATGATTACCGGAATCCGATCTGTGCGGCGATGGGTATGGCTTATCGTTTTGGAGCATCTAAGGTGATGTTGTTCTGTTGTGATGACTCTTTCAGTGAAGAGAAGTCAGCAGCCGTCAAGCTTGAAAATGGCCTGTGGACTTATCCTCAACATCTGAGATCACATGAAATCATTGATGCTAATGCTTATTGGTTGAAGACAGCGGGAATTCGTGTAGGCAATTATTCTTCAGGCCCGAAATCGATTCATGCTGAATATATAACTGGCGAAGAACAAGTTAAAGCATTCTTTGAAGAGGTTTCAAATGAAAGACTTTCATAGTTGGATGAAAACGAATCACCCAAGTCGTTTGGATGAATTTGTAGCTACACCGCAGGCACCGGCAGGTGGTGTAGGTAAAAGTGTTGTGTGGTTGATGAGTACAGCCAAGAATATGTTGCAGAATGACCCACAAGGACTAACTCAACTGATTCAAGGTTTGATAGATTTGAGAAAAGATTTGATGGGGGCACAGAACGCACCGACGCAACCCGCCGTGCCTCAGCCAGATATGGCTACAAACCCGAATGCAAGAACGGCCAACCCAGCAGGTCAATTTTAACCTATACGGAGGGAACATGCGTCGTCCTAATTTCTCAATGAATGAATTCAAAGATTGGCTGTCCAAGCAGGAAGACATGAAGAAATTCTTCGACCTTAACGAAGAGGAAGAAGTCCGGGTTGCAAAGCCGAAGAACAAATTCCTTGGCAAAGAAGTTGTTGCCAAGATGAGCCGCAACAAGCTTGAAGAGACCATTGAGCCTCAAGAAGCCGATGCTGATATCGATCAGCTTCTTGATGAACTCATGGAAACGGGCGGCGTGATCACCGGCATCAATGGCCGTAATCTTGTGATTGAAGTAGAGAGTGGCACCTTTCAGATGCCACGTTTCTGTGTTAAGATTGTAGTTGACGAGTAATCCAACGGGTGACTTCCATTCTGACATAGAAGGTCATCTGAGCAGCAATCGATGCCCAATTACCGGGTCGATCCTGCTCCATCAAAGTAACAGACGGATACCACTTGACCCCCGAGTCCCATCGGGGGTCTCTGTTTTTACCAAGAAGTCCAATGGTATTCTTGCCCATTGCTCCTGCCAAATGAAGAACTGATGTATCCACGCTAACGATCAAATCCATGCTATTGATCAATGTTGCCGTCGCTCGGAAGTCTGGCAAGGCTGCTCCGTAAATCGTCATATCCTCGCAACCCTCTACAAGTTTTGCATTGTGTAGAGTCTGTTGAATCGTGTAGAGAGAAACCTCTGGAATATTATGGATCTGACGGAATACACCTAAAGGAGCCGAACGTTCATCATTGTTTGAGTGATCCGGGTTTCCTTCCCATGCAATACCAATCTTGAAAGACCCCGGCTTTTCCTCGCCTGACAAGTCCATTTTTTCATTGATCTTAATGTAAGGAACGGGCACATCCACGATACCAAGTAGGAATGGTAGGCTCATGCTCAGAGTATGAACATCGTGATGTGGTAGGTTCGTTTCTTCTTTGTCAAATACAGAATCAATACCTTTGACATGTTGTAACAGCAAGGCGTGAAGTGGTTCTGGACAATGAAGGTGGATTCGGCAACCAAGGGACTTGAGAGGTGTTAGGTATCGAGCAAAATGGATAATGTCGCCATAACCCTGTTCGCAATACACGATCACATCTTTGCCTTCAAGATCACTCAGACCATCCCACCGAGGGCTGTTTTTGTAGACTTCCCGATAGAACTCCATCTTGGGAAGGAATAGTCTTTCTACATACTCTTTTTGCATAATCTATCCTTAATTTGTGACCAAACCATTTCTACAGTAAGTTTTTCTTCGCAATCCAGACCACCTGTTTCGCAGAAGTTGAGAGAAGTAACAGGCGGCATTCTGCGGTGGTGACATCCCAAACAAGGAAGGTTAGGGGCTGTCAAAGCCTTCATACTTTCTCTGAAGAGGCGATATTCCGGTTTAATGCAACCAAAGAAACAAGCTCCTTCGACATCGAATGTTTGTGCAATATGCATCGGCATAGAATCAATACCGATATAGAATTTGGCATGCTTAATGACCCAAGCGGTTTCAAAGAGAGTTACCTTGCCTCGAAGATCCAAGGTGCAAGGCATCTCTCGATCTGTTGTACTACCGATACAGATCAGATTATGGCCTTCTGCCATAATCCTCTTGCAGATCGCTTCGAAGTGAGCATCTTTCCATTGTCGTCCTACCCAATTTGTCATCCCAGCATGAACGACAACATAGTTCTCAGGAAGCTCGATTGATGGCTTCGTGTGATGCATGTGGTATTCCATTTCTTCAACAGGAATACCAGCTTCTTCTGCGTAAGCATTTACCAGAGGTGTTGTTGGACGAGCTTCATAAATGTCATCAAGTTCCACGATCAGATTGTATCTGTGTAGGAAGTTGAACGCATCTACCTCGTTGATAACGTGGTTAATATAAGGATGACCGAAAAGAGTCGCTGGACAACCAGTACAGAAATGGATACGTGCATCAGGATAACGTTTCTTTAACGCACCGAGCACGCCTGCCGCCAACAATACGTCACCGTTCGCAGCCTGACGTTTCACTAAAATCAGATTGATTTTATCTCGGGTCAATGGACGTGGGCCTGATTCTTTGACAAGTTGATCAATGCGACCTGAAGCATCCCACTTGTTCATGAAGTATTGCTTGTTGATATCGTGGAAATCATGTTTACCAACTTTAGCGTGGCTAAGCTTGTGCCAAATGATAGACTTGGGCTGGAACATGACCTTGTATCCTTTTTCACGGATATTCATATTCAGTTCGCTGTCTTCCCAATATCCAATGTGATAGTATTGGTTAAAACCTCCAACGTCTTTGAATAGAGCCGTCGGGATTGCCAAACAACACCCTGTGACCATTTGTCTTTCACAAAGAGTCAATTTCGCCTCTCTTGGCTTCATTGGTTGCTCAAGAATCTCCCCATTGAAAATATGACGCCCAATGTGTAAGAAATTCGTCTCCGGCCAATACCATTCTGACCCAGCCGAATCGATGGTTCCATGAAACTCGCCGCCTTCTTTGAGTTGAAGGTTGCCGACAATTCCAACTTTTGGATCGTTCTCAAAGGTCTCGTAGATTGGATGAAGCCAATTTGGTTCAGGAACAGTATCGGCATTCAAGAAGATGACATATTTGCTTTTGGCGTAATGAGCACCAGAATTGCAAGCACCGCCGAAGCCTTTGTTTTTTTCGTTGATAATAATGCGGGCGTGAAAATCTTGAGCATCACGTCGATTGCCCCATTCACGGATTACAGCTTTGTAAGATTTCTGAGGACAAGCGTCGTCCACATAGATGATTTCAACTTTCAGTCCCTTATCTGTGGTCGGCCAGCGGCGGATTTGATCCACAATGACTTCTCGACTTTTGTACATTGGAACAACGATGGAGATGTCAAATTGTTCGTCACCCTTATACTTTCCCTGAATTGGGTATAGGATCATTGTTTTTTCCTTAACATTGTCTTGACCACATTACAACTGCTGGTATTGGCAACAGGTGCCTTATCATAGCTATCAAAATTCACCATTGGTGAGATTCCTGCGGGAATTTCGCTATAGCCACGGTCAATCAGGCGTTGACGAAGCTCGTTGTAAGAAGAAGCAGATTCTACCCAAGGCTCATAGAGCATCTTGTTTTCATCGATGATCGTCGAGATTTTGAATTCCCACGTCGGTGGTAGGTTCAATTCCTTCAGACTGTACACTCGGGAAACCACTTTCTGTTGGTCTCCCTTGATCATCGAGACTAGTTTCAGGCCCTTCTTGCTGCGACCGGCCAAATAAATGAATAGGCGATGCATTATACAATTCCTCCATCAAAATTTCAAGTACAAGAGCCATTGCTTGATCTGGCTCTCCGAATTGATCAACGAAGGATTTTATCGTAGCGGCACCAACAATGGCTTTTTCTTGTTCTGTCATACTATCATTATATATCCAATCACTCAGGAGTTACGCATGGCAGATATCTTTGCAAGAGGTTCAGAAGAAAAGAAGAATTACGTTGGCACGATGGTTGTTTACACTCATGTTGGATCACTTCCTCCTGACCGGGTGGAAAAGTTTATGTCTAAGTTCAAGCAAGAAATTAAACAATGGGTGGATATCTGCGAGAATCAAGGTTATTGTGTATTGTTCATGCCAACTCGCACAGGAGAAACTTGTATTGAGAAGTTGGACTTCACTCCGAAGCTTCAAGAAAAAGAATTGCCAAAATTTTGCTCACCCCTTTACGATGGGATGGGGGGTTACGACAAAGTGATGAAAGTAGATTTCGGTCAAATTCCAGAGATCAAACTAACGAGTGTTGATCAGCCGTACATTTACGACAAAATTCAAGACATTGGAAACATAACGTTCCCACATGTAGAAGTCAACAAACAGGAATCATATACTAAGATGAAGATTGCCGAGGATGTTGCTACACTACGATCATGGAGCGAAGAAGATTTCAGTCTCGATTGTGTCTATACGCCAATTTTTAAGTCAAATGAATTCACTTCATATAATGACGGCAAGACTTCCAAATCTGTTTATGCTCCATTGGAATGCACTCCAATTTGTCCGGGAACTCTCGCTGGCACCGTGTATCAAGGACTCACTCCTGTGCAAACCTTTGTTGTGAATGAGAAAGGTGAGTTCTATTTTTGTGACATTGGCCGTCCAGAAGCGAAGGGTCTTGCAAAGGGTTCTTCAATTGACTGGAACTGCGGCGAGCTTCAGATTAAGTGGAACAAGAAGCCGGGCAAGAATCATTGCGTGATCTCTTACGAGTATAATCCTGAATGCGGAGCTAAGTATTGATCGCTTTTGAAGAATACGCTAAGATCAAGAACAACTATTGCATTTGTTACTTTGGTCAATCGGACGAGTATCTTGTTGCTCTAGAACTTCTTCGGCCTTTGATTGAGCGTTCATTCCCCGGAATGAACTTCTATATCAGTTGCCGTGATGAGTCTTTAACGGTTCTGGCAGATCCGAGCAATAAGGTTCTTCCGATATCACAATTGAAGATTAAGAAGGATACGTTTGCTCACATCAAGGAATTGAAGTACGAGCAGGACGGGCATCCTGTAGAGCGGTTCGTCACTGAGTCTGGATTGATGAACTTGGGCATCCCTATTAGCTTAAGAGACTTGAGCGATATTGGGATGATTGTAACACATGGGAATTATCCAACTAAGCCTCTCACGGCTCGGCAGATAGCCCATGCTACAAAAGTTGTACAGGCAAGAGGGCTGCGATCACAACAGGATGGAGATTGGCGGCATGCAGGGTTGCTAATAGGCGTGGAGAGTGTGTCGCTCATCCGAGCCGCAGCCTCGGGAATTCCAGTGATTTTGTTTGACAATGGCATTGGAACCAAATTTTTGAAGAAGATGTTTCCATCGATAGAGATTCTGACATTAGAGTAAGCTAATTTTCAATCTAGCTGCATATCTACAACAGAAGACGGAAACATCAACACATTTATCTTAAGGAGATAAAATGTCTGTATTTCGAGTTAAACTAAACAACGTTGGTCAGGGCCGTATGGATCTCGATCCATCGTCTCATCCGGGTTCCCCAGCACCTTACGGTGCTCTTGGTACTCCATTCGCTGTTTCTAAGCAGCGTCAGGTTTACGTAATGGGACCGAAGAAAATCAACCGTCTTCTTAAGGACGGCGACACTTTCACGGATTGCAATTACTGGAAGCGTTTCGCTTACCCACAGGTTCCTTACGATCAGGCAATCGTCGAAGTTTTGACTGACGACGGTTCGATCTATAGCGATATCGAAGAGGAGAACACCTTCTTGTACGCTAACAGCTTCTCTGCTCTTGCAACTTCTTACAACAGTGACAATGTGATCGACTTCATCAGCACCTACGGTGCTCCTGCTAAGTTCGTTCAGATTGAGAACACCCACGGTTCGATCGCTTTGACGTTCGAACTCAACGGTGACACGAATGCTGTGTTGACCCTCGCCGCTGGCGAGAGCCAGATTTTCAACTCTGGCGATATCAACATCACCATGATTCGTTTCAAGTCGGCTTCCAGCAACGGTTCGGTTACCGTCCTTGCTTCTGTGAAGTCCGCTGTTCTCAGCTAATGAAACACCAAGATTGACAACATGACTGAAGGCTGGGTAATCCCCAGCCTTCTTTTATTTGATACTTACTCTTCTATGCCATAGGAGAACCTCATGGCAATCGTAGAAAAGACGAAGAAGATCGTAAGTCGTAAGATTCAAATCAACAAGCCTCAGAACCTCTATCGCACACTGAATCTACGGGAATTTTATGATAAGCGAAACAAAGTGCTTATCATTCGTGCTGTTGGTGGTTTAGGTGATATTTTCATGCATCGGATGATGTTTGAGGACTTTAAGGAATTGGTTGGTGATGGTGAAGTACATTTTGCTTGTCCGAGCCAATACCATCAAGCGGTGATCGATCATCCGTATATTGACAAGGTTCTTGACTCTGCTCAGGTAGAGAAGACAGATTACATTATCTCTTACAATACGACCACCGCTTGTGGTCGTCACGAAATGAAGATCGCTCCTAAATCAGACTTGAATCGAAGTGATATCTGGTCGAAGCACTGTGGTGTCAATCTCAAGAAGCATGATATGCACATCCGCTTCACAGAAGACGAGCTTAAAGAAGGCAAGGATATTCTTGAGACATATCGTAATCGTACAGGGCCTATTGCGATTGTTTGCCCCATTTCAGCAATGGTAAACAAGAATCTTTTGGATCATCAATTAAATGCTATCGTGGACAACCTCTATGAAAGAGGGTGTTGTGTTGTTGGTCTTCATACATACCCTGTAATGCCATTAGTAAAGCGTGGCGTCCCCAGCATACATAGCTTAAACATTCGTCAATGGATGTCTGTACTTAAAAATGCTGATTATGTTGTCAGTGTGGACACGTCAGCCTTTCACTGTGCAGGTGGTTTGGGTAAGCCCTTGACTGGTATTTTTACTTTTGCTGACGGCAAGGTCTATGGTGAATACTACGACTTTGTACTCATACAAAAGCACCGAGATAAAGATCCGTGTTGGACGTGTGGACCATGTTATGATTGGGGTCAATGCCCTAAGACAAAACAGAATCCAAAGCCATGTTTGACGGAGATCAATAAGGACATGTTGGTTGAGGGTTTGGATAAGATGTTCGAAAAATGGCCTTTACCAGAAAATAATTCAACTCTCTGATGGTAAATAACCAAAATGGCTCATAAGATTAAACCAACACAAGTTGTGACTGTTACTAAGGATGGAGAGTGTCACTTGGTCATTACACTTGAGTTGAATATTAACATCAATGGAGCCGGTGGAGTTAGTGCTTCGGTTCAATCTCTGGATCGAGCAGAAGTGGATGATGACAATGTGGAGTTCACAATTCCAGACTTCTCATCGTTCAGTAACAAGGTAGTTGACTTCGGAAAGACAGAATGATTACACACAATTTCAAATTTTGTATTGGCGAATTAGTCTATGTAGATACTTTTACTACAAGAGACGATGTATCTGATCTGTCAAAGGAACCTAATTGGGAACCGGCGATATTTAAGGCTGTGGTTCTTGACCGATCTCTTGTTGAAAAAGATCCTTCAGGCAATCATCGTGCAATTCTTCGTAGAACTTCGGATAATGCCGCAGAGTTGGTTGAGTATTATTCGTTGATGCTCTACGGAGATATTTTTGAGAAGGGTTGCAGACTCGCTGAATATTTTGGCGATGACCTTCGCAAGCTTTCTGCCCCGACCCCATGTTTTGAAAAGGCTGAAGGAGTATAAGATGAAGCAAAGGATTTGCGGAATCTACCAGATTCGAAACAAAGTGAATGACAAATGTTACATCGGTCAGTCTGTTGACTGTGTCGTTCGGTTCTATAACCATAAGGTAAATTTAAGAAAAAACCAGCACGACAATCAACATTTGCAGAACGCTTGGAACAAATATGGAGAAGCTGCTTTTGAATTTATCGTATTGCAAGAATGTCTAGAAGACGAACTCAATACGTTAGAGCACAATTTTATTTCAGAATCAATTCATTGTTATAACATATCGAAAGATATCGTGGGTGGTAGATTATCCAAAGAGACTCGCATGAAAATGTCCTTGAGTCATACAGGCGACAAAAATGCCTTTTATGGCAAAAAGCACAGTGAAGATTCTAAGTCAAAAATGAGCGAGTGGAAAAAGATTAACTATTTAGGATGCAACAATCCCAATTATGGTAAATCAAGGTCGTCTGATGTGATAATGAAGATGATCTTAAACCACTCTAAGACTAAATTGGACGAGACCAAGGTTTTATCCATTGTGTCCAGATTAAAGACTGGATGTGTACATGAAGAAATTGCCAAAGAATTTGGCGTTAGTAGAACAGTAGTAACTCGAATCAGTAATGGTGATAGATGGTCGATTGTTACTGGTATTGTAAAAGGAGAAAAGAATGGCTCTCGGATTTGACGCTGGAACGATGAACCTTGTTTCTTGCAAGCGTAATGACGCTGGTGACTTGGTTTACAAAAGAGAGATGAATGCATTCATCAAGATCCTAATTGAGAATGACTTCATGTATAACATGATGAACAAGTCGGCTAAAGTGCCTCTTATTCGTTTTGAAGACCAGAAAATCGCCTATGCTCTCGGCGAAGCGGCCATGAATATGGCCTATTCGATGCCTACTGTTGAGCTTCGTCGCCCAATGAAGGATGGCTGTGTTAACCCGAAGGAACGTGACGCCTTTGAAATCATGAAGATTATGGCTCACTCCATTCTATCCAATGTTACAAAGGATCAGGAAGTCGTTTACTATAGCGTTCCCGCAAACGCTATCAATAGTGAAACGGATGCTGATTATCATGCGAAATTGTTGGAAGCAATCTTCAAGGCATTCAAGTC
>Ga0172380_10004441_pt1 | contig 18011 bp, 13 predicted proteins | sample Leawe162metaG_FD_119747 | JGI IMG/M metagenome (GOLD analysis project Ga0172380, IMG submission 119747) | Leachate microbial communities from a municipal landfill in Southern Ontario, Canada - Leachate well 162 metaG | ecosystem: Engineered > Solid waste > Landfill > Unclassified | place... | reverse complement strand
CGACCACCGCGAACTCCGCCACGTTCTTCGTTCACCCGCTCGCCGAGACCACCGCCGAGACCGTCGATGACTGGGCCGCGGCCGCGGACGTCGTGGTGAACGCTGAGGTCGTCGATGAGCAGAGGCTCGAGCCTCCACGGTCGGAGACCGCAACCGGCGACGGGGTTGACCTCGTCGGGCGCAGTGTCACGCTGCGCGTGACTGACGTGATCTGGCGTTCACCCGCAGCTGCTCAGCCCAACCCTGAGCGGTTCACTATGAACGCGTTTGGCTGGGCACAGGCCAACGACGGTTCCGCCCAGGAGGTTGCGGCCGAGGGAGCACCGCGACTTGAAGTCGGGCACGAGTACGTCGTGCCACTGCGCTGGCGCGAGGCCGAGTGTTCCCCAGGAGACCCCACCGTGCCGGCTCATTGGTCTGTGCTCAGTTCCCGAGCCATCCTGCCAGCAGACGACGGCCGTATCGGCGTGGGGGAGTACGAAGGCAGCATTGTCGACTTCGCCGGCACAGGAGGAAGCGCGCCGGAACGAGCGAATACGGCCCTCATCAAGTTCGCCGGAGGGAAGCCAATGGATATTGGCCCCGCGTTGGTCAAGGCTGAGAAGCAGGCACCCGAACGCCAGGCCGCGCCGAAGTCCGCGTGTGAATAGGGCGTCCAGGTTTGGGCCGCTCGCTCGTGGGTAGAATGGCGGATGTCGCCGACATACCGTGCGCAAGGGTCGGCACCCTTATCGGCGGGGAGGAACGTGACCCGGGTCCTGAAGCCGAGCGCTTCTGCGATGACTCTAGTGCTCGCTTGCGGAACGCCGATGAGGCTCACCCCCGAGGCCTCATAGACGGTTCATCGCCGTGTTTGGAGTATCGAGCCAGTGGTGTTGCTCGGTTGTCGACGAGCCGTGCCGATGTACGTCCCGTGTCAGCCCAGCCCCGGGCGTTGCTACCGCATTTCCGCAGTCAGGCGCCGGGTTGGCCGCGCCGAGCGGGGACCGTCACACGTGACCAGTACGGGATGGGCTCGCGGAGCGTGCCGGTGCGGGATCCCCGTACGGCCAGCCCATACAGCGGATGCCTTCAGTGGCGGAGATGCGGGTGCCGGACGTCTAGGTGGCTGGTACTTGTTGACGGGCAACGGGCGCCCGGGCCCTACCCCCGGATCTTGGACACGGGGTGTGATTACGCGGCGGGCTGCAGCGTAGCGGCGTGGCCGGTCTCGTAGGCGATCGGCGACAGGTAGCGACACCACGAATGGCGCCGCCGGGTGTTGTAGCGGGTCAGCCACTTGAAGACCTGGCGACGGCAGGCGAGCTCGTCGGACCAGGTCCGCTCGTCTTGGAGGACCTCCCGCTTCAGCGCGGCGTTGAATGACTCCGCCAACGCGTTGTCGGCTGAGGACCCGACGGCACCCATCGACTGGGTCACGCCGAGCTTCTCGCAGAGCTTGGTGTAGTCCTTCGAGCAGTAGACCGACCCGTGGTCGCTGTGGAAGATCGCCCCGGCCAGTGATCCGCGGGTCGCGGCCGCGGTCTTGAGCGCGTCCTCAACGAGCTCGGTGCGCATGTGATCCGCGATCGCCCAGCCCGCGAGCCGACGGCTGTAGCAGTCGATCACGGTGGCCAGGTACAGGTTGGTGCCGTCTGCGATCGGCAGGTAGGTGATGTCGCCGACGTAGCGCTGGTTCGGCGCCGGGGCGGTGAAGTCCCGCTTGAGCAGATCGGGCACCTTCTGTCCCGATGGCTCGGGGATCGTGGTCCGCACGCGTCGCTTCTTGACGTAGCCGCAGATACCGGCCGCACGCATCACGCGGGCGACGCGCTTGTGGTTGAGCCGCTGCTCAGGCGGTGCGCCGTCGTTGAGGTTGGCGGTGATCCGAGGCGCGCCTTGGGTGTTGTCAGCCTCGTGGACCTTGCGGATCCGCTCGACCAGCGCGGCGTCCGCGGCGGCCCGCTCGGCCCGCGCTGGTGCCCCGGCCTTCCACGCGTAGTAGGAGGAGCGCTCGATCTCGACGAGCTCACACAGTCGCTTCACCGTCCAGCCAGGGCGGGAGGTGGCGGAGTTGTCGGCGACGAACTGGAAGCGACTCACCAGCGCGTCTCCCCGGCGAAATACTTGGCCGCCCGCTGGAGGATCTCCCGCTCGGTCGTCAGCTTCGTTGTCTCTGCCCGCAGCGCCGCATTCTCGGCCTCGAGCCGGGCGATCTTCTGCTCCGGCGTCTCATCGGCCGGCCCGGACGGGCTCGACTTCGACGGCGTGGCTTGCAGTGGGCTGGAGGTCAGTGTCCCGTCAGCGGCGGTCTTCTTGCCGGTCCCGTAGACCTCGAGCCAGTGCCGCAGGGTGCCGCGCACGATGCCGAGGTCCTCGGCGATGCCGCGGACTGTGGCGCCCGGGGTGGACTCGTACAAGTCGACGGCCTGACGACGGAACTCCTCGGAGTAGTTCTTCCTGGCCATGGTTCCTGGATCATCTCGCTTCCCCAGCAGATGCTGGATTCAGCGTGTCCAAGAACCGGGGTCAGGCCCCCCTGCCCGACGCCGTCGGACACTCAGAGCTGGAGACCGCCGGGCCAGTGCTTGCGGTGCGCCTTGTTGATCTGCCGGAGATTGCCGCGCACCTGCTTCAACTCGATGTTGGACGGCACGTCGTCGTCGTGGTTGCCCGGGTTGAGCACCTTCGCGAACGTGCGCCACCGCCCCCTTTCGGCGTTGTCGAGTGCGTACCCGCTCACCAGCGGCACCAGATCGCCGAGCACGGACGCCTCGGCCTCGATGTCAACGACGCTGCACGGGTGCCCATCGTTGGTTCGGCCCGTGGCGATGATCTGCTTCGCCAGACGTTCGGCTGCTGCACGGTAGCTACCGCAGGCGGCACGGCGACCGCGGGCGCTCGGCGCGTTGACATTCTCCTCAGCTTCCAGGAGCAATCGACTGAAGGTGTCTGACGTCTGCGTCGCCTCCGTGCCGACCACCCGGTCGTTCAACGTGAGCTCGTACGCAATCAGGCCGCGCCAGTCGTGGTTGCTCTGTGTCCAATCCGCGAGTTTGCTGTCGAATGTCGTCAGCACGACTTGCGTCCCGGCATCGAGCAGTTGACCCAGGGTGTTCTGGACAAAGGTCAGCCGGTGCTCGGGGTCACTGCCCGGGATCGGATCGTCGAGTACCACGAGCGGCGTGCCGAGCAGCTCGGCGCGAGCGAGGAAAATCGATAGGCCCAGGGCGTTTAGCTGAGAGTCGCTGTAGACGCCGAGGGCATCGCGTTCGATGACAGAACCTGCGGGCTCGGCTCGTAACGCGGCCACGAGGTTGACGAACCGCTCGCCACCAGCGCGGCGCTTCACCCCGCCGAACCCGACGAGCTCCTCAGGTCGAATACTCGTCCACCAGTTACCGATGGCCCCGCTCATCGTCGCGAACCGGTCGTCGAGGACGCGCCCGGCGCCGTCACGGAGCGCCCGCTCGGCTGCCTTGACTCGCTTGACGGCGCGGCGCCGGGAGGACTCAGTAGCCAGGTCGCCGACGAGCTGGTCGTGACGATCGAGCAGCGCTTCGAGTTCACGCAGCCCGCTGGTAGTCACCCGCTCCCGGATGGCTGGCTCGACGGCCGTGCGCAACGCATCGAACCGACTCGCGTGACGAGCGGCGCACGTGGCGAGCTCCTTCATAGCCGCCTCAAGGTCGGCGTAGACAACTTCCATGTCTGGCAGGGTCTTGCGGGCGCTCACGGCTCCCGCGGCGCCATCGATCTGCTTGTGCACCGCTGCTGTGGTGGTCTGCACTGTCGCGAATGCCCTCGCGACCTGCTGCGCGCTTTCGCGTGCAGCGACAGCGACGTCGACAGCGACACCCAGCTCAAGCAACTGCGAAGCGGTGGCTGCCATCTGCTCATCTGGCCACATGCCCGCCGGTGGGACAACGCCGTGGGCGTCCGTGACTGCTCGATCCAGGATGTGACGCGTTTCGTTGATGATCCGAGCGGTAGCACCGGCGGCCGTGTCCACCGTGTGCGTGAGGTCGAGCTGTCTACGCAGCTCGACCAGCCGCTCCGGCGTCAATGCCGAGTCGCTGCCGCAGACCGGGCAGTCGACAGCGTGTTCCAACGAAGCGAAATCGTCGACGGCGAGCATCGCCCTGAGCACCGGCGCCACCCGGGCAGCGACCTCGTCTGCCTCGCTCAGTGCCTCCTCGTACGCCGCTGTCACCGGTGGAGCGGGCGTCGCCGGGACTGTTTCAGAAGCGGCGAAGGCAGCGAGGGGGAACGCTCGCTCGCGTTGCGCTTCGATTGCAGTGTTCACGGCCTCGGCGAGCTCGTCCAGGGTCGCCGACCGCGACTGGACGATGACGGCACCGGCGTCAAGCAAAGCTGCTTCCACGCGGCGGCGGAGTTCGACGACGTCCTCGGTGGCGTCGGCGAGCGATTTCAGCGTCGCACCGGCTTTTGCGGCGGGCGTCGCGTCGAGCGCGTCGACTAGGGTGAGCGACGACCCGGGGGGTTCGCGCTCGAGGTCTTCACGCACGGCAGCAACGTGCTTTCGGAATCCATCGAGGTCCGTCAGCGAGAGCAGAGCCTTGAAGTAGTCGACGCGTTGCTTGGGTTCAGTCGACAGGGCGTGGCGCACGATGTGTTGAAGCAGCACCGGCGCGCGGACCGGCGGGTCGGCGAGTGGGATACCGACGGAGTCGAGATCATCTGCAGGGTGTCCGTCGACGATCAGTCGACTGTCGCACTCCACACCAGGTCCGAAGTCGCATACCAGCTCCCGGCGCACCTGATGCGCTTCGCCGTCCTCGGTGCGCACCTTCGCCTCGACGTAGACGTAGTCGTCTCCGTCGGGCATGTGGGCGTTGCGGAGACTGTCGTGGTACTCCGCCTTCGCGCCGCCCAGAAGGTCGCGGCGGCTGCTGCGGCCACTGATCAGAAACTCCAGTGCCTCCGCCAGGCTGGTCTTGCCCTGGCTGTTCCCGGCATGAACGACTGTGATCGGCGCGTCGAAGTCGAACTGCGTTGGTTCGGTGCCGAACGCGCGGAAGCCACGAACTTCAACGGAAACAATTCTGGAGCCCACGGGCTCAGCTCCGTCGCCAAGTTGTCACAACATCAGTGAGGGCGGCGTGCAGTTCGTTCTCGGTCCCCGCCGCCTGACCCGCCTCGGCGAGCGCACGGGCATCCTGGACTGCCGGGCTGTCGCCGGTCAGGCCGGCGCGCAGCGCATCGAGGTTTGGCAATAGCTCGGTCACTACCTGCACAATACCGGCGCGGACCGCTGCGAGCGGTGCATCAGGGTGGGGCCTGGCGTGGTGTCACTGCGGCCTCGACCGCTCATGACCTCAGTTGGAGTGTCGCCCGCGGGCGCCGATGCTGCCGCTGTCGGCGCGGGGTTTCGCGACGTATCCGTCCGCCGCGTTGCGGTCGTTGACAAACGACGGAGGGCGAGACCAGTCGGCCGCCACCCTGGAGCTTGGAGTCACCACAGCAGGATCCTCAACCGGAGCACCGCGCCGCACGAGGTGGGTGCTCTCACCGCGTGGCTGGCTCCTCTCGTCTCTCGCGCCTGCGGCCTGACACTGCTCTGTTCTGCGTGCCCTCACGGCTGCGTTCCCCGGCCGCAGGCAGCCGACCGTGCTTACCAGCGTGTAGCTCAGCCGTCACCGCACCCAAGTCCCGAAAATCGACCGCTCTTGTAGATCTTGACAGTGACAGCCAGTTGTCAATCTTCGCTGCATCTCGACACGGGGATGCGCAAGGGGTTGGCCAGAAACTTCTTCAACTTTCGGGGGGACGCCTTCTGACCTGCGCAAACGCGCGTCCCCCCTCAGTGTCCCCCCTCGAGATCAGGGGTTTGGGGGGACGGATGCGGGGACGCCCGCTCGCGACCTTTCTGCCGTGCACAGCCACGGACGAAAGGAGCGAGTGCGATGAGTGTGGGCGACCAGCTCGGCCTCGACGACAACAGCGAACTGCTCGACCAGGCCCGCCAGAAGTGGCCGGCCTGGGTGGCCACCGATCCGCGCCTCGGCGTGGTCGACAACTTCGACGACCTGCGCTCCTGGCTGCCGACGGTGGACCACGAGGAGTCCGACCAGGTCCTCCTGGCGCTGGCCATGCTGGCTGCCCCCGACGGGGGTGACGACGTCGCGGCTGCGGCCGCGCTCGCCAAGTGCCTGCTGCCCGGCGCATGCCGGCTCGCGGGCTGGCTGAGCACCCTTCCGCCGCGCGAGGTCTTCCGCGACAGCCAGCCGGTCATGGCGGGCACCTGGTCGGCGGTCGAGCGGGTCGACGAGCTGGTGGCCTCGCAGCTGTGGATCGAGGTCCGCACGTTCAAGTGGCGCCGGCTCCGGAAGGTCGCGGCCAACATCTTGATCAACACCCGCGTCGGCGTGCTCCGCGAGGTCGGCGACTTCTTCTACGTCTCCCGGGCCGACCGCACTTGGGCGAACACGACTCTCGTCGAGTCGTTCTCGGCCGGCGACCTGACGAGCGCCGACGGCGGCGCCGGCTACTCGGCCGAGATGCCGACCGAGCGGGTCACCGGCGCGCTGTTCCACCGCCCGGAGATCCTCGCCGACGCCGGACCCGAGCAGGAGGAGCCCACGGCCACTGAGGAGCTCCTGGAGCTGCTCGCGTGGGCGTGCGACCACGATGTCATCAGCCCCGCCGACCGGTACCTGCTGCTGTGCCTGGTCGAGGAGGCCGACCGGGTCGAGACCCGGCGTCTGGCGCGCGGCTACGGCGGCCTGCTCAGCAACGAGGTCTCCAGCCGGGTCGCGCCCCGCATCGGGGTCTCGGAGGCAACCGTCCGACGCCACGGCTCGCGCACCGTCCGCGCCCTCGCCGCGGCCGCCCCCAGGAAGTTCGGCCATGACGAATAGGCCCGGAAGTGATCGCTCGAACCGCCCCGCAACACATAGGCGACTGGAGGTGGTGAAGCCCATGACAAACACCCACGACGGCGAGACCCGAACGCCGGAGCAGGTCGCCGAGCTGTTCGCGATCGCCGGCCGCGAGATCGAGGCCATCGAGCAGCTGACCGGCTGCGTCGCCCAGCTGCACGAAGTCCAGGCCGCCAAGGCACAGCTGGCGACCCTGACCCCGGCCGAGGTCCGCGCCGCACTCGAGTTCCGCCGCGGCACCATTGGGGAGGCCCAGTGAGCACCCAGACCTCGACCCGCCCGGTCGGCGTCGACGAGCTCAAGCGCGCCTGGCACGCACTGAACGCCGGCGAGTTCCGCACCGGCCCCGGCGCCGGCAAGGGCCCCCGCGGCCGCGGCACCGCCGCCGCGGACAACTGGACCCCGGCCGACGGCGAGCACACCATCGCCGTGATCGGGTCCGCAGGATCGGTCGGCGCGAGCACCGTCGCCCTGGCGGCCGGCCTCGCTGCAGCCGCCCCGGTCCGAGTCATCGAGTGCTGCTCGGTCACCGCCTCCGGCCTCGCCGCGGCCAGCACCGCCGAGCTCGGCCTGCACCCGACCGACTGGCGGCAGGGCAAGCGCGACCACGTCCTGCTCGAGCGCGCCAGCGAGGTCCTCGCCGGCGTCGACGAGGTCCCGCTGCCCACCGACGCCGAGCACGACACCCAGCTGACCATCCTCGACATCGGCTGGGAGGCCGGCCAGCTGCTGGCCACCGACTGCTGGCTCGCCGAAGCCGTCCGCACCGCCGACCAGATCGTCCTGGTCACCACCGCCACCGTCCCCGGGATGCGCCGCGCCGGTGTCGTCATGGACCTCCTCGCCGGCCACTGGCAGCCCGAGCAGATCACCCTCGCCATCCGCGGCCCGCGCCGCAAGAAGTGGCCCCGCGGCCTCGAGCACGCCGGCGGCCCCGCCGTACGTCGCGCCCTGGACGCGGACCGGTGCGTGGAGATCCCCGAGGACCGCGACCTCGCGGTCAACGGCCTGGACTCCCGGCCCGTCCCGGCCCCCCTGATCTCGGCAGCACGTCAGCTGCTCGAGCCCCAACACCTGTCCACCGACACCAGCGAAAGCGCCTGACCCGCCCGGGTCAGCAACCCCAGAAAGGAAGTCCACCCATGGACGTCATGACCGCACTCCTCCCGATGGCCGCCCAGGTCTGCCCGAAGGCGCCCCCGGGTGCCGTCGGCCCCACCAACGAGATCACCAGCTACGTGCTGTGGGGCGTCATCGTCCTGTTCGGTCTCGGCATCATCATCGCCATCGGCGCGATCATCGCCGGCCGGGTGTTCTCCCTGCCGCACGCCTCCAAGGTCGGCGTGATCTCGGTGGTGGTCGTGTTCGCCTGCGCGATCGCCTACCTGGTGCTGCCCGGCATGCTCAACGGGATCCTCGGCAAGGGCTGCATCTGATGCGGCGCGCAGCCACGAAGAAGGCAGAAGGCACCAGCGAGTGGAGCCGGCGCCGGTTGCTCGGCATCCTTGCCGCCGCCGTCGCCGTGGCTGCGCTCCTGCTCGGCGGCCTCGTGTACGCGGTCTACCTGGCGGTCTCCGGTATCGGTGGCGAAGCCAGCGCGAACACCGGCGTGGCCACCGGCGAGACCGAGCGCTCGACGGTGGCCCGCGGTGCCGCACACCGCGACGACATCGCCGCCGAGCCGATGCTCAGCGTTCCGGAGAGTGCGGCCTTCCCCCCTGCAGATCCTGGGACCGCCAGCACCAAGGCCCCGGAGATCAAGATCCCGACCGGGACCGGAGTCAACGGACCCGCGTTCGTGATGACCGGGTTCCCGCAGACCCCGGAGGGCGCGATCGGCCAGCTGGCCCAGATCGACCTCGCGGTGCTGCAGTCGATGAGCCTGAGCACCGCCGAGGAGGTCTACAACGCGTGGGCGCTGCCCGGCGGGGTCCGGGCGGAGGACTGGTGGATCACCGCCAGCGTCCGCGCGTTCCTCTCCAGCACCGGGATGGGCGAGGTCAAGGACCCCAGCGCCTCGGTGTCGCTGGAGCCGGCCGCGGCCCTGATCAAGGGAACCGACGGCCCCGACTGGGCCACGGTCTGCGTGCTGATGAAGGTCAGCGCCACCTACAAGTCCGAAGGCCAGATCGCCTTCGCGCACTGCGAGCGCATGCAGTGGGTCGGCGGCCGCTGGATGGTCGCCCCCGGCGCCCCGCCGGCACCCGCGCCCGCGACCTGGCCCGGAACCCAGCTGGCACACGAGGCCGGTTGGCGCACCTGGTCCACCGACCACACCACCGAACCCACCAACCCCGGCGACCACGGCGACCACGAAGGGGAGCGCTGAGATGAGCAACCGCATGAACGACTCGATGGGGGAGTCCCGCACCACCCTGCTGCGCGTGGGCGTCCTGGTGGTGATCGCCGCACTGGTGGCGACCGCCGTCTGGCTCGGAGCGCGCGGCCGGGCCGATGACAGCGGTGGCACCGACAAGACCAGCGGCGACTCCTCGAGCCAGACCGGGCAGCAGGGGCAGAACGTCGCGGTCGACCAGGTCGCCCCGGAGACCGCCCCCGCGGACGGCGTGGTGATCCCGACCGGCGCCGACCAGGTCGACGGCTACCCGACCCGGTTCCCGCAGACCGACCTGGGCGCGGTCGCGCTGCAGGTCGAGGTCGCCAAGGCGCAGGTCGGGTTCGACTACGACCAGGCCGTCGCCGTCGCCGGCCTGTACGCCAACCCCGAGGACAAGGCCGTCTTCGAGCAGCGCGCCCGCGACGCCGTCGCACTGCGCCGCCAGCAGGCCGGCGTCCCGAAGGAGGGTGACGTCCCCCCGCCCGCGTCGTACGCCGTGACGCCGATCGCCTACACCCTCGAGGAGCTCGACACCGGCTACTACGCGGTGAACCTGCTCAGCTACGTCACCCTCACCACCGCCAACGGCAAGGTCAGCGACGGCCTCTACGCCGGCACCCAGCTGATGCGCTGGATCGAGGTCGACGGCGTGGGCGACTGGCGCCTGGTCCAGGGCAGCGATGAGGACATCGAGCACCTGGTCTCCACCGGCCAGCCCAAGGCGGTCGCGCCCGGCACCCCGGAGTACAAGCAGGCCGGCTGGATCCCGATCAACGGAGCCCCCCAGTGACCGCCGGCGACCTCTTCCACCGGGTGACCCGGCTGGGCATCGGCGCCCTGGCGGTCCTGGTCCTCACCACGCTCCTCGGGGCGGCCATGGCCATCCAGCCGCCCGCCGCGGCCGCGGCCGAGCCGCCGGCCGCCACGGCGCACGTCGCCACGGTCGAGACCGCCGGCCAGCTGCCGGCCCGCAACGTCAAGATGGGCTGCCCCGGCCCCGACGCGCTGTGCGACCTCGGCGGTGACGCCGTCGACTGCGCCAAGGACCCGATCGACTGCGGCAAAGACGCAGCCGGCGGCGTCAAGGACGGAGCCGGCAACCTGATCAACGGCGCCGGAGACGTCCTCGACGGGGCCGCCGGGCTGCTCCCGGACGGCTGCGGCATCCTCGACGCGATCTGCGACGGCGGACTCCCCGGGCTCCCGGGCCTGCCTGGCGTCCCCGGCCTGCCCGGGATCCCCGGCCTCCCGAACGTCGGCGACCTGTTCGGTGGCGGCATCCCGGGCCTCGGTGACATCCCCAACCCGTTCGAGGCCATCGGCGACGTCATCGCCAAGGCCGCGGCCGACGCCTGGACCGCGGCCATGCTCGCGGTCTGGAACTCCGGCCTGTTCGTGCTGCGCATCGTGCTCACGTTCAGCGAGCTGTTCTTGACCCCCGACCTGCGTGCAGAGACATGCAGGGAGGTAAAGGACAAGGTGACCGGCGAGGTCACGACCGTGTGCGAACGCGGCCCCGGCGCTGATGTCTACGAGTTCACGCTGTGGCTCGCGCTCTCGCTGGTGGTCATCTTGGTGATGATCCAGCTCGGTGCCGCGGCCTTCAAGCGCGAGGGCAAGGGGCTCGCGCGGGCGTTCATCGGCGCCGGCCAGTTCGTCTTGGTCTGCGCCTGTTGGTTCGGCTACTGCGTGATGATCGTCGCCGCGTGCGGCGCCATCACCAAGGCGCTGATGAAGTCGCTGCTCAAGGTGCAGACCTGGCCCGACTGGGACCCCCTGGGCGGCCTCGGTATCGACGACATCACCGACGCCGGCGTGGCCACCGCGCTCGCCTTCCTCGGCATCTTCTTGTGGCTGGCCGCGATCGGGCACGTCCTGGTGTACCTGGCCCGCGCGGCGTCGCTGCTCGTGCTGACCGCCACCGGCCCGCTCTCGGCGGCCGGGCTGGTCTCCGACTTCACCCGCTCCTGGTTCTGGAAGAGCCTGCGGTGGTTCCACGCCGCGGCGTTCACCCCGGTGCTGATGGTGATGGTGCTGGGCATCGGCGTGCAGTTCGCCAACGGCGTCGCCGCCCACCTCGCCGACGACACCGCCAAGGCGTTCGGCACCGCCCTGCCGGCGGTGATGACGATCCTGATCAGCGTCGTCGCGCCGCTGGCCCTGTTCAAGCTCCTGGCCTTCGTCGACCCCGGCACCCCCAGCGGGGCGTCGTTCCGGCAGGGCATGGCCATCCAGGGCGGCCTCCAGGGCCTGCTCAGCGGTGGCGGTGCCGGCGGCGGCTCCTCGGCCGCGTCGACCACCGACGGCAATGGCCGCTCCTCGGGTGAGCAGAGCGCCGAGGCCTCGACCGGCGACCGGTTCAACAAGTCCACCCAGGGCGTCCTCGGCAGCTTCGGCCCGGTCGGGCAGGCGCTGTCGACCGGCATGGGCTGGATCAACTCCGCCGGCGCCAAGGCCACCTCCCTGATGTCGGACGAGACCAACCAGGCCGGCGTCGGGCAGAGCACCTACGGCCCCGATTTCAGTGGCATGGGTGGCCGCCAGTCCGGTGGCCAGTCGGGTGGCCAGTCCGGCGACCAGAGCAGCGGCACGCACCCCGGCGCCCAGAACAGCGGCGACGACGACCCACCCCCGAACCCGCCCATGCCGCCGGCACCGCCGACCCCACCGACGCTGCCCACCGGTGGCGCACCGGGCGGCGGCTCGGGTGACGGCCAGAGCGGGTCCGGAGGGGCCGCAGCTACGCCCAAGACTCCCGCCGCCGGTGGCGGGGGAGCGGCCGGAGGTGCCGGCGGGGCTGGTGCGGCCGCCGGCGGGATCCCCCCGGTGGCGGTGTAGCCGATGCGCCCCGCGACCTGCCCCCAACCCCGATCGACCCCTACTGACCCGGAAGGAAGCCGACGATGACCATCTACGCCGACTACCAGCGCGACCGCATCGGCTGGTTCTTCGGCCTCTCCGGAGGCCAGCTGATGTTCCTGGCGCTGGCCAGCCTGCCGGCGTTCTGGGCGATCAGCCGCGGAGCGTGGTTCTCCGCGTTCCTGTTCGCGCTGGTCTGGCTGTTCCTGCTGGGCATCACCGTCATCCCGGTCAGGGGCCGCTCGGCCACCGGCTGGGTGTTCGCCTCGAGCATGTACGCCGTCGGCGGGCTGCTCGGCTGGACCTCCTTCCGCGCCAAGGCGGCCCAGGGCCGCGCTGAGGACCTGGACACCCCCGACCTGCCCGGGGTGCTGCAGGGCATCAAGATCCACGACGGCCCGCCGCACGGCTCGCAGCTGCAGCGCGTGGGAGTGATCCACGACGACGCCACGAAGACCTGGGCGGTCACCGCCGCGGTCGTCCACCCCGGCATCGGCATGAAGGACACCGAGGAGCGCAGCCGCTACGGCGAGGCGCTGGCCGGGCTGCTCGACGTCGCCGGCCGCACCGAGAAGATCGACGAGATCCTGTTCATGATCCGCACCGTCCCCGAGGACGGTGCCGAGCGCGAGCTGTGGGTCAACAAGCACCGCCGCGGAAACGCCCCGGAGCTGTCCGAGGTCGTCAACAGCGACCTCGCGGTGGGCCTCACCCAGGCGTCGGTCCGCACCGAGCAGTTCGTCACGATCGTCGTCCCGGAGACCCGGATCGCCCGGTCGGCCAAGGAATCCGGTGGCGGGTTCGAGGGCCGCTGCCGCGAGCTCTACCTGCTCATGGCCGAGATCGAGGCCCAGCTGCGCGGCCCGATGGGCATGACGTCGGTCCGCTGGCTCACCTCACCGGAGCTCGCCCTGGCGTCCCGGACCGGCTTCGCCCCCGGCGACCGCGCCAGCATCGTCGAGGCCCTCGCCATGCGGGAGAAGGACGGAGGCGTGAACGCCGACGTCCCGTGGGCGCTGGCTGGCCCCTCGGGCGCGGACGCGACGGTGCGGCACTACAGCCACGACGCGTGGAACTCGATCAGCGCCACCATCAAGCTCCCGACCCGCGGCGTAGCGATGGGCGCACTCGCGCCGATCCTCACCCCCAGCGAGTCAGGGGAGCGGCGCTCGTTCGTCGTCGCCTTCCCGATCGTGTCCCAGTCCAAGGCCGACCGGCAGTCCGGCAACGCCGAGTGGGCCGCGGACCTGGCCGAGGGCATGAACGAGAAGCTCGGCCGCAAGACTCGTGCCAAGCAGCGCGACGAGGCCCACAAGGCCCGCGGCCTGGACGCCAAGCTGGCCCGCGGCAACGCGCTGGTCCGGCCTTACGCCGTGTGCACGGTCACGGTTCCCAAGACGCTGCGAATCACCGAGTTCGGCCGCCGCCTGGACGCCTCGATCCGCCGCGCCGGGTTCGCTCCGCTGCGACTCGACCTCGCCCAGGACGTCGGCTTCGCCGCCTCGACCATCCCCGTCGGGATGAGCCTGACCCGGAGCGGAGACGCCTGATGCCCACCACCACCCGCCGAAACCGCGGCGGCGCCGATCGAGGCAGGGACATGGCGGCCTTGTTGTCCGACTTCGGCCACGACCTGCCCACGATCCCCCCGCTCGCGCCGGAGGCCAAGGAGCCCCGGATCTTCAAGTACGCCCCGCGCCGCGGTGCAGCCCGCCGCGGCCGCGGCTGGGCGCCCGCCACCGCCCCGGCGCAGGCCTGGCGGATGACCAGCGACCAGGCACCGGTGTTCTGGCCGTTCGTGTCCGCGCCGGCCCTGCCGCCGACCGGGGCGCAGATGGGCGTCGACCAGCTCTCCGGCGGCTCGTTCTACTGCGACCCCTTCGGGTGGGTGCTGCGCGACGACGTGTCGGCGACCAACCCCAACATCTTCCAGTTCGCCAAGCCGGGAAGCGGCAAGTCCGGCACCACCAAGGCGTTCTGCACCCGGATGATGCCGTTCGGCTACCGCACCCTGGTCACCGGCGACGTCAAGGACGAGTACGAGTCGCTGTGCCGCGCGCTCGGCGTAGAGCCGTTCGTCATCGCCCCCGGCTTCTGGGCCCGGGTCAACCCGCTGGCCATGGGCCCGCTCGGCGACGGGTGGGAGAAGCTCTCGGCCGAGGAAGCCCAACGGCGCACGACGATCATCTTCAAGCGCTGGCTGGTCCTGATCCGCGGCCTGGTCGGCAGCATGAAGATCGACGACGAGCGGCGGGTGCCCTTCGGCCCCGACGAGAGCGACGTCGTCCGCAACGCCTTGGCGATCCTCACCGGCTACGCCGCCGGCAACACTGTCCTGACTGAGACCACCATCCCGCGGCTGTGGGACCTGCTCCGCAATCCGACCGAGGAGCTCGTCCGGGCCTGCGAGTACGCGAACCCCCGCGTGTTCCTCGACGAGACCCGGCTGCTGCGCAACGCGCTCGGCGAGCTGGTCACCGGCACCCTGGCCGGCCTCTTCGACGACTTCACCAACATCGAGGTCGACTGGCGCGCCCCGATCCAGTCGTTCAGCCTCTCCCGGCTCGACGGCCTGGGCGACGAGGCGGTGGGCATCGCGCTGCTGTGCATGAACTCCTGGGGCCGCGGACTGCGCGAGATCGCCGAACCCGGCGACCTGCGCATCGTCGTGCGCGACGAGGTCTGGAAGCAGATGCGTCTCGGCGTCTCCGCGGTGGCCAGCTTCGACGCCGACCTGCGGCTCTCCCGCGGCATGGCCGGCAAGGGCGGCGACATCCAGTTCTGCAACCTCCACAAGCCCTCCGACCTGCTCTCGGTCGGCGACGCCGACTCCCAGGCCGCGATGATCGCCAAGGACCTCCTCGAGCTGGCCGACATCAAGATCCTCGGCGCCCAGAAGCCCCGCGTCGCCCGCGAGCTCGACTCGATGCTCGGCTTCGGCCCGATCGCCCAGGACCTCGTCTCCGGGTGGGCGATGCAGGACAAGGGCCGCGCCCTGTGGTGCATCGGTGACGCCACCTACAAGGTCCAGACGGTGCTCCACCCGCTGGAGAAGAAGCTCTACTACACCAACGAGGCCATCGAGGCCGCCGCCTGAGGCGCTCGGGACTGACCTGTCGTGAAGAAGCTTCTGCTCGCCGGACTGCCGGTCCTGATCATCTTCATGGGCCTGCCGCTGCTGGTCTCCCTGATGGTGGTCATGAGCACGACCGCGGCCGCGGAGTGCCGCACCCAGACCAACCAGACCGCCCCCACCGAGCTCGGGGACCTCGGCGTCATCGACGGACCCGTGGGCGGCCCGGTCAAGGGCAAGGTCACCCTGGCGCAGGCCAACATCCCGCGCCGGTCCGGCCTAGACGGCTTCCGCGCCTCCATGCCCAAGGTCCTCTCGACCAACCCCGACTTCGTCACCCTCAACGAGGCCAGCGGGTGGACCCTGGCGCAGATCGAGGCCGCCGCCCCCGGCTACGGCGCGTTCCGGGTCTCCGACCACACCGGCGACAACAACTCCATGGGCAACGTCGTGCTCTGGAAGCGCGACACCTGGTCCAAGGCCAACGGCGGCCGGGTCACCCTCGTCGTCGACGACAACACCTACTACCAGGGCCGGGCGGTCACCTGGGACCGGTTCGCCACCTGGGTGATCCTCGAGCGCGCCGACGGCGCCGTGGTCTCGGTCATCTCCACCCACCACATGACCAACCCGCACAAGTACCCCCGGCAGCACGGGAACCCGCCACTGACACGGCCCCAGCAGTACGGCGCCGGCATGGACATCCTGCTGCAGCTGCGCAACTCGCTGGCCACCCACGGCCCGGTGCTCATCGGCGGCGACATGAACACCCACGCCTCCTACACCAACCTGCCGTGGGCGGCGGCCGCGAAGATGAAGGCCGCCGGCTACGGCTGGCACAACCACGCGGTCGACTTCGTCTTCTTCCCCCAGCACCAGGGCGTGCGCCTCGAGCGGGGATGGTCCGGGACGATGGTCTCCGACCACCACTGGATCTCCGCACGCCTCTCCATGAACGGCGCCGGCCCCGAGAGCGCGCCCACGACCGCGGCCACCAGCGATGGCGTCGTGAACGCCGCCCACACCACGAAGACGGCGGCCGAGCCGCCATCCGGGGACGTGCTCGTCCAGCTGATGCGTCTGCGGTTCGCCTCCAGCTACCCGACCATGACCGCCGAGCAAGCCCGCAACGCGATCACCATCGCCCAGGTCGCCCGCGACCTCCAGGTGCCCCGCCGCGGACTGCAGATCGCCATCGCCACCGCGATCCAGGAGTCCAAGCTGGTCAACCTCACCGGCGGCGACCGCGACTCCGGCGGCCTGTTCCAGCAGCGCCCCTCGCAGGGCTGGGGCAGCCGTGCCGAGGTCACCAACCCGGTGCTCGCGGCGCGGGCCTTCTTCGGTGAAGCCCAGCACACCGGCAACCCCGGCCTGCTCGACATCCCCGGCTGGCAGAGCATGCCGCTGACCCAGGCCGCCCAGGCCGTGCAGCGCTCCGGCTACCCCGACGCCTACGCCCAGTGGGAGGGCGTCGCCGGCGACATCACCGATCTGCTCGGCGGCGACCTGCCCGACCTGCCCGACGACGGCTCCACCACGAACGTGGCCAACTGTCAGGGCGAGACCGTCAACCCGGTCACCGTCGGCACCCTCAACCTGCTCGGCGCCGGCCACACCGACAAGGCGGGGGAGCGGCCCGGCTACGACACCTGGGACAAGCGACTGCCCGGCGCCATGCGCACGATCGAGAACGCGGGCGTCACGATCGCCGGCCTCCAGGAGGTGCACGGCCCGCAGGCCAAGGCGCTGGAGAACCAATACGCGGCCAAGTGGGGGATCTACCCGGCCAGCGGGAAGCCGCAGAACCGGGTCATCTGGGACCGCAACGAGTGGAAGCAGACCGACGGCCGCCTCGTCGACATCCCCTACTTCGGCGGCAAGGACGTCGGCATGCCCCTGGTGCAACTGACGTCGACGACCACCGGCCAGGTCATCTGGGTGTGGAGCATCCACAACCCGGCCGACACCCACGGGAACGCCGCCGGGCACCGCAAGGAAGCGCTGCGCCGCCAGCTGGCCACCATGACCGACGTCGCCGGCACCGGGATCCCGGCGGTGATCCTGGGCGACTTCAACGACGGCAAGGACGGCAACAACGCCTCACACTGCGCGCTCACCCCCGAGCTCACCAACGCCTTCGGTGGATCGGCAGAGCCCTGCAAGAAGCCCAAGAAGGACGCGCCGATCGACCACATCTACGGCGCCAACCTCACCTGGGCCAGCGCCGAGGTCGACAACAGCACGCAGGCCAACAAGATCGCCGACCACCCGCTCGTGGTCGCCACCACCGCCGGCAGCAGCGCCGGGTGCGCAGTTGACTCCGGCACCGCGGAGGCCAAGTACAACCTCGGCCCGGTCAAGCCGCAGCTGACCCAGCTGGTCAACATCCTCGGCCCGATGTTCGACATCAAGACCGTCGGCGGCTACCGCGAGAGCGCCACCGACCCCAACGGCCACCCGGCCGGGCTCGCGGCCGACTTCATGGTCCCGCTCACGCCCGCCGGCAAGGCCCAAGGAGACGCGCTCGTGGCGTACGCGCAGGCCCACGCTCGCGAGCTCGGGATCGACTACATCATCTGGTACCAGCGCATCTGGTCGGTCGCGCGCGCCGACGAGGGCTGGCGGCGGATGGAGGACCGAGGCTCGGCCACCGCCAACCACATGGACCACCCGCACATCAACGTGCTGCCCTTCTGTCGGAAGTTACATCTAACGCATGATTCATGCGTTAGATGTACGCGGGGACCGGCTGCTCCAGCCTGACCTCGCACGCGTCGGTCTCGTACCCGATGGCGGCCTGACCTGCGACTTCGCCTGCAAGGTTACATCTGATGCAGGATCCTTACATTTAATGTAAGGT
>Ga0172380_10004440_pt1 | contig 18014 bp, 14 predicted proteins | sample Leawe162metaG_FD_119747 | JGI IMG/M metagenome (GOLD analysis project Ga0172380, IMG submission 119747) | Leachate microbial communities from a municipal landfill in Southern Ontario, Canada - Leachate well 162 metaG | ecosystem: Engineered > Solid waste > Landfill > Unclassified | place... | reverse complement strand
TATCTTTGAACTTAAATAGTAATCAGTAAGAGTATCATTTATTTCTAATTTAGTATAGTAACCATCTAAAGTATCATTAACGTAATCATCATCTACTAATGAATCTCCATATACAAATATAACATTCTCTCCTACCATGGTAAGAGTATCTATAGTTGCTATATTAGTTCCTATATGATCTGCATAAAGAGAATCTCCAAATGCTGCATCAAATACAAATTCATCTTTTACTACATAAATAGTATCATGTCCTGATGTAAAAATATTATTTATAGAATCGATAATAGTACTTACTACATATTGATTATCTACTAATGTATCTCCTAATACTTTAATTACATTTATAGAACTCATATATAAAGTATCAAGATTAATTTTATTACTAACTATTACATTTATATCTGCACTATCACTTTCTACTTTTCTTGATGTAATTATTTTATTACCTGTAGAAGAAGGATACCAATAAGTACTATCTACAATTACAGATTTCAATGAATCAGAATAATCATTTGCATGAGATTCTGCTGTATCTACATAATTAATTGTAACTACTTTTAATGAATCCGCATAATCATCATCTATTAGTGTATCTCCTAAGACCTTAATTACTCCTACGGTTCCTATATATAAAGTATCAGTTATAATCTTATCTCCTTGTACTCTTCCTTTTACTGCTATTAATGTATCTCCACTTATAGTCCAATATAGACTATCTACTCCTGATACATAATCTCTTACCCATGCAGGATTAATAAGTGTATCTTCATATATCTTTGTCACTGTATCCGTACCATAGATAAATGTTCCTGTACTTGAAATAGTTAAATTCTGCGTAAATCTATTTACTCCAGGATAATATTTTGTTTGACTAAATCCTATAAATGCTATAAACATAAATAGAATTATTAATTTTATCTTCTTCATAGTTTTATGATATTAAATATACTTAAACTTAAATCGTCTGTTCCTGCATTCAATGTTGCTGTTACAACTAATTTCCCATTTACTATTGATGCTGTAAATACTAATGCAGATGTATCTACTAATGATTCTCCTGCATATACAGTCCTTAATTCTTCATTTAGATAGGCTCCACTCCCTGCAATATTCTTTACTATCTCTATAGTCCCTGTTGCTAATCCGGTTCCTCTAATAGCTTTATAATTAAATCTAACTAGAGATTCACTAGTAAATGTAGTTAATACTACTGAACTTCCTGCTCCTGATATTCCTGTTGTTGTTATAGTAGGGAAGAATCCTATAACATCTTTATTCAAATTACTATCTATTCTTGTAAGAACATTATTATTAGAACTATCAAATCCCCAATAATAAGAATTATCATTTATCTGACCTTTAGTAAATTCACTAAAATCTACTTGTGCTGATAATAAAATATTATGACTTTCCATAATTGATGTTTTATGAGAAAGAGTAAAGGGAGATGTTACTCTCCCTATTACTTTCCCTCGATTTTATTAAAGAATCCAAAATGCTAATAATTCATTTATTGTATTATCTGCTGATCCTGGCAATACATCTGCTGATAAATCTGTTGCATCAAAAATATCTGCTCTTAATACTGATTTAGGAATATACAATTCTATTTTAGTTTGATAACTATTTACATGACTTGCACCATGAATAGCATCTACACTTAATTGTTTAGGATTAAGAGTAAATTTAACATATTCTGCTCCGGCAGTTGTTACAGTCCTTCTAATTGCAAATAAAAGGTCTCCTGCATGTTCTACTGTTGCAAAGATACGTTGTACATCATCTGCTGTTAAAGAACTGAATCTTCCTTTAGGACTTGCCATATATGATATAGATGCATTAGTTGTATATGGAGCAGTTGCTGTATATGGAGAATCATAAGTTCCTGCATAATATGGAAATTGAATATCTAATCCTGTACAAGTACTTTCTATTCCTGCTATTAAAATTGTTGAATCATGAAAAACTGCATTAAGACCTGTATATGCTGCTATTACATCTGTTACAACTGAAATATTTGTTCCTGTTGTACATGTCCCAACTAATGCACCATTTCTATAAAATAATCCATTTACTGCTGCTGCAAATGAATCAGAAGATGTTAAATCTGCAAGATAATATGATGTCTCTGTAGCCCAATCACTATCATATTCTACATTAAAAGAAATATCATCATAAAGATTATCTAATAGAATTTCTCTTCTTGTTACAGTTGCATCTACTAATGTGCCAATAGAATAATCATATCCTGCATTAATAGATGTAAGAAGATATGTATCTGCATCAATCCAATACATTTTAAGTATTGTATTTACATTTGTATTTGCATTAAATTGTCTTGCTAATTGACCATCTGCAAAAGCTCCAATAGTTATAGTTACAGTAGCAGAAGCCGTAGTTGCTAATGATACTGTAATAGAATTAGAATTAGAACCCTCATTATTTTTAATTAAAATAACTGTTCCAGAAGCTATTCCTGATCCACTAATAATATCACCTTCATTATATTTTGCATTATCTGCATCTGTTATACCATCAATTGTTGTATTTGTATGTGTCGTACCACTAAATGTTACTGCAGCAGCACTAGCAAATGCATAAGTTGTTCCATCTGCTTTAGTTACTGTAAATCCACTTGCATCTGTATGATCTGCATCTACTATTACATATGCTCTTCTTGCTCTTACTATTGCTCCTGTTGGAGTTGATGTATCAAATTGTTTGTTATTTGTATCACCAGTAATCAATGAGATAATTTCATCTTCTTGTGCAATAGCTTTATCAATTTGATAAGTACCTGGAGCATCAGTTAATCCAGTAATCCTACCACCATAAGTTTTACCCCAATCGATAGTCTCACTATTATCTATACTACCTAGATTTTTACGTTTCGTAACTACTTTGATTCCATAATCAATTGCTGCAGCAGTATAAGTTCTTGTCAATGATAATGCGACAATTTTTTTTACTGCTGACTGTGTTTCTACTTTTGACCATGAAGCTGTTGAACCTCCTGAAACTTCAATTCCTCTTTCTTTTAAGATGAATTTTTTTACAGTATCTTTATCTGTATATACTCCCATTGTTAAAGGTCCTGGTGATTCGATAAAGAATTTCTGTGTTGGATAATTTGTGTTCATATTTTTATTTTTATTAAATTTTATTTACTTTTTTGTCTTATCATTTCCTCTTGTAAAAAAGATTGCCATCTAGGATCTTTTATCCTTTCAAGATAAGTTCTAACCGCAATATCTACTATCTCCTTCTGTACTTCACTACTAAACTCACAATTAACATGAGATGTTCCATTGACATCAAAGAATATCGCTACAGGCTTTCTTATGTATTCTAATCTCATAGCATATGCTGTTGAATTAGTTCCTGTAATTAATACTATCTTATCTGCCATTCTCTCATAGTATAATCTGGAATCTTTAGGACATCTAAAAGGATTATCCATAATTACATTCCTCTGATCTGCTCTCATAATTTTAGCATCTAACCATTCTGAAATACCTGTTAAGTCACATTCATTATCAGTACCATAAGTTATTTTAAAACTTACTACTAATAATCTCATAAACTCAGGATATACTTGTGTTGAATTTGGTGTAGTTGTTAAATTATTTAATGTTAATGTTGAAGTGCTTATAGGATAACCAAAGATTGATGTACTATAAACCGTTCCTGATGAATATTCAGTTCTTATAGGATAAAGAATATTACTATTATACTTACATGTTCCATCTGTTACTACAGTGACTCTTTGTAAGTCATTAATCTGTTTCTCATTTAGTTCAGGTGTAAGACAATTAGTCTTCATCCATTCATCTTGACCCCAATCGTTTATCAATCGATTAAATGATTCAGGTCTTAGAATGGATGTCGAATTCTTCTTTATACCATCTAAAACGGCAATGTACATATCTTCTGCTGTAGCTATCATTCTATTCTAAATCTATTTTATTAGAATCTTCATTATCTTTAGACTTGTCTTTTTTACTCTCTTTTATGGCTTTGTATTTTTTCCCATTATCAATCTTCTTCCGGAAAGTTACTAATGATACTTCTGATGGATTAATGACAAGAATAGAATCATAAATCTTTTCTGCCTTGTCGAAATCATCCATCATAATAGCTATCGCCAAATCTCCTTTAAGAGTGTTTAATGATTGATTGTCTATACTATCTTTTTTCTCATCTATAGTTAGAGTTGATACTTCGATATGTGACATCCAACGGGTTTTATACTTCATACCAGCTTCTGATGAAATGAACTTATTTATTTCATCTAAATTATCTCCTAAATATTGCTGACCATCAAAATAAGAATTACCTTTTTTAGTAATAAGTCCTTTATTTTCTGCTTTTAGAATAAATAAATCTCTATCTACAGAAGGACCAAAACATGATATTACTTCATTAGGATTACTAGTTGCATATTCCATTAGTTTATCTTGAATCATAAGAGGAGAAAGACCATTAACATCTATTCTACAATCTGCTATTTTATAATTTAGTAATATAGCCAAATCTACAAACTTGTTAATATTAGAATTTCTATTAATAAAGGACATAGCTTTAAATACTAAGTTCTTTTGATTAATTCTTTCTTCTGCTTCTTTTTCTGCATCTTCTAAATAAAAATAATGCGTTCCTGGTACTACATCTTTCTTTGATTTAGCAACAATATCTTGATATCTTAAAAAATTCAACTCAGCATAGTCTTTAGCATTCTCTATTTCTCCCGTGACATCATCTACAGTATTATTATATCTTCTCATATGTTGAATTCTAACCCTAAAGTCAGCTTTAATAACATATTTGAATTTTTTTAACTGTTCATCTGTCAAAGGTGTTGTTCCTTCGATTTGCTCTTTAGTAAGATTTCCTTTAGTTGAAGGATCTCTTACATCTATATGCTGTCCTGTAATATATGTATTCATTGCTGAATTGTATATTGCAATTGCAGGATATGTTTCTTTACGGTATCTAGGATCTACTGATACTACTCTAACCATTTTTTCTTTTTCTCTTTTCATCTCTATTTTATTTTTATGAATTATAAGGTCTAAAAATCCTTGTTACTTTAGTTCTTGAAATAACCCCTGTTTGGAATAGGAAGTGTTTAGAAGTTCCATCTACTGATGTTGCCATCTCCCCTCCTTTGTTAATCCCACTTATTGTTCCCATTGTAGGTTTCCTTAACTGTACTAACTCAACTTGATTTTCGCCACCTTGTGTTTGTCCTAAAGGTACTACATAACCATCCCATGAAGATTTAGGTGTATTATCAGAAAGCATCTTGGTAGGTCTTCCTGTATTTGTACCATCTAAATATCTCCATCTTTTAGGAACGATTCGTACACCATCAACTTCATAATATGCATAAGAGTTATTAACTCCCTTTTCTGAACCTGATCCTTCTACATTATTATTCTGTGTTACAAATCCAGATTCTCTCATAAGTTTTGAAAATCCACTAATGAATTTCTGTCCTGCTATGATAGCTACTTCTGTAGTTCCATCTTTCCCTACTCTCAAATCTACATCTTGCATTAGACCTTCAATCATTTTCATATTTACAGTATTGTAAGGATAATCGTAAGCTCCATCACCCTGGTTCATAACTCCATCTCCAGTGATTATTTCTTTTCCTAACTTATTATGTAAAACTACTGTTCCATCTACTGTAACTGATGATTTACCAAATACTAAAGCATATTCATGTAATCTTGCTGCAGCGGCCATCATTTTATCTTCTTCCTCTAAAAGATAAGTTTTAACACCTTTTCTAGATTCTGTCCATAACTTAGACATTTTCATTGCTTCGGCAGTTCCTGAATATGACATTTTTACTCTTTGAAGTGTCATATAAGCATGACCCCAAGTAGCTCCAAATTGATGTTTTTCATTTCCTGTTTCTGAAAAGTCATGTTCGTAAGCTGTATTTCCAATACCACACTCACTTCCGTCCTCGAATAATACAACATTTGCATATTCAGAAGTATCTTTGGTAAGTAATTTTACTTCATATCTCCAACATCCTGAAGCTACTTCTACTGGAAGTGCGGTGTCATAAATAAAAAGTTGTGTTTGATTATCATTAAGTTCGATTATTTCATTTGGTCCAAACCAATTTGAATCCAGATATACATAAAATGCTGATTGGTTTTTCCCAGGTTCTGTTGCATAAATTGTACTTTCATAAGTAACTCCTGCTGCATTAACTTTAAAATGACATTTTCTAATATCACTCGTTGGTATTGCATACTGTACATGGTTAGAACCTACTACTCTTACTTTCTTAGACATCATTCCATCAAATAAACCTCTTGTTTTAAGTCCTTTCATGTTTAATAATGTACTAAATGGGGTATCTTCATTATACAATTCGAAAATTGTAGGAAGATAATCAGGATTATTAATCCCTTGCTGAACCAAACTATAACTAGAAATTGATTCAGTACTAATTTCTGGGTTTATACCCGGTAAATATCTCATGATTTTAATTTTTTATTGTTAATCTATTCTCTTTTTCTCTATTCTAAATCGCCAGGAAGTGGAAAACTATTAGCAAATCCATTATTAGCAGATTGTTGAATATTAGGTTTAATATCCAATTTTTCTAATATTTTTTCTTTATTCCCTTCTTTAACTTCGGAAATATATTTCTTCATACTTCCACTATCAACCTTATGTAACAAAAACATCATCTTATACAAGTTAGTCTCATTGCTTTGCAAAAACTCTTGCATCTTAGTCGTTCCTGTCTCAGGATTATATTTCGTAAGATTGTCAAATACTGTATTGAATTCCTTTCTTTCACTTTCTGTGATAGGAACTCCTCCAATATCTTTAACCTTATTCATTTCATTAATTACTTTCTGAACTTGAAGATTTCTTTTTTTATCCCAATCTTCTAATTCTTTTTTTTGTTTTTCTGTCTGTTGACTTAGTTGTTGTTGTTCATAGTCTTTATTCCTCTGTTGAATGGAATATTTATAATTAGTAACTTCCTTATCCATTTCAATAGCACTTAACTTATTTAAGTAAGTTTCTATATCTGATTCTGAATATTTTAGTTTCCCTGTTTCATCTTTTTGATTTGCATAAATGGTTTTTAAAAAATCTTTACCATTTAATGACATTATATCTAATGAGGATTTTTTACTATCCATCCATTTCTTCATATCAAAATCAGGATTCTTTTTATTTGTCTTGTATTCTTTTACAAAATCATCCTCTTCTTCTTGATTATTAAATTCAGTATTCTTATAGATTGTATCTAATAAAATTTCAAATTTATCATCTTCTGTAATAGGAGTACCATCAGATTTCTTCCCTGTTTTTATCTCTTCCGGAATATCCCATGGTTTATCATCTGTATGTAATTTAGATTTTAATTTCTTCCAATATGCATCTACCTCTTGAGTTGTTAAACTGTTTTCTTCTTTCTTTTCTGTTGGAATTATTGGTTCTTTTTTCTCTATTATAGGATTTTTTGTTGGATCGATTTTCTGTAATAATTCTGGATCAACATTTTCTCCTGAAAAACTTTTATCTATAATACTAGATATCTCTTCTGGACTAACTGATTGTCCTCCTTGGTTATTTCCTTCTTCTTCTATATGTAGAATTAGACTTGGAAACATCTGTTTTCTAAAATTTCTAAATAATCTCATTTCTCTATTTTTATTAAATTAATACAAATATATATAACTATTTTATATATTCCTTGCTTCTACCATTATTTTTTTGTGTCATTCCTGTTTTACTAGTATTTCCTATAAGAGTTTTAATCTGTAATTCTAATGCTTTTAATCTTTCATCCATGACATTAGATCTATTTTGTTCCATTAGATATGAACCTTCTGTTTCTCTTTCTGATATTATCTGTGCTTCTTTTAATTTAGCATTATCATCAGCAACTTTTTGATTTAAGAATAGTTGTTCTTGTTCTAATTTTAATTTCCCATTACCTAATTGTTCTTTGAGTTGTAAATCTAATTTCTTTATCTCTATTTCTTGTGATTTTATTTGTTGGTCCATCTGTCCTTGAAGTTGAATAAGTCTTTCCTGACCTTGATTCTGTGCTTCTATATTAGATTGTTGACTTTGTTGAGCAAATTTTAATGCTTCATCAGTAAAGAATTCAAATTTCTTTTCTAAATCTTTAACTGTCTGAGTAGAATAAAGTTTAATTATATCTCTAAAAGGTAATGAACCTTTATTATATTCTTGTAAAGCAAACTGTTTTAATTCTTTTAGATTCTGTTCTTGTAATGTATTATTCTCTACATCTATTCCTATATCTATTTTATTAAGTACTCCGGCTGGCACCTGAAAAGTTTCTGTTTTCATGTTGTCTGATTTATAATCAAACATTCCACCATCTTTATACATATATTTAGTAGCAAGATTTAATGCTATCTCAAATGCTCTACGTTCATTTTCATCATGTTCAGAATATATTATTTCTGTAATAAGACTATTCTGTTGTATTGCCATCTGATATGTAGCTACTTGGTCATTGCCTGAAACCTGTCCTTGACGTTGTGGACCAACTCCAATAATATTTCCTAATGTATAATCTAAACTTTGAAGCATATTATCAAGATACTGTATTGCTGGTGTTACACTATCATCAAAACTTCCAAATTGATTATATGTAGCAACTTTCCCGTTTTTCTTAACTGATTCAATATATTGTACTCCTAATTTCTTTTTATATTCCCATTCTGATTTTGTCATACCTTCAGGCAATTGAGACAAATCCATTATTGTTCCTTTAACACCTGATGTTGCTAATAGAAGTTCTCTATGATAGTTTATCAAGTTATAAAGTTTTTGAAGGTCTTTTGTATCCCAAACTAATGAATAAGGTCTATCTATTATACTATTAAATGTCTTACCTATTACAGGAAGACATGTCCATGAATAACTTTCATTAGAATATAATCTTATAGGTTTTTTCTGTGCTAATACTGTTAAGTCATTACCTAATATAACTAATTCAAATATTTCATCTATATATCTTGTTTCTAACTGTTCTCCTTTTGTTCCTAAGATAACATCTTTTTTATCATATTCTCTTCCAGTTTCTTTATCGATATAAACTTTCTTTTTCTGTTCCCAAAATAATTGTCCATTATTAACAACTTTTTCATCATCATCTAAGAAATGAATAAATGATTTTCCTTCTTCATAAGGATTTGGAGATTTTTTTACTTGTATCTCTTTGGGACTTCTAAACCATATATGACTTTCTTCTATTTGTTCTGTATCACTTTCTGAACTTGAATATAATAAACTTCCAGTATTTATTACATTTTTCCATGAACTATTCAGAAATCCCATGTTCCTTGTATTACTTTGAAAGTCTGAATCTAATAATGTTATTTGTTCTTTAGTTAATTTCCATTTATCAATAGCTTGGGATTTTGTTAATGATTTAGATATTTTAACCCACATACCATCTTGAATCCATTCAATGCCTTCAGTTGTAGGATATGTTACATCTATCATATTTAATGATTCAAAGAATATCTTCTTCTTTCCTGGAACCATATCTACATAATAAGCTTGTTTTCCTGTTACTATATGAGAAATAAAATTCTTTAATGATTGTCTTTCTATATCTAATGACTTTCTTAATTTAAGGGCTAATTTTTGAATTATATCTTCTATGATATCCTTTACTTCATATTTATAATAAATATTGATTTTCTCTGCATCTTTTTCAGTAAATAGAAGTTCTCTCTCTATCTTCTGTGATGCTGAATTAAATTGTTCTTCAATAATTGGCAACTGCATTTGTAATTGTTGCTGTTGTATTGCTTCTTCTTGTGTTTGAGGTTCTTTAGATAATATCTGTTGTAATTGATTTTTTTGTTGTTCAATACTCTTTAATTGAATATGATATTGTGAAACCCTACTTTCGGTTTCATTAATATATTTATCAAAGATATTATGTATCTGTCTTGCTGTCTTTTCATTCTTCCCTTCTGTATCTGATATACCAGCACCAAAAACAAATGGTCTATGCTTCTGTTGAGATATTAGAACATTAATAGCTTTTTTTTGTATAGGTATATGCCTTACTTTAGCCGGAAGATAATAATCTGATTCTCCTACTGTACCATTAGGAATTCTTGTAAGATAATCAAACTCTTTATCATTAAAGATATTATGGTAATACATCCAACATTCTATATCCTGTTTCATCTGACTAGGATTTTTAGTTGCAATCTTATTTATCTCTAATCCTTTCTTTTCTATCCATTCTTTTGTTTTTTTACTTGAAGGGATTAAATGACTTGTAATTGTATCGTTCTGTGACATATTCTATGATTTAACGAAATGTTGAAACTAAATTTCCTTGACTATCTCTTATATAACTTAATGTCTTTGTCTTCTTTACATCTGATTCACTATATGCTTTCATCTCTTTCTCATCCTGTTCACATACTGTACATAATGATGTTGCTATAGTAATATCACAATTATATTTTTTCTGTGGATTATATTTAAATCTTGACCATGCTTCTAATAATACTATATGATTACATTTTTCTATATTTTCTTTTACTTTTAAATATGATTTTTGCATTACTAACCAATCAGGTTTTGTAGATGGATCTATTCCATATTTATTTGTATTCCTTGAATCTTTAACTAAATTAGCTGTAATAAATTCAGGTCTTAATTTTAATATTGACAACATATTATTATTTCTATACCAGTCAAATATAAGTTTATTTGACCATTCTATAAGATTAGAAGTATTATATGCTATTCCCAACATTGCTGTATGTTCATAGAATAATTCTCTTCCTCCTTCTCCTGTTGTTGGTCTTTCCAATATTCCTGCTACATATATATTATATGTCTTATTTGCATTTAAAAATCCCTTTTTTACCCAACTTGAACCTAATGATGTTGAATATCCTGCTTCATCTTGATCATAACTATCTGTTCCCTGTCTATATAGATTTGCATATATTTTTCCTTCATTATCTTTCTCGGGTAATTCTGAAATCATAAATGCTCCTAATGGATCCGGTTCAAAGATAACTCCTTCAAAAGGAGATTTAGGGTTTCTCCAATATCCTCTATATCTCTTTTCTACTTGTGCTTCTCTATGATTATTGATAAATGCTTTTCTTTCATTACACCACATAGATACTTCTGCTCCAAAATATCCTCCTTGTTTTGATGAAAATATTTCTGAAAGTTTCACAGGTTTCATTACTGTATTGATATATCTATCTTCTATACTTTTTACCTGTCTTTCCTTTTCTAATTTTAATAATGATTCTTTCACTAAAGAATTTCCATCTTTATCTATTATTTCAAATTTATATGCAGGAACAAATCTACATATCTTACCTAATCCATCATTTTCTTCAAATGTATTATCAAACTCTAAAAGATTATTTTTATCTGGTTTATAAGCCATTTTCTCCATGTCTGCAACACCATTCTCTATATTGCCTCCGGTACCAATAAAAATTTTATATCCGGTTTTAACTCCTTCTGCTTCTAATGATGAATCTACTGTTTCAGATACTTCTTTTACTAAACCTTTCTTCCATATCCCTATCTCTTCAAGATGTAATTTTGAAGGTGTTAAAGAAGATACTGCCTCTGAATTATTCAAACAAGTTATAGAATAAACTTCAGAACCTGTATTTTTAGTTCTTATATAATCTTCACTATTTCCTCCTTGTGCAAATTCCTTAAAAAATTGTCCATTTCTAAGATATCCTAATCCTCGTTTTACCATTCGCATAGTATTCTCATTATATTTATCTTCTCCTGCTACAATTACATTCTGTGCATTATTATAAAATAAATATTCATAAACAGTATCACAAGCCTCTTCTTCCGAATATCCCTTCTGTCTTGATTTACATGTTAAACTATCTTTAAATTCTCTTTTCATTCTTTCTCTAATATGCCAATTATCAAAAGATAAATCTGTAAACTTTGGATATAATACATCTTTCCTTGTCTTCTTATCATTTAATCTTTTTATTTTCCAGAAATTTAAATAGAAATAATGTTTTCCTGTTATATGTACTAATCCATCTTTTATTGTTATATCTAAATCTTTAAAATAAACTTCTTTATTTCCTTTTTCAATTATATTACCTCCATAATAGCAGTATTCCCCATTAGCAAATTCATATTTCATTTGTTCTGTTATATAACAATCTCCTCCTTCAGTAAACGAATTAGGTACTGTATATCCATTAATACATCTCTCTCGTTGTTTTATCCACCATTCTTTATCTACTATAAAATTACCTTCTTTAAGGAATTCTTTAGTAATACTATTAGAGTCTAAATGAAAATAATCTTCTTTAATTGGAAGATCATTTTCATATATTACAGGACTAAACCTCTTTGTATCTATAAATCTATAACTACTCATTAGATTCTTTATTATCAAACAATCTTGTATCTTCTCCTTTTTTAGACTGGTCTTCTTTCATTACTTTTTTCTTCAATGTTTCTTCAAAATCTATAAGGTCAGAACATTTTTTTAAACATTTAAACTTCTCTTCTGAATTATCTATTTCTATATATTGAGAAACTTTATAATCTACCATTTCTGATGATGTTGCATAAGCAGGAACTTTAACTGTACATTCAACTTTATGTTTTATCTTTAATGGAATATCAGAAAGATATGTTATTAATTCATCTATGTCTTTTAATATCTTATTATAAAGTCTTGATGTATGAGTAGTCTGATCTTCTATATATCTCAAAATTACATTCCTTACCTTTTTATTTTCTTCGAAATCTGCTATCTCTCCTCCGGAATGTTTTAATGCTAACTTTTTTCTTTGACTTAAAAGATTGTTTTTATATTCTCCATCAAGTTTATATGTCCAATAGATATATGTCATACATTTATAAAAGAAAGGTTTAGATTCAGATCTCTTATCAGTCTTATATAAATCTAATACTTCTTCTAAACACATTCCTTCTTGTGTTACTTTGACATTATTTTCTTCATCTAAATATAGAAACATATTATTCCCTTTTTGGTTTTCTCTTACAAGCCATTTTGTTTAGTATTTAATATATAATCTAATGTTAATTCAAAGTGCATTGGATCTTTTCGTTTAAATCTTCCTCCCCAATAAAATCCTTCAGATTCAAAAATAGCAATTATTTTAGGATTCATATTTCCTGTAGTACATAATTTATTTTCTATTTCATTAACATCAATAGAAATACCCCAACTATGAGTTGACCATATAATTGGATTAGTTTTCTCATATCCTCTAATAGGACGTATATTAAAACAACTTATCGATTTAATTTCTCTTTCTAATCCTTCTTGTTTTATTTTAAATAGAACTTTTTTAAGAGGTAAAGAAGTAATTGCATTAATATAAATTCTTTTAGGTAAACAAGAATATGCTAATTGTAATTCTATATCAACATTCATCATTATCATATAATGATTCGCATTAATATTTGGTTCTCCAAATAGTTCTAATCCTTTTTTTGATGTTACTAATTTAGTCATTATCTTTTTTTTCAATTAGTTTAGTCATTATAGTACATTTAGGACACATACAATATTTTATTGTATTATAAATAAAAGTGTCTTTTTCTTTTATAGTAAACTCTTGCTTACAATGTTCACAAATATATTTCATTTTCTATATAAAAATTTAATTGCATTATCAAATGAGATTTTTTTAAATCTTTCTTCTCCTATACTATTCTTTAAATCATTATAAAAATCATATTCCGATTTCCTTGTTGAATTCATAGAAAAATCTGAACCATATATTATCTTTTCGGATATTAAAGGATCATCAATTAATTCTTTTATAATAGGAAAATAATTTTTATTATTTGCTGTGAAAGATATATCTGAAAAAACTCTTTTATAAGTCTGCAACATTCCTTTAATTATAAGAAACCAATTATCATCAAAATCTTTTTTAAGATATTTATCCCAATAATATTCTGATCCAAAATGTGCAAAACTACAATTTACTGTATCATATACTTTAAACAATCCTTTATAATTTAAAGGATGAGAAAAATATGAAGATAAAGTCCTTTTACTTTGATTAAAATCTATTTTATTATAAAAGATACTTCCCGATAATGCTTTTTTAAATTCTTCTTTTGTTCCTTGAAAATGGACGGGATTAAAAGGAGAACAATGAAATATCATAGAAAGATTAAATCTTTTACAATACTCAAATATATTTATCATTTCTGCAGTATCTGGAAGATGTCCTAAATTGGGATATATTTTTACTCCTTCAAATCCATAAACCTCATGTGCTAATAAAAGATTATCATAATGATTAGTATTTCTAGGATCAAGATGAATAAAAGGGATAATATTTTGATGCCTTTTAGATAATTCACCAATTTCTGTTATTTGTTCTCGATATGGTTGTCTTACTTTCCCTGCTCCCATTTGAGACATATCCATAGTAATAACTATAAATTGAGTACCATGAGGATAAACACTACTACATAAATCAAATATAGCATCCTGAGAAGGTAATTTCCCTATTCTAATAAATTCAGCATATTTTTCTATATAATCTTTATGAGTAAATGGAATAATATTTTTTAAAAATGAAGTCATAATATTATAACCTATTTGTGTTCTCATTATAGGTATTAATCCTAATGGTAAAAATCCATCAGGGACTGTTTTATCAGTAAAAGTATGTATATGACAATTATACATTATTTAATAATATTTTTAATTATTGGTAATTGACCATTTTGATCTTGTTTTAATGTAATAGAAATATAAGATAATCCTGCTGTTAATGCTACACCTATGATTCCATTAAAATTTATTGCATTTATATCTATTCCTTTTTCATTAGAAACTAACTGAATTAATGATGTAACTACTCCTGATAATATTGTAATAACTAATCCTTTAATCCATTCTCTTTTATTCAATTTATTAATTGAACTATTTATTGTTTCCATAACTTTCACTATTTTAAATTTATTTTATCAGCCACTTTATCTATTCGTTCATGTATGCGATTAATTGCTTGATCTGTTTTTTTCTGATTCTCTAAGTTTAATTCCTTGTCTTTATTAATTTCATCCTGAAGAGACTCTTTATTTGTGTCTATGATTTTAATTAAGTTATCATTATACACTTTGAAATTTTTGGAAAAACACTCATTTACCACTCTTGTTATTATTTCTATAAGATAAGTATTTGCAATTTTTACTTCATTAAATGAACTTATTTGTTCGTTCAGTTTATCGCTCATTTCTTTATATTTCCCATTGTGCGAAGTATTACAGATTTCTCGTTTATCTTTTAATTCTTTTAAATCAGACTTTTGTTCTTTTATATCGGTTTTCAACTCTGTTTTTATCGATTCTAATTCATTCTCTAAGTGCTTGATATTTTCAGTATTTTCTTTAGTTTTATACTTAATACCAAAAAATACTCCAAAAGCTACAGATAATGTACCTAATATTGATAACACTGATAAAGTTGTATTTAAGTCTAATTCCATTATTTTATTAGATAGTGTGAATACTATTTGTTATTATAAAGTTCTATGGTCATAGTATTTATTTTTATTTATTAATTAATAATACATTTACCAAGTTATTACTCCTTTAATTATAATTTTAAAAATCGTAGCTGTACCTGTCGATGGAGTTGTAATTTTTACAGACACTGGACCCGGACCAAAAACTCTGTTTGCATTACTTAGAGGAATGATATTGTCTTCAACATTTGTCATACTTGCTCCTGTTATATAAGTTACTGTTCCATTAGCGGTGGAAAAGAGTATATTGCAATCAGGAGCTGTGCATGTTCCATCTAACTTCGAAATAAACATTTCGATACCTAAAGGTGATAATCCGCAAGCTCTCTTTCCTGAAGGGACTGTAAAAAGAATTACCGAATCGGTCGTCAGGCAGTTAATTTCTTTTGCAAAAAAATGTGTATATATTCCTGACCCTAAATTACTGATTAAGGTGTCTTGATTTTGCCCATCAAGTAACACATCTCGACCGTCAACAGTACCTGTTACGGCTATATTGCCATTTACTGTAATGTCACCTCCTGAAGGGGTAATAGTTAAGTCACCGCTCGATGTGGTTAATAAATCGACATAATTGGCAGCTGTGCCGTTTGCATCGTTATAAGTTAATCTTAGATTATTGCCATCGACTGAATTAATTTCAATTTGCTTGTCGGGTGCAGTTGTCATAATGCCTAATTTCCCATCTGCCAAAATCCTCAACCTTTCACTGCCGGTAGTTGTTATATTATTTGCTGCGGTGAAAAAAGATATGTATGAAGCGGCGTTAAAGTAAGCAGTGCCACCGCCTATTTTTAAAATATTTTCGGTAGAGGTTGAATTCGCAAAGATTAACCCCATCGGCTCTTCAGTATCCGAAGTATAATGAACCCCGCAAAATCTTACAGTTTTCTCAGCGTTATTTGTAATTATTCTTGCATCTTTATTTGCTCCAAGTCGCAAAGAAAAATAACCTGAATTTAAATAACAATCTGCCCCGTTAACTTCTATTAATGAATTAGTTTGTAAAATTTGTGCATCTCCATTATCAAAGTCAATTACGCCACCTTCAGCAATAAACAAATCTGAAAACTGATGAGTAGCATCACCCAGATAGGCTCCATCGATTGCATCAGGGATGATTCCAGTATTAGCTGTGATTAAATTACTTGCGATTAATCCACCGGTCGAATTAACTGTTAGTCCTGTAGCGGTTTTCGGATAAAGCAATCCCAATCCATATAAATTGGTTTGAGATTCTATTTTCCCCACAGCCTCAATAGTTGAACTACTTCTAATTGTAGCGGTCGTTTCTATTGGATAAGTTGACGAAATGTTCGAATTAAAAAAGACCGGAGATAATGACAATGTCGAAGCTCCATCGGCAGTAAATGCCTTTAGTGTGTCAGAATAGACACTCGTTTCAATTGTGACAGTTGATGGTTTAAATTTAAAAATCATAAACTTACCGCCTCCGCCCAGAGCTTCACCCTGATAATCAGTTTTAACTTGATGAACAATATTACCGTAAGTGCCTATATCATTAGTTATAACAGTCCCATTAGGAATAGACAGATGTGCTGATATAATAACTAATATTCTCTTATTTATTTTCACAAAATTATTCCACATATTTTCCGCATCTTGTGTCGGGGGCACGGAATAGCCATCACACCCGTAAGGGTCGTTGTGGAGTGTTCTGTATCCATTTTCGTTAAGATAAGAATGAGTCGTTATAATTACATCATAAGTTGGATTAGCGTTTATAACTCCTTGTGCCCATGTCAACGCTTCGGGGCGTGGGAAAACCTCAAGAGCTATTATAATTATATTTTTTGTGCCCTGAGTAAATTTCACGTAATAATTTTCGGTTAAATCGTTGTATGCGTCGCCGTACCATGTCTTACCCGCAAAATATGCCTCTCCAAAATATGTGTTAAACATAGTCGTGTTACGTCCTTGAACATTAATAGCAGGGTAATCGTGATTTCCAATGACTGGCATATATATTATTCCTGCGGTTTTGATCGTGTCAAAACCTTTTTGAGCTTCCGCAAATTGAGTCGCACCGCAATCATTAGTCAAATCACCTGCACTGATGACCGCCACTATATTACTATCAACTTTATTTGCCTTAATCCAATCGCACATCCCTTCCCATACAGCAGGGTGAAATTCAACCATGTTTTGAATGTCGGGGAGAAATATAATTGTAAAATCAGTTTCGGTATTTCGAATGCCGGAAATAGTGTCTGTATTTAAATATTCTGTAGCAATATCATTCGTGCCTAAATTCACATTTCCTGTAGCTCCGGTATATGGGACAAAATAAGCAAGTGAATCGTTTGTGTGTGCTTGGATAGTATCGACATAATTGATAGTAACGACTTTCAATGAGTCGGAATAATCATTAGCGTGAGCTTCTGCTGTATCGACATAATTGATAGTAAC
>Ga0172380_10004439_pt1 | contig 18020 bp, 19 predicted proteins | sample Leawe162metaG_FD_119747 | JGI IMG/M metagenome (GOLD analysis project Ga0172380, IMG submission 119747) | Leachate microbial communities from a municipal landfill in Southern Ontario, Canada - Leachate well 162 metaG | ecosystem: Engineered > Solid waste > Landfill > Unclassified | place... | reverse complement strand
GATTAAATTATGGAATGACACATACAACAATCTGGAGCATTGTGGCCTGAATGGAAAAACTCCCAATGAAATGTTACAATTATTATTAAATACAGAACCGACAAATGTCTATGTATAAAACAAATAAAAAGCAACCCCTTGGGAGAGGTTGTGGGAGAGGTTGCTTACGTTGAAGCGGATTACATCCATAAGAACTCTTGGAAATCCGAGCCGCACTCGAGGCACCGATTTATGGTTTTCTGGGTGTCGTCGTCGAATCCGTCAGGATCGGAATTTTTTTCTGAAACAATTACGGTTCTGGGGTTGGGAGTTTCGCATTTCGGGCAATGCTTCTTTTGCTCTGACATGGGGATACCTCCTTGTGGGTTGGGGTTATTTTTTGCCTAAAAACATTTTTAAAATGGTATCAATATGTTTATGTTTTGTCAATATAACAGAAATAGTGTAAAGTAGAACAATTATGGCAGAAAATTATTATGACATTCTAGGCGTTCCGAAAGGCGCATCGGACGATGAGATCAAAAAAGCCTACCGCAAGGCGGCGCATAAGCATCATCCGGATAAAGCTGGCGGCAATGAGGCGGAGTTCAAAAAGATTAATGAAGCCTATCAAGTCCTGTCGGACAAATCGAAGCGCGCGCAATATGACCAATTCGGGCAGACCTTCAATGCGGGGCAAGGCGGTTTTTCCGGTGGCGGACAAGGCTTTTCCGGTTTTGACTTTTCCGGATTTGATTTCGGCCAAGCTGGCGGCAGAAGCGGGAATTTTGACGGGGTGGATTTCGAGGATATCTTTTCCAATATTTTCGGCGGGGGAGGCAGCAGCCGGAGTGCGCGCGGACGCCAATCCGGACGCGGGCAGGATATTCAAGTGGATCTGGAAATAACTTTTGCGGAAATGGTGAGTGGCGTTCGAAAAAGGGTGCGGCTGTATAAAAACGCCAAATGCGACCATTGTGAAGGAACGGGTGGCGAACCGGGCGCGAGCATCAAGACTTGCCCGACCTGTAAAGGCGCCGGACAAGTGCAGAAGATCACCAGAAGTTTTTTGGGATCATTTTCGCAAGTCAGTGTTTGTCCTGATTGTGAGGGCCGAGGCAAGTTGTATGACAAGAAATGTTCGGTGTGCAAAGGGGAAGGCCGTCTGAAAAAAGAAAACGAGATCGAGATTGATGTGCCGGCGGGCATCGAAAGCGGCCAGACCATTTCAATCCGTGGAGCGGGAGAAGCCGGGGTGCACGGCGCAGCGGCCGGAGACCTGTATGTCTTAGTACGTGTAGCGACGCATAAAAAATTTACGCGCAGCGGACTGGATATCTTAAGTACGGAAGAAATCAGTTTTTCACTGGCGGCTTTAGGCGGAGAAATCGGGATCGAGACGATCGAAGGCAAGCTGATCCTTAAGATTCCATCCGGCACGCAATCCGGTGAAACTTTCCGCATCAAAAGTAAGGGCGTGCCTGAACTTAATGGTCGTGGACGGGGCAATCACTTGGTGAAAATCACGGTGCGTACTCCGCGCCATCTCAGTCGCGAACAGAAAAGACTGATCGAAGAACTGAAAAATTTGGGGGAGTAAAAACTTTCGAGAGGTTATTACGGCTTGGGGAAAAATAATTTTTGTAGTATCATATTAGGGTGAGATAAAAATAAAAATTTATTTATGAATCTGAATTCCATATTCTCCCAAATGGGGATCTCGACCAGTATGACGCAAGATGTCACGCTGCTGCTCGCGCTGGTTCTCGTCAGTTTTGTTTTTGGGATGTTTGTCGGCCGGAGTCGTCTTGTGACCGTGCTCATAAATATATATGTGTCTTTTGCGATTCTGACAGTCATTCCTCGGACGTATCTGACGGATTACAATTCAGCCATCTTGGTTTTTTTCGTGCTCTTGGTGCTTTTGACCATTTTCGGGAAAAAGATTTTTGAGATCTCCATTTCCGGTTCCGGCTCGGATTTCTTGTGGCGGGTGTTTGGCGTGAGTTTTTTGGAAGTGATTTTGATGACGAGCATTATGATTTCCTTGATGCCGAAAAAAGCCGCCTTGGTCTATGTCTCCAAGACAGCTTATGATTATCTGGCCGGACCTAACTTCCAATTCCTATGGATGGTGGCGCCGATTCTCGGAATATTATTCATTCACAAGAAGCTTAATCGCTAGGAGGAGAGCATTTCCATAGGTCACAAAAAAAATCCCATAAGGGATTTTTTCTTTGTGCGCCCACCAGGACTCGAACCTGGGACCGTTTGCTTAAAAGGCAACTGCTCTACCAACTGAGCTATAGGCGCAAAAATGAAGCATAATAAATAACTTTGTCAGTATATCACTTCCGTATTTTTAGTCAATATGTGCAAAGGATTAATATTTCTCCTGATTTGGCTTTTATTTTTGCTATGGTATAATTGGATTGTGAAAATGCGATGTAATAAAAATGAAAAATTTAAGATTATGAAGAGTATTAAGCTTATAGCCGGGGTGATTTTTATGGTGCTGGTCCTGGCGGGATGTTCGGTCAGTACAAAGAACAATTCCGGCGCTTTGGCGACATTCACTTTTTCAAAAAGCCTGTGGAAGTCGCTGGATGGCGGAGAAACGTGGAAGGCGCAAAATAGTGGAACAGGCAAAGCCAATACTACCGGCGCGAGCGTTTTGAGTTTCGCAGTCAATCCGTATGATGGGAACAATGCCTATTTCGGCTTGAAGAGCGGAGGAATTATGGAGACGGTCAATGGCGGCGACACTTGGCAGTTCATCAATTTCCAATCGGAGAAAGTCTATGGCTTGGCCATCTCTCCCGCAGACGGAAAGACGCTTTATGCCAGTGCGGTCTGGCAGGGTACGGGAAAAATTTTTAGGACTGATGACGACGGAGTCAATTGGAAAGAAATCTATACCAGTCCGGCCAGCGGTCCTTTGGTCGTTTCACTTATGATCGACAAGAAAAGTTCTAATACGCTTTATGCTACGACCAGTGACAATGCGGTGCTAAAAAGCGCGGATGCCGGCGCCAGCTGGAAAAATATTTATGCCGCCAGTGCGCCGATTTTGAAAGTGGCTGAGGATGCGCAGGACGGAAATCTGCTCTATGCCATAACTAATGCCGGTTTAGTCTTGCGGACGCGTGATGGGGGCACGACTTTTGAGGATATCACGGCGAATGTCGGTAAAGCCACGAAGAGTTATGGTGCCAGTGGCGCAACGGTCTTGGAAGCTGACCCAACGGTCGCTAAGCGCGCCTATTTGGCCGGTGCAACGGGACTTCTGGTGAGTGATGACGCGGGAGAAAATTGGCGGGCCATTTCCACTTTGAACAATCCGCAAACTTTCCCGATTAAAGCCTTGGCCATCAACCCGCAGAACCCGAAAGAGATTATTTGCGGCGCGGCCCAGGCGACCTATCGGTCAAAAGATGGCGGCAACACTTGGACCACTTCCCAATTCGACAATAAGATGATCGTGCGGACGCTCGGATATGATCCAACTGACCCGAGCCGGATCTATTTAGGCTTCAGTAAATAACATTTAATCTAAAAAATATGGTAGATGAAATCATTAAGAACAGCGAACCGCAATTTGAAAAAGCGATCGAATATATGCAAGAAGAATTGAGTAAATTGCGGACGGGACGAGCTTCGGCTTCGTTGGTGGAAAATTTATCTGTGGACTATTATGGCGCAAAATCGATTCTGAAACAGATGGCCAGCATCACTATTCCCGAAGCGCGCACGATTGCCATTGCGCCTTGGGACCGTGACAGTCTTGTGAACATTGAAAAAGCTATCCGAGATTCGCAACTCAATCTCAATCCCGTAAATGATGGTCAGTTGATCCGGATCAATATTCCGGCTTTGAATGAGGAACGGCGCAAAGAACTGGTCAAAGTTTTGAACCAGAACGCGGAAAACGCGCGTATCGCGGTGCGGAAGATCCGCGAAGGTCTCTGGGAAGAGATCCAAGAGGCAGAGAAGGCGGGACAGATCTCGGAGGATGACAAATTTTCCGGCAAAGAAAAATTGCAGAAAGTGGTGGATGGATATAATGCTAGAATAGAAGAGATCAGGGAGAAGAAAGAGAAAGAAATAATGACAGTTTAATAAAAAAATATCAAAAATTCAAATGACAAAATCCAAATGACAAATAAAATCCCAAATCCAAAAATCAAACTTTGGAAGTTTGGATTTTGAGCTTGATTTGGCATTTGACATTTGAGTTTTGAAATTTATAAAACTATGTTAGCAGTGCTTGTATTTATAATAATTCTAGGTGTTCTCATTTTTGTCCACGAGCTGGGCCATTTTGTGACGGCCAGACGGAATGGGATCAGGGCCGGTGAATTCGGTTTCGGTTTTCCGCCCCGTATCGTAGGCATTCAATTTTTGACCGGTCGGGAAGAAAAAGAAGAGATGGAGCTGGAAAGCGTGGAAACGGAAATAACAGATGTGAAAAGCGGTGACGAAGAAATTGTCAAAAAAACTATCACGGAGAAGTTGCGAGAAGTCACCGCGACCGTGTCGGTAAAAAGGTGGCGGATCATTTGGGGAGCCCAGGACGGAGACGACGAGATTGAAAAAATCAATCTAGCGACGGCGCATAGAAGAAAATTGGCTGGCGGGACGATATATTCTTTGAATTGGATCCCACTTGGTGGTTTTGTGAAGATTAAAGGTGAAGACGGCGGGAATGCAACTGACTTGGATAGCTTTGCGGGAAAATCGGCCTGGGTCAGGACAAAAGTGTTAGCGGCCGGTGTGGCGATGAATTTTGTGTTAGCGTGGTTCCTTCTGGCAATCGTTTTCATGATTGGTGCGCCGACGGCGGTTGATCCGGACGCAGCTGTGCAAAACGCATCTAATTTGAGAATTCAAATTTCCGATGTGACAACTGGCGCTCCGGCGCAGATGGCCGGTATCAAGACGGGGGATGAAATCATTGGCATTAAAGCGAGTGGCGGAGAAAATATCAAGCCGCGAAGCTTGAAGGAAGTGCAAAATTTTGTGGATGCTCACAAGGGAACTCAGATTAACCTGTCCATGAAAAGAGGCAGTCAAATGGTTTCTATCGAGGTGGTTCCACGGATGGATGTTCCGAAAGATCAAGGGGCGCTGGGTGTATCTCTCGCGGAAACATCCATCGTGCGCTATCCATGGTATCAAGCCATTTGGGAGGGATTGAAAACTACATTGAATTTGATTGGAATGATTTTTATGGCACTTATCGGAATTTTGTATAGCCTTATCATGGGACATGGCGCCGGAGCGGATGTGTCGGGACCTGTTGGTATCGCCGTTCTCACCAAAGAAGTGACGGGACTGGGCTTGGTCTATGTCTTGCAATTTGCGGCGCTCCTGAGTGTGAACCTCGGCATCATAAACATTCTGCCGATTCCGGCGCTCGATGGCGGTCGCATCCTTTTCATCTTGATCGAAAAAATAAAAGGCTCACCAGTGAGTGCTAAACTGGAACAAACTTTCCATTCAGTTGGCTTTATGTTGCTCATTGGACTTCTGATTCTGGTGACTTTCCGGGATGTCTTGCATTATGTGAAATAAGAAATTTTTGCAAATTAAAAAACGGACTTAACGCGTGGCGTTAGATCCGTTTTTCCTGAGCGTGGTCAGGCGGTCGGATGTTTTGAGAAGCTGCTTTTAGCGATAGAATTTCGGTGGATATTCCATGGCATATTCCGGACAAGGAGCGAAACCTGGACCTTGAGGGCCGTTTTTACAGCGCAAGCAGTCATGGCGCAATTTGGCGGTATATTTTTTCGGATCGACCAGGGTGAAGCCAAGCTTTTGATAATACTCGACCGAAGTGGTGCACAAAAAAAGAGAAAGTGGCTGGATTTTTTCTATTTCTTCCAACAAACTTAGAAAAAGTTTCTTGCCAAGGCCGATTTTTCTGAAATCATCTCGGCACAAGTGAGAAACGATTTCCATTCCTTCATTGCTCCAGTTGACAAAGCCGATCACTCCGACAACTTGGAGATCGAGACTCAAGGCTACTAGGTAATGATTTTGCAGGATAACTTTTGTGGATCTTTTTACCATTGTGCCGGTTTTTTCCGCATGGCTGCTGATCAGGTGCGAAGCCAAATGAGCTTGCAGCCAGTTAGGTCTTTTGATAGTCCAATCTTTTTGGTTGCTTTCTTTTTCGCGCAGATTTTCGATTACTTGATCAGAAATGGCACCGGCTGACAGTTGTTGCATAATGACCTCCTAAGATTTGAAAGAACTTTCATGGATGTCTCGCATATTCACGATTGAAATGCAAAACAGGCGGTCTTTGAGGCCGCCTGATAAAGTTCAATTTTTTACGATTAACCGCTAACAAGCAACCTCAAATAGTTTTCTGAGGGGCGGCGCGGAAAAAAAGATTTAATCGTGATAGTTAAATGTTGCATAATTCGATTTGGGGATAAATAAAAAACAGCCGGTGAGGCTGCTTGAAGTGGTCAAAAAATAAGAAGAAAATTTATGCGCGTTCAAACAACCTCGATGGATATTGGGGACGGCGCGGGCTCATAGTTTGGGTTGTTTTAAGATTATTCATAGGCCAAATATAGCAAAATTAGGTATTTTGTCAAGCGGGCGTAGTGATTTAATTTTATAAAGTGAAAAATTTTTGAGAATTTAAAAACGGATTTAACGCGTGGCGTTAGATCCGTTTTTCTGAACGTGGTCAGGGATGGAGAATATCAGGTTTCAAGAAGCGGTTGATCTGATTTGTTGATATCTATCCAGGCCGCATCAATCAAGAAAGGTATCTTGCCGTCTTGCCGGATTAGCGCCCGCGCCTTGGAGCGTAAGAGCTCTTTTGGCGTGGTGGTTCAATCAGCCACCAGCGATTTTCAGCAAATGAAATTATTTTTCCATCCGACAGGGAAAGGGTATTGCTTGGGTGTATCTGTGGTGGACCGGAAATTCGGCTGAAGTTTTTACTCCAATCGAAACAGCTTTGAGTGCCGGTGGTGGAAAAAAGCTTTTCAAGATGATCCCAATAGGACTTCAAGGTGACAATAGTCAGCTCGGAATCTTTTTCGGGTTTGATTGAAATTTCTTCAAGAGCCCTAAAAATCCGGATGAAATCCGTGCCATAAAGGAAATTCCTTAATGCTGCCGCTGTCAATTTTCCTGAATATACACTGATATTTCCCTTGGTACTTTCGATTTTTGAAGTTTGTTTATCGTGCATAGCTGGTACTCCTTATGAGTTGATTTTTCAATGAGCTTTTGTGCCGTGAGGACTTTCTTTCATAGCATTTTAATGAAAATTTGTCAATTTTTCCGACTTTGACATCGCGCAGTTTTTCCTGTAAACTTACAAGGATAAAATAAACATACAGCACTTAATTTGAAGCAAAAATATTCTTGCAAAGAGGAGGCCTGCCCGCAACGCTTCGCAAGCGAGTTTTTCGACTTGCGTTTATTCTATACAAGTGCACAAATTGCTCGTAATTGAGATATATTGTGGACTGACTTGCTCGCGTAGCGATGCAGGCGGGAGATTTTTTTTTGTTTCTTAAATACTTGAAAATAAATGGGAAAAATTAGAAAAAGTTTGGAAAATCTGATAGGGAAATTTTTTGGCAGCTTTTCCAATGATATCGGGATTGACTTGGGCACGGCCAATACTTTGGTTTATGTCAAAGGGCGTGGCATCGTCATTAATGAGCCGTCGGTAGTGGCGGTCAACAATAAAACCGGACAAGTGCTGGCCATCGGGCGAGAAGCCAAGAGGATGGTGGGGAAAACCCCAGGGCATATCGTGGCGACCAGACCTTTGGTGGACGGTGTGGTGAGCGACTTTGAAATTACGGAAAAGATGCTCAAATATTTCATCGACAAAGTTAATTCCGGAAGATTCAGTTTTTTCTCTCGGCCGCGCGTGGTGATCGGTATCCCGTCCGATGTGACCGAAGTGGAAAAACGGGCGGTGATCGATGCGACAATGAACGCGGGAGCGCGGGAAGCGTATCTGATTGATGAACCGATGGCCGCGGCTATCGGCGCGCGCTTGCCGGTGCAGGATGCGGCGGGAAATATGATTGTTGATATTGGCGGCGGGACGACTGACATTGCAGTCATTTCTTTGGGCGGTATCGTGGTGTCGCGCAATTTGCGCATCGCCGGAGATGAGATGAATGAGGATATCACCCGCTATTGCCGGGACGAATTCAATCTGTTGGTTGGAGAAAAGACGGCTGAAGATGTCAAAATTGCGATTGGCAGCGCTTGTCCGCAAGAAAAAAAGATGCAGCTTACGGTACGCGGACGGGATCTGGTGACGGGACTGCCGAAAGAAATCATAATAACCGGCGAACAAGTCCGAGAGGCGTTGTCGCGTTCGATTCGTATCATCATCAACAACATCAAAACGGCTGTGGAAGAGACGCCGCCGGAACTTCTGAGCGACATTATGCAGCGTGGCATCATTCTGGCGGGCGGTGGCAGTCTTATCCGAGGATTGGACCGGTTGGTGGCTGATCAGACCGAGATGCCGGTACGGATGATGGAGGACCCGCTGACGGCCGTGGTGCGCGGGACGGGAATCGTTCTGGAAGACATAGAAACTTTGCGCGAAGTTCTGATTGAGAATCAGCACGAAAGATCATTGCGGTAAATCATTTTAATATTTTAACATTTTAGCATCTTGAATGTAGTTTTTTATTAATATGCTAAAATGCTAATATGTTAAAATGCTTTCGTGTCTCAAAAATTACTTTCTCCCAAATTGATCAGATTAATCGTGGCGCTGGCAGTCTGTTTGGCGCTGGTTTTTTTGAATCCGAAAAATTTTTTTGATCCTGTGCGTGGAGTTTTCGTCAATATCGCCTATCCCTTCCAAAAAACTTTCTATTTCATCAGTGAAAGGACCGGAAATGTTTTTTCCTTGCTAGCAGCCATTTCGAATTTGAAGAATGAAAACGAAAGATTGATCCAGGAAAATGGCAGTCTTTCTTCACGCGTAGCGGAACTCGCCGGAGAGAAGAAAGAAAATGAAGATCTGCGCAAGCAGTTGCAGCTTCTGCCGAAGAAAGATTTCCAATTGGAAGCGGCGACTGTCATTGCGCAAGATTCGGAAGGCTACGGCAGCTGGATAATGGCGGACAAGGGACGTTCAAGTGGAATAGAAACGGGTATGCCGGTCATCGTTTATGATGGGATTTTGATCGGGCGGATAAGCGAAGTCTTTGAGAACAGTGCGAAGATATCTTTGCTGACGGACTCTTCCAGTTCAATCAACGCCACCGATCTGGCCACGGGTGCCCGGGGGATTCTGACGGGAGAATATAGCTTGGGCATCACTTTGGATATGGTGGAACAGACCGAAGTGCTGAATGAAGGGGATGATATCGTCACTTCCGGCCTCGGGGGTACTATTCCGAAGGGATTTTTGATTGGGAAAGTGGCGGAGGTGAGAAGCAGTGTTGACAAGCTTTTTCAGCAAGCCTTGGTCATCCCGAAGGTAAAATATACGGATCTGAGTACGGTTTTCGTAGTAAAAGGGACTCTCTAGGCCCACTTCATCTATGTATCAAAAAATATTAACCCTTGGTCTCATCTATCTGGCGGCGGTGGCGGAAGTGTCCTTGGCGCCCAATCTATTTTTAGGCCGCCTTGTGCCGGATATCGTTCTCGTTCTGGTAATCATCTGGTCCAGCCGGAAAAGTTTTGAAAGTTTTTGGATCTGGGCAATCATTGCCGGACTGGTTCTGGACGCCGTATCTTTGGAAAGGATTGGACTCAATGCTGCTTTGTTCCTGCTCATTTCTTTCGGGATCAATTTTCTGTCCAAACGTTTCTTCGTCGGACAACGCAGCCGTAATTTTTTCTGGGTAGCGGTGTTAATCTTGGCGGGGACCGTCATAAGCTATACATTAGGGATCGGCCTGAATGCGGCTGTCGGGGAAATGAGCTTGGAGGCTTTCAGTTTTCGGGGCGTAATTTTTAAGGCCGTCAATAATCTGATAATACTGACAATCATCTATTGGCCGGTAGTATCTTCCAAAAATATTTTCCCCATCGAAGAAAGCCGGTTGGTCGTAAAATAATTATAAACGGAATGTTTCAAAAATTTTTTGACAAAAAAAGAATAGCGCAGGGAGGCGAGATAGAAGATTCCATTATGACCATCACGCAGAAGGAAGAAGCGACGATGGAAGTCCCTTTTGAAAGGAAAACACTTTCCGCTTTTTGGTATTTCATAGTCGTTTCTATTCTGTGCCTGTTCGCCAGAGTTTTCTATCTGGATTTTTTCCAGGGGGATCATTACGCCAAGATATCCAAAGGCAATAGTACGCGCGAAGTGGTGATAAAAGCGCCGCGCGGAACCATTCTGGACAAATATGGGAAAATATTAGTGCGTAACATTCCAAGTATCGATGCCATTGTGATTCCGGCCGATCTGCCGAGTGATGCCGAGATGCGGCGCCGGATGGCTGATGCGCTGGCGGATATCTTAGGGATGAATTCGGGGAATGCGGAAATAATGTTGGCCAGCCAGAATGCGAAAGTGCTGAACCCGGTCCTGTTCAAGGAAAATATCTCTCAGGAGCAAGCGCTTATCATCGCCGAGAGAAAGAAGGACTTTCCCGGAATCGAATTGGAAAAAACCGCCATCAGACAATATGAAAATGGCGAAATCTTTTCTCCGATCGTCGGTTATGATGGGAAGATGACACAGAGCGAGATGGCTTCCAATCCCGGTTATCTGATGACCGACTATATCGGTAAGGCCGGATTGGAAAAAAGTTATGAGAAGAAATTACAAGGGATAGCCGGTGCGACTCAAGTGGAAGTGGATTCTATGGGCAATGCCAAAAGGATCGTCGGAATGACGGATCCGACTCCCGGGTCGGACTTGATCCTGAATATCGATTCCGAACTGCAAAAAGATATTTATGACAATCTGAAAGAAACTTTGGAAAAGACCGGCACCAAGACCGCCGCCGCGGTGGCGATTGATCCACGGAATGGGGGAATCTTGGCGCTGGTGAGCATCCCGAGCTATGACAATAATCTTTTCGCGAAAGGCATCTCCAACGATGAGTTCCAGACCCTCATCAATGATCCGGATCTGCCTTTGCTCAATCGGGCGATTGCGGGAGTCTATCCTCCGGGATCAATCATTAAGCCGGCGATGGCGGCCGGCGCTCTTTCTGAAGGCACGATCACGTCGTCCACCATCATTTCCGGTTTGGGCGGCGCATTGCATGTAGGGGCGTGGAGTTTCGGAGACTGGAAAGTGCATGATCCATCCGATGTTAAAATGGCTATCGCTCAGAGCAATGACATTTTTTTCTATACTATCGGTGGTGGCTATGGCGGCATCCAAGGACTTGGGATGTCACGGATGAAAAAATATTATAATTTATTCGGAATGGGTGATTTGTCCGGTATCGATTTGCCGGGAGAGGTCGCGGGGTTCATTCCGGATGAGGATTGGAAGAAGAATAAGGTCGGAGAAAAATGGTATATCGGCGACAGTTATCACGCCGTCATCGGTCAGGGTTTTGTCACTGTCACGCCGATCCAGTTGGTGGATTATATCGCTTCTATCGCGAACGGCGGCACATTGTATTCCCCTAGATTGGTCAATCGAGTGAAGAGCAATAGCGGTCAGGAGGAGATCGTATCGCCGCGCGTGATCCGCTCCAATTTCATAGCGACTGATGTTATGCGTACAGTCAGAGAGGGGATGCGGATGACCGTCACGATGGGTACCGCTCAAGCGCTCAAAACTTTGCCGGTGGAAGCGGCGGGAAAAACCGGCACGGCGCAGTTCGGCAGTGAAGGTAAGACCCATTCTTGGTTTGCCGCTTTTGCTCCCTATGACAATCCGACCATTGCGATTGTAGTCTTGGTGCCTGGTGGCGGAGAAGGCAATTCCGCCGCGTTGCCGGTGGCCCAAAAGGCGCTGCAGAAGTATTTTTCTGAGAAAAAATGATCTGTTGACAATAAAAATATTTCTGCTACAATTTGCCTTAATGTTTTATAATTAGTTTTATCTTAAATAAAAGCAATGGGAAAATTCATCACGGAATCAGGTTTGAAAAAAATTCAAGAAGAGTTAGAGCATCGGAAAGTGACCATTCGTCAGTCGATCGCGGCCGCGATCAAAGAGGCTAAGGAACAGGGCGATTTGAGTGAGAACGCCGAGTATAGCGAAGCCAAGAGACAACAGGCGGAGAATGAAGCGCGGGTGGCGGAATTGGAATTTATGCTCAAAGAATCGACCGTAGTCAAATATGACAAGACCAATGCTATTGTACAGATGGGTTCAACTGTCAAAGTGAAACTCAATGGAGATGAAATGGAATTTCAGATCGTCGGCAGCAATGAAGCCAATCCGGCTGAGATGAAAATTTCCAACGAATCACCGATGGGTAAAGCTTTCATGGGACACATTAAAGGCGACAAAGTGGAAGTGACCACGCCGATCGGCAAGACCAAATATGAAATTTTGGATTTGAAATAATTTTTGTTGAGGAGGGAAAGAGAAGATTAACAAGTTTTCTCTTTTTCAGTTCTTTGTTTTTTTATGAGGGAGGGCATATGCTGTGTGGTACGAGGCATAAGGGAGGCGTGGTGACTTTTGTGGATAAGATTATTGTTAAGAATCCGAAAGAAATCACTAGTGAAAAGGCATGGATAATAATGCCCGTATGGGAAGCCCGAGAAAAGGGATTGATTGAAGAAGGATGCATTGGGTATGATGGTCGCGTTGCAGAGCTTGCAGATTTATGTGCGTATCTGAACGCGCAGGAAGAAAATAAAAAGGAATGACTTTATGAGGGGTGTGTCAACGTTGTGGCGCACCCCTAAAATTTATCTAAAAATTGCCAAATCAGGCCGAATAAGCTAAGATTGAAGCATACCTGCCTCATCGGCAGGCAAAAAAGTAATACCTAAAAAATTATAATTTTATGCGCGAAGATATAATGCAGACCAAATTGGATAAATTGGAAAAAATTCGCTCGGGCGGTATGGAAGCGTATCCGGAAAAATGCGAACGGACTTTTGATAACGCCGAAGCCTTGGAAAAATTCGAGGAGCTCCGCGCGAGTGAGCAAGAAATATATCTTGTCGGGCGTGTGAAATCGAATCGGCCGATGGGTAATGCGTGTTTCACACACATCGAAGATGGTTTTGGTAAAATGCAACTTTTTCTCAGCAAGCAAAATGTGGGGGACGAGAAATATAAATTGTTTGTAAAAAGTGTGGAGAATGGAGATTTCATCCAAGCCAAGGGGAAGCTGTTTTTGACCAAGCAAGATGAAAAATCTTTGCAAGTGTCGGAATGGAAAATGCTCAGTAAAAATATCCGACCAATTCCGACGGAATATTATGGCTTGAAAGATGAAGAAGCCTTGCTGCGAAAACGCTATTTGGATCTGATGATGAATCCGGAAACGCGTGAACTGTTCGTCAAAAAAAATGTGTACTGGCAGACCGTGCGCAACTTTTTGGCGCAAAATGGCTTTCTGGAGGTGCAATGTCCGGTCTTGGAGCATACACCAGGTGGAGCGGACGCGGAACCCTTTGTGACGCACTACAATGCCCTAGATCAAGACTTCTACCTGCGAATCTCACTAGAGCTGCCCCTAAAAAGACTGCTGGTGGGGGGCTTGGAGAAGGTTTTTGAGATCGGTCGCGTTTTCCGGAATGAGGGTATGGATCGCGACCATTTGCAAGAATTCGACCATATGGAATTCTACGCGGCGTATTGGGATCTGCAAAAAGGGATGGATTTTACAGAAAAAATGTTTAAAGAAATTGTTAGAAATGTTGTCAATGCTGACCATTTGGACATCGGGTGTCCAAATGCAAATGGACACCCGATGTCCATGGTGACGGAATTTGAAGGCGAAATAATTAATTGGAGTCAAGACTTTCCAGTGGTGGATTACTTTACTGAATTTAAAAAAGAAACCGGCATTGATCTTTCGGGTGAGGTGACAGTGGAAGATCTAAAGAAAAAAGCAGATGAATTGAAAATTAAATATGAACCGGGCTATGGCTTGGGCCGGATGATCGATACGCTCTACAAAAAAACGGTACGCCAAAGACTCATCCAGCCATGTTTTCTAGTCGGCCATCCTTTGGCTGTTTCGCCTTTGGCCAAAGCTGATCCAGCGCATCCGAAAAAAGTTTTGCGCTTCCAGATCGTGGCCGGACGCGGCGAACTGTGCAACGCTTTTTCGGAGCTGAATGATCCGATTGATCAAAAGAATCGTTTCTTGGAACAGATGGCCGCGCGCGAAAGTGGCGACAAGGAAGCGCAAATGATGGATGAAGATTTCGTGGAAGCATTGGAATATGCTATGCCGCCCGCTTTCGGTTTCGGCTTTTCCGAAAGATTCTTCGCGTTCATTATGAACAAATCGGTGCGCGAGACAGTGATTTTTCCGTCGGTGAGGAAATAATATTTTGTATCTAGTATCTAGTATTTAGTACGAACCCGCTCTTTGTCATTGCGAGCGTAACGTAGTGAAGAGTGGCAATCTCGTAGTTTAAAGTCCGCTGTCGCTTTCTCGCAATGACAGGTAAGTGTAGAGGTTTAATTTATTAAACCATATGCGGAAAAAATTTTCGGAGACAGGCAGGTTTGATAAATCAAACCTCTACATAAAATAGAAGAAGTTCTTTGGAAAATTTTGGAGAAAAAAAGAGCCATCAAATTTCCATGAAAGGAAACTTGATGGCTATAGAGATACTAAATTGATGTGGAAGCATTAAACAAATTCTTGAACGGATTGTTTAATTATTCCAACAACATTAGCTATTGTGATAGGAGTCTCGGCTTTTAATAGCACTTTGAATTTGGGAGGCTTATTCTCTTCTTTGATATTGTCCGCTTGGATGACTTGGAGATTCAGAGTCGAAAGAAAGTCCAAAAAACATATTTGCAGATAATCACCACTGAGCTCGACTTTTTCAACTCCAAATCCAACGGACTCAATTTTTTTAGAAACTGCATCTTTACCCGTAATGGATACTCTGAAAAATCCAGCTGGATTTCCGACTATTGTTAATGAATAATGATTCATAACATTACGCCTCCTGTATTTTAATGAGCGGTTGATTGTTGATAAAAAATATTATTTTTACTACAATGTTCTATTATACTCCAAAACCACCAAGAAGTCAAGGGTTGAATTCTAATCAGTGGATATTGCCTAATTTAAGCGGTATTTATCGGTTAGAACCCAGAGAGAATTGTCATTCTCGTGTATACGGGAATCCAGTCGCGAATCATTAAGTTTCTACACTAGATTCCTGCCTACGCAGGAATGACAATACTAAATAAAAAATTTTATAATATTATGGAAAACTTAGGTATTACAAAGCAACAAGCGGATGAACTTATTGAAAAATATATTACTGATCCGGTGACGAAATTGCATTGTGTGGAATCGGAGGCAATCATGCAGGCATTGGCAAAAAAGTTTGGAGAAGATGAAGAATCTTGGGGCATCATCGGACTTTTACATGACATTGATTGGGATCTGACGAAAGATAATTCGGTGGAGCATTGCGTGAAGGCGGAGGGGATTTTGCGGGAAGCGGGCGCGACAGAATTTTTGGTTGAGACAATCCAATCGCATGGTTATAGCATGGAAGCTATTCCTGCGCTCAAGGATAAAGTTAGGACGACTAAGTTGCAACATAGTCTAGTGGCGGCTGAAACTTTGACGGGACTCATCATTGCGTCAGCTCTTATGCAACCGGACAAAAAATTAGCTAGCGTCAAATTGTCATCGCTCAAGAAAAAATTCAAGAACAAGGGTTTTGCGGCGCGGTGCAATCGGGATTTAATTTTGGAATGTGAAAAAGCCGGCGTGCCGTTGGATGAATTTTTAGAATTGGGATTAGTCGCGCTTCAGGGTATAAGTGATAAATCGGGAATGTAAATAAAGATCTTTCTCTGTCATCCTCGCGTATGCGGGGATCCAGTCGCGAGTTATTAAGTTTCTACACTAGATTCCCGCCTGCGCGGGAATGACAAAATTAAATTAATTATAAATTTATGAAACGAGTCATCATAGTTCATTGTTGGGAAGGATATCCGGAATATTGTTGGTATCCTTGGGTTAAAAAGGAACTTGAAAAGAAAGGTTTTCAAGTAGAAGCTCCAGCTCTCCCTGAAACAGAATTGCCTAAGATGGAGAGGTGGGTGTCGAAACTTCAGGAGGTGATTGGAAATCCAAATGAGGAATTATATTTGGTCGGACATAGTTTAGGTTGTGCGACAATTATGCGATATTTAGAAACTCTTCGCGAAGACCAAAAAGTTGGAGGTGTAGTTTTTGTGGCAGGGTTTAATGAAAATGTAGGATTTGATGAAATCCAGAATTTTTTTGAAATCCCGATCGACTTGGAAAAAATAAAAGACAGATCAAAAAACGGATTTGTCGCAATCCATTCTGACGATGACCCGTATGTCGATTTAAAGTATGCAGATGTTTTCAAAGAGAAGCTTGGGGCGGAAGTCATCATTAAGCATAATGCTAAACATTTTTCTGGAGCGATTGAAGGTGAAGAGTCTTGCGTGGAATTGCCGGATGTTGTTGAAAGTATTGAAAAATTAGCAAAATAATTTTAGGCCTATGAAAAAAGTCATGGCATTTGGCACATTTGATATTTTTCATCCGGGGCATGAAAAATACTTGTCTCAGGCGAAAAAGTTGGGGAATTTTTTGATTGTTGTGGTGGCGAGAGATGAAACTGTTTTGAAAGTTAAAAAACAGAAAGTCAGAAACGGAGAACAGAAAAGGAAGAAAATTTTAATTGAAAGCGGTTTGGCGGATGAGGTGGTGCTGGGAAGTTTGAATGATCGATACGCCGTGATTGAAAAATATCGACCGGACGTGATTGCGCTGGGGTATGATCAAAAAGTAAACTTGCTCGAATTGAAAAATAAACTGAAAGAATTTAAGCTAGAAACGAAAATTGTCAGATTAAAAGCGTTTAAGCCTGAGATATATAAATCGTCGAAATTGATTATGAATAAAAAACCCACCGGCCTCAAGAAAAATGTGATTTCGAAAACTGTTTTTGCACGGGAGATTGAATTGTGTCGCGAGCTCCGCGATGACAAGGGTTGTGGCTGGGGCAAATGCGCCACTTGCGGCGTGGTTCCGCTGCTCATAAAATTGCATAAAGAAGTTTTGATTGAGGACAAAGAGGAGTTGAAGAAAGTTAGGAAAGAAATTTTTAAGAAGTAATTAATTTCCTTCCTAACATCCGATGTTAGGAAGGAAATGTTAGGAGAGAAAAATAATATGCCAGTACTCATCAATTTTAAAATTTGTGATAATGCTAAGGAGTGTAATGGGATTGCGGTTTGTCCGACAGGGGCTTTGACGTGGGATGAAAAGAAAAAGAGCATTAAAATCGATAATGAAAAATGCATCAGTTGCGGTTTGTGCGAGAAAAGCTGTATGGTCAATGCGATTTTGGTGGCACGGGACAAAAAGGAATATGCCAAAATGGAAAAAGAGATCAAAGCGGACAAAAGAAAAGTGGCGGATCTGTTTGTGGACAGATATGGCGCGCAGCCAATCGGTTTGCCATTTTTAATTACAGAAGAAAAGTTTGAACTAGAAGTTTTAGGTTCGGACAATCTGGTGGCAGTGGAAATGTTTACGGATGATTCTACTATGTGTCTTTTGAAATCAATTCCGATAAAAGAGCTTTTGAAAGATTATGTAGTCAAATACCGCAAAATAGAAACAGGCAAAAAATTGGCCAACAAATATGGTATCAAAAAATTGCCTGCCTTGGCGTTTTTCAAAAAAGGCAAAATGATCGGGAAGGTGGAGGGATATTATGATAAGAAGAAAAAAGATGAGTTAATGGGGAAGATAGAAAAGATAATGGGAAAAATTTAGAATCAGTTTAGGGCTTTTCCCCGCGGCTTGCCGCGTTGGTGTATAATATAAAGATGAGTATATACATCCACAAGAGTCATAATGTAACCGCGCTAATATATCATCTGGTCTGTCCAACGAAGT
>Ga0172380_10004437_pt1 | contig 18022 bp, 20 predicted proteins | sample Leawe162metaG_FD_119747 | JGI IMG/M metagenome (GOLD analysis project Ga0172380, IMG submission 119747) | Leachate microbial communities from a municipal landfill in Southern Ontario, Canada - Leachate well 162 metaG | ecosystem: Engineered > Solid waste > Landfill > Unclassified | place... | reverse complement strand
TTGTCGTGCATACGAAGAAAGAGATTCAACATATCGTCTCTGCCCTTCCGCAAAGACCGTATCGAATGCAAAAGAAGACTTTCCAGATCCAGAAAGTCCTGTGACTGCAATCATTTTGTTACGCGGTATTTCAACTGTAATGTTCTTCAAATTATGAGTACGTGCACCTCGGACAATAATCTTCTCAGTGTCAGAAGATAACTTCGCGACAAATTTTCCCTTTGCGTGCCCAGCACCAAGCTCTGTACTCGAAGATTTGATGATCGGGTCTAGTTTTTTGATGTGTTTACTCATAAGATTTATTTTAGTTTAGCAATCCATTATAACAGCATTTATGTAGTTTGAACAGACAAACCCTTATATTTATTACATTATCTTACACGCAGATTTTATTACAATGCCGGAAAAGAGGCTTTATACACCTTCTATTTAAGCCCTGAGGTTACATTGGATTACTCTATTACTGAAACAAATATTCCGAAATCAAAGCGGTTTTTTGTATAATTTTTCTAAAGCTTGACCCCGGGTTCATTATATAGTTCAATCTGTATTGAAACTTGTACAACCAATGCACTCCCCATGAACATCACCCGTCACCTCCTCACAATCATTATTTCAATATGTTCCTCAAGATTCAAAAATGAAGAACACTGTCCTGATTGCAATTCAATGATTACCTTCAAAAGTCATGGGCCGACAATTATTTATCCGGACAATCAACGATTCACCGACAGGTCCGACCCTTGTCCCGTTTGTGGAGAATCTTATTTGCGGTTCAGGGTAGTGGATCCTAGTGGGCATCCCAAACCCAAGATCGGAAAATGGAAAAGTTGCAGCTCCAAAAAGGGGCGTCGAGTTGACACAACAAATCGACCACATATCTACACTATCCCTAGGTAACCTACCTCAGGGATTTTTTTAATACTGACAAAAATTATCCAGCTTGCTTTCGTTGATGATAAGATGGTCTAATTTATTTATCATAAATCTATCTGACTAGTGTAAAATATTGTCCGTAGACAAACGAAAGTAATTATATATACTTATTGCAATCAACCCGTTCTTATTATGCCCACACCCCAAACATTTTACCGCCTTGATGACTTACTGCATATAAACAAATTGTATATAAATCACTGCAGTAAGTGCCCGCACTGCAAAAAACTAATGGGTGTGCAGGACATCGACAGGAACACCACCCTTCTTACCCAGACTCAAATTTGTTACTGCCCAACATGCGATAAACTTATCGGGTATAGGAATATCATGTTTACATTTCCTGGCAACAACAGACCTGCTACTGTTAATATTACAGGGCTTCGGGCGGAAATTTAGGATACGACACAAGGACTCTCGCTTGTCTTTGTGTTTTTTTTTATTGACATATTCATAATTTACACCAGGAAGGTAATGCAAAGGTATTGAACCATAACGAATCATTGACTTTTTGGCATTTTTATGGTATTTTTCACTAAATTAGTGGTTCTTTTACATTTCACCTGCTAATAGCAATACAGAAGAATGCGCCGTCCAGTGCATTACTTTGCCAGTCAGGCATTGCACAACAATAAACAACAAGAAATGTTACCCCGACACACATGCAAACTAACATACCGAACGGGGCAGTCTATCTGCCCGATCTGATCTGGAAGATCTCAAAAGGGCCTATGCCCCATCTTATCCAGATTTTCTGGCGCTGGTGCCATCTCCGTACACTTCTCAAAGTACTTGGGCCAGAGTTGAAGACTGTTGGTGTCCCTCAAGACATCACCATCATCATCTCAAGCTGGCTTGTTGTCCAAGCAAGTAAGAGCGAACAGGTTAAAAAAGAAATGGAACCGACCGCCCCAAAGTATGCAAAAAAACTCCGGAGTCAAATTCGTAACAGAATGGGGTTAGTTGTTTCCACCTGTCTCGCGATAGGAATTGACCTAGCCATGCGAAAGCCCAGATCAGTCACCGAAACCACTTCATCATGTGTGATAGGTCTTCACTTTGATCTTCTCCTAAAACACGAAGTGCCTTTCGCACTTCCCGTTGCCCCAGGTCCACAAACTTACTCACGCAGTGCCAAACATTATTGTGGTATGTCTGCGCTGGAAGAATGGAGAAGGCTCGGCCTTGCTGCCTAACAGGTGAAATACGAGAAGGTCTGGTCGATTCATTTCGCCCAGACCTTTTTTTATTATAAAAGACTTTTATTTCTTAATATTTCGTACATTGACTTTTGAGTATTTTTATGCTATTATAATAGAAATTGGCTCTTTGACACTTACTTTTATCCAGTGCCTAAAAAAGCGGGTTTATACCCTCTCCTTTAGGCACTGGGGTTACTTAGGATTACCCAACTGCTGAAACCGTGCCGTAAGAAGCATAATCCGAAACCGATAAAGAAACATACAGCAATGAAAACAAAAGAAAGAGAAAATAAAGCAAAAGACATCACCCGCCGTACCATCCTGATCTGCTACCTCGCCTGGTTCATTCCCGGTTTGGCAAAGTGGCTTCTGAACAAACTCAACGAGCGCCAATTGCGCGCCGCGTTTCATAGCGCATACGAGTTCATGCTTCAGGGAAAATTCTGGTTCACATCCAAATCTCCACTCTGGTTCACAATCTTTGATCGCTGGCTTGAAATCTGCAACACTGAACATCTGGTGAAAGGACTTTTCTTCGAGGCTAACTACCAGTTCCTCGACGAGAAAGGTAAGGACACTGAGAATCCTTTGAAGACTGCAGCTATTGAAAAATTGCTCACATTCGCTACAGACTGGCGGAATTCTGAACATCAAACAATTGTTTGGAATCTTCACTACAACTGGGGTGTCATGATGGTGTGGAGAGGCGGCCAACTTGCAAACGCTCGCCGAGTGGAGTTTGCCAAGTCCATGCTTGCAAGTGCCACCAATTCGGCACAAGCTGTCCGCGCAATGGACTTCGCTCGCAGCAGGCATGTTGCCGACGAAAAGAATTCAACATTCATGGAAGCATGGGTGTTGTATCGACAACTTGAGCAACTGGAACATGAAGCGAAAAAAGCAAAATTGCGAGATCGTTACCTGCTCGAAAATGCTGCGAGACCCTAAAAAGTAAGTGACCCTCGGAGAGCCTGCACGATTTATTCGTCCAGGCTCTCTTTTTATTGACAAACATAAATAATATTGATTAAATTGGCTTTGAACAGCACAAATTCATAAATGAACACACTAGCTATCACGGTCCTTTTAGTTTCCCTCCTCATTATCCTGGCACTGTTTTTCTTCAAATCAATGTATTGGGATGACATAGTCCGGTCGCCTTGTTGCGGAACGCCTATGACCTTCGAGGCTCCAAATGAGTCAAGAAGGGATATCCCTGACGGATATACTCATTTTCGATTCGGAAGATGTCCAATGTGTAGGCAAACTTTTCAAAAACGCACCGTTTTCCACCTCGGACCTTCACATAGGTTCAATCCAGATTTTGAAGCAATAAATCCCTGGGAACGAGTCCCAGAGGAGCATCCCTGGGAGTCTGTTACTAAATCATAGCCTGATGAGTCCTGAATCAACGGAAGAACCAGAAAGTTCTTCCGTATTTTTATTTCTTGTATTTAGTTTTATCAAGTTTCAGTATTGTAAATTTAAATCTCTGCAAGAGTGCGCAAAGAGTAGTTTAACTCTTTTTTTCCTTAGATTTTTTATTATAAGACACTGGCTCCTTCGGTAACTTTGCTTTGTTTTGCTTTAATTTGTCTTGGATTGCTGTTAATTCATCTCTGATTATTGCAGCAGTTTCAAAATCTAATTCTTTTACAGCTTCATCCATCTGCTTTTCTTTTTCTTTTATGAATTTCTTTGGATCTTTTTCAAAAAGTTTATTATCAAGAAGTAGCAAATCACTAATTGTTTTCTTTCGTTCTGACTGGATAGTCTCTGTGATATCTTTAATACTTTTTAGAATTGTCTTTGGAGTAATACCATTCTTCTCGTTGTATTCCATTTGAATCGCGCGTCTTCGGGCCGTTTCTTTAATAGCATATTCAACAGACTTGGTCATATGATCCGCATACAAAATAACTCGTCCTTCAATGTTTCGAGCGGCTCGCCCAATGATCTGAATGAGAGAAGTTTCTGAACGAAGGAAACCTTCTTTATCCGCATCGAGAATTCCAATCATTGCGACTTCTGGTAGATCCAACCCTTCTCGAAGAAGGTTCACTCCCACAAGCACATCAAACTTCCCCTTTCGAAATTCCGTGAGGATCTGGATTCGATCAAGTGTCATAATGTCACTATGTAGAAACTCTGCTTTAATCTTTTTCTCTTTCAAAAATTCTGAAAGATCTTCTGCCATTTTCTTCGTAAGAGTTGTTGCGATCACTCTCCAGCCTCTTGCAATAACCTTTTCAGCTTCTTCAATAAAGTCTTTTATTTGCCCAGGATATAATTTGAATTTTGAATTTTCCTCACCACTCACCACTCGCCCCTCACTACTTTTAGCTGTCACAGGTTTTACTACAATCACAGGATCAATAAGTCCTGTCGGTCGAATGACTTGCTCTGCAATATTTTGACTCATCTCCTTTTCAAACTTACCAGGGGTCGCTGTAGTGTAGATAGTCTGCCCTACCCGCTCCTCGAATTCATCAAACTTGAGCGGTCTGTTATCTGCAGCAGAAGGAAGTCTAAATCCGAAATCAATAAGATTTTTCTTTCTTGATGCATCACCTGCATACATCCCACCTATCTGAGAGACGGTCACATGTGACTCATCGATAATAGTAAGGAAGTCCGGAGTCCCATCCGACTTGTGTGGAAAATATGAAAGTAGCGTCTCAGCTGCTTCTCCGGATTTTTTGTCAGAAAAATGTCTGGAATAGTTCTCTATTCCATTACAATATCCGACCTCACGAATAAGTGCAAGATCGTATTGCGTTCGTCTCTTAAGTCTCTCTGCCTCAAGATTTTTGCCTTCTTTTTTCAACTCTTCAAGTCTTAAGTCGAGCTCCTTTTTAATACTTTCTACCGCCCTCTTTTGGCCCGCTTCGTCGGTAATAAAGTGCTTCGCAGGGAAAAGAAAGAATACATCAAGTTCCTCAATAATCCCTCTCGTCACTGCATCAACTTTGAAAATTCGAAATATTTCGTCACCTTTGAAATCAATCTTGAATATGACTCGTTCACTGACCGGCATTATCTCTACCGTATTACCAAGTGCACGGAATTGTCCTGGTGTTAAATCGGCAACAGTCCTTTCAAAATGCACATCAACAAATTTTCGGACCAAATCATTTCGACTTATTTTTTGTTCAACATTTACTTTCACATTTACTTTTTCATATTCCTTTGGAGAACCGAGACCATAGATACAGGAAACCGATGAGACAATAATCACATCCTTTCGAGTAAGAAGCGCTTGAGTTGTCGCGTGCCGAAGTCGTTCTATTTCTTCGTTAATCTGCGCCTCCTTTTCGATATATGTATCCGATGCACTCATATATGCTTCTGGCTGGTAGTAGTCGTAATATGAGACGAAATAGTGCACCGCATTCTCTGGGAAGAATTCTCGATACTCCTGTGCCAGCTGGGCGGCGAGAGTTTTGTTGTGAGCAATAACAAGTGTTGGCTTACCAACATTTTGAATGATATTTGCTGCAGTATAGGTCTTGCCAGAGCCTGTAACACCAAACAGTGTCTGATGCTTAAAACCCTTTTTAATCCCGTCTGTGAGGGATTTTATGGCCTTTGGCTGGTCTCCAGCCGGAGAATACTTGCTTTTAATTTTAAAAAGGTTATTTTGCATTGATTTCTTATAATACAACAAAAAAAGCATCCTGCCTACACACCTATTTTAGTGTGGACAGGATGCGCAGAAAGAACAGTTAACGGAGCTCTGACTTACAGAGTCTCCTATGAGCGAACCTGCTTAGCGTAAACTTCAATATCTCATCATCACCAGATGACAAACAGTCAGACCAGTTTTTGCCAAATACCTTTTGGCGATCAGTTCTAATTTGCTCAAATGTTAGGCTCTCCAACACCTCTCCCACATACATAATACAGATTGGCATCAGTCTGCCATCGGACATGCGTGACTCTTCAAGGATGTAGCGGTTCATAGTTGTTCTTGTTTGTTGATTTGCTTTGGACTGGGGATATACTCAAGATGAACATTTACATACCCGAAGGTTACCTTGATGTCTGAGTGTGGTATGTCTTTGAATTCAGTTTTGACTTTTGACATGAGTTCCTCAAGAGTTTTGATGCCGTCGAGGTGCCAGATTGTGATTGATTTCATAATGATTAGGTTTCGAACACCCAGCTTGAGTGTTCGTGTTCATAATCATTAATTTAAAAAATAGTTAAATAATTACAAAAACCAACATTCAAGCGTGAATATTTCTTGGTCTGCTTTTTAGTTGTGTAATTGCAATAATTCATTTGTAACAAATTCGTAATTGGATGTTTTATAAAAAATAGTGCGAAATAATATGTCTCGCACTATGTATAAAGAACAAACGTCCTAGCCGTCACCCCACACATCTTCGGCGGGAAATAGACAGTACTTCGGAAGGAAACTCGGTTCAGTAACTATAATCAAGAAGTCGTGGATCATAATGAAATCGAGTCATGAAGCGTGATGCTTCAGGACTCGATTTTGGTGTAAATTTCTGTGGAGATTAACAACAAATTAGAACCCTCAAGCTTGCGCTAGAATCTTTGACAAGGGCTTTAATTGTTTTCGATACAAATATCATATTTATAATAATATATAAGATTTAAATAAATGCAAATTTGATGTGGATAAGCGTCTTTCATTCCAACATTCTGCAGAATGTTGGAATGTGGAATTGATATTAATTTTCCTTTGCATATTGTTCCAAAAAACTATTTTTAAACTCAACATAGCTTCCATCGAGAATGGTATTGCGAATATTTCGCACCAAATTTACAAGAAAATAAACATTGTGGATTGATGTGAGAGTGTTTGAAAGTAATTCATCGCTATGGAATAAATGTGCAATGTAGGCACGAGTGTAAGTTGTACAAGTCTCGCATCCACAATCCTCTTCGAGTGTACCAAAGTCTTCTCTGAATTTTGTATTAGTAATATTTATTTTTCCATTCTTTGTAAGCACACCTCCATTACGCGCATTACGTGTCGGCATCACACAATCGAAAGTATCACAACCAGCTTCAACTCCATCAAAAAGGTCGAGGGGTTCGCCGATACCTAGTAGATGCCTTGGTTTATCTCTTGGTAAAATGTTGTTAACAATATTCACCACTGCGCCAATATCGTTTTTGTTGTAAGATCCGCCAATTGCAAATCCATCGAAATCCAGACTTGAAATATATTCTGCACTCTCTTTACGAAGGTCCGGAAACTTGCCTCCCTGCACCACACCATAGAGTGCCTGAGTCTCTGCGTTTGGCTTTGATTTGTGATATTCCACACACCGCTTTGCCCATCTGTGTGTTCTCTCCAGAGCCTCCTTTTGATATTCCACAGGATCATTAGGGCTTGTCGGCTCATCAAAAGCAATAATGATATCCGCACCTATATTATGCTGAATCTCAATTGATTTTTCCGGAGTCAAAAAATGATCACTCCCATCGATGTGAGACCTGAATGCAACACCATCTTCACCGATCGTTGCATACGGCGTTTTCTCCATTCTTTTGTTTTCTTCGTTTTCTCCGCCCTCGTCTGTAAATTTTGAAATGTTCTTACCGAACGCCTTGCCAAGTGAAAAAACCTGGAATCCACCAGAGTCTGTCATTGTCGGCTTTGACCAATTAGCAAATTTATTTAATCCTCCTGCCTTTTTTAGAATGTCACTTCCCGGTTTCAGATAGAGGTGATAAGTGTTTGCAAGTAATACTTCGGGATTAATATCATTTAATTGTTTGCTTGTGAGCGCCTTTACCGTTGCCTTCGTACCTACAACAGCAAAAGACGGTGTCTGAATATCACCGTGTGGAGTATGAATGACACCGACTCTCGCGAGAGAGTCGGTGGATTCTTTTAGAATTTCAAAATTAATTGGTGACTTCATTTTATTTACTACATTACTCGTAATATCAGTTCACAAACTTAATATTTCTAAGTAGTTCTGAGGTAGGATTCGCAAACGTACTAATTGTACGATGGAGAATCCGTGCCGAGGAAATACAACGAAATAATAAGTTTTGATTGATATTACTTTTTTGCTGGATGAATTTCAACCGCTTCAATATCAAAGATGAGAGTACTATTAGCAGGAATGAGCCCCCCTCCAACTTCCTGTGCACCATAACCAAGCGCTGGTGGAATTGTAAGTCTTCTTTTCTCGCCCACCTTAATACCCTGGAGACCTTTTTCCCAGCCTTGTATAACACGTCCTTCGCCGATTGTGACTGGAAATGGCTGACCTCTCTTGTATGAGTTATCAAACTCCCTACCATCTTCAAGTGAACCAGCATAGTTAACTACAACCTCGTCACCAAGCACAGCAGAAACACCAACCCCTTCTTTTAATATTTCAATTTTTAGATCATTCATTGTTATATCTTTTTTAATTTTACCAAAAAAACCAAATGTATAAATAATTATCCCAATAACAATAGCTACGACAATAATTGAAGCTATTGCCCCCAAGACATTGTATGCGTGTTGTTGTTTTGACATGTCGAATATTATAACAAATATATGCTAAACTATCCACTTACACATTTCAAAATTAACCAGCAAATAGAGATATTATGAGATTAGATTTAACCGAAGGAAGTATAACCAAGCACATCAAAACGATAGCAATCCCAGCATCGATTGGTTTCTTTTTCAACACCATGTTTAATGTGGTGGACACATACTTCGGAGGCAAACTTGGCGACACCGCACTCGCAGGACTGTCTGCGTCATTCCCTGCCTTTTTTATTATTATAGCTGCATCAACAGGCATATCTACAGCAACAACAGCACTCGTATCAAACCATCTCGGCAAGAAAGACGCAGTGCAAGCTAAAGAATATTATGTTCAGGGTATTTTCATGGGTATTATCTCAGGAATTATACTTACAATTATTGGTCTTTATTTTTCAAGACCACTTCTTCAGATAATGAATCTACCTGCCGATGTTTTAGATTATGCTCTTGATTATCTGAATCTCATATTCATCGGGACTCCATTCTTTATCTTGGCTGGGATATTAAACGCATATCTCAATGCACAAGGTAATACAAAAATTTTCCGCAATCTACTCATTGTTGCATTCTTCCTCAATATTATACTTGATCCATGGTTTATGTATGGAGGATTTGGAATTCCAGCTATGGGTATCCAAGGTATCGCATTTGCAACCGTGTTAGTACAAATGATTGAATGTGGGTATCTCGCATATTATCTCAAGGGACAAGGAGTGTTGAGTGGTCAAATCAAAAATTTTAGACTAAAAGTTTCAATCATGAAAGAGATTTTGGTTCAAGCAATACCATCAAGTCTTAACATGATGAGCATCGCAATTGGTACATATATAATTAACTACTTTATTGCAGTGTTTGGCGCTGATGCTATTGCTGGATATGGTGTAGCAATACGTATCGAGCAGATAGCACTCATTCCATCAATTGGACTCAATATTGCAGCACTCTCAATTATCGGGCAGAACAATGGTGCACATAAATTTGATCGTATTCAAGAAACAATCCGCAAGGCTATTGAGCTCGGACTGTATGCACTCGCGTTTTCAATATTCATAGTTGTATTTCTTGGACGAGACATCATTGCTCAATTTTCTCCAAGCCAAAATATTTCTGAAATTGGGATGAACTATCTCTATGTATCACTCTTTATATTTATGGCGTACGTGATTTCGTTTGTCTCTGCTTCAGCACTTCAAGGTATCAAATATCCCAACCGAGCACTCTGGACTGGGGTACTAAGACAAATTATTTTGCCTCTCATTGTATTCCCTATTGTTATCTACAAACTTTCAGGCGGGCTCGAAGGTGTTTGGATTTCACTTCTCATCATTAACTGGATTGGAGCAATTATCTCATTTATCATCGCAGAAAAAAGTATTGCCCAGAGAGAAAGAGAGTATCACATCAAGCACAGCCCAATTATTTAGTAAATTTAAATAAAAAAAATGTGTGACAACCATCGTCGTCACACATAGCTTGAACACTAGCAATCACATCTCACGGGGAGGTGGGCTACTACCCCAACCACGCGACCACCATCCTGAGGCACTGGACTCTGCAACACCTCCCCACCCACCACTTTCTGCTGGCTTAGGGGGGTTGTAATAGGGACTACTGACAACATCAAACCTTTCAGATAAGCGACGCTTTGCTTCATCCTCAGAGACATTCAGCTCACCATCTTTATGCATTTGCATTATTGCCCGCACAAACTCACTTTTTAAATTCTGGTCCATATTTTTCTGATATATAATTTATTTAGATGAAAATGAACCGGCCACAAGATAACCAAGAGCAAATTCACGAGTACAACTTCTCGCTATGCACGTTCTGCCACGCACACCTACGCAAAAGGAATATTCAGATTTGAACGAATTAAATAGCAAATGATAAATCTTCGAATCACAACCTCTCCAAAGATACTTACCTGACTTTGATTTTATTCCGGCAAGGCGAAGTGTATAGACCATGCCTGCCGCCTGTTCATTGTCTGGAATCCATCTACGAATCTTAAAATGAATAGTGCAACTATTAGGATATGGATACAGGCCAATTATACTTGTGATAAATAACTGAGCAAATTCGTTAATCTGATCTACCAATTGAGGTCTTAATTCTTTACAGACATGCTTAAGGTCGAGACTAGTTTTCATTTATTTTGTGCTAATTGTTGAATGAACATTTACCCCCCTGCAATTGCGCAGAGAGGTTTGTAGACACAAATCTAAAAACCACCTTGCACAAAGGTTTGAGGAATGTTTTGCCACCAGATCTTGCTGGGTCTTGTTGTTGCGTTTTTTATATCTTTGATTTTGTCTATCATATCAGTATACTAGTATGATGAGTATTTAAAGTCAATCCCGCTTATCCACAGCATACTAGTAGGGTGATATTAAGCATGTTATAGTTAAGAAATGAAAAAAACAAACACAAAAATTAATAAGTGGCTTGAGGATTATGAAAAAGGTAGGATTACCGAGGAAGCATTATTGGTAAGAGTTATAGGACAATTCAGTGAAACTGAGCTTCCCCATCTATTCTCTAGTCTCTTTACAAAAGACGAGATGAAGACATTCGCTCACCGATTCCTCATTGTAAAGAAAATAAAAGAAGATATTTCTCAGCATGAAATTGCACACAAACTCAAAGTTGGTGTCGCAACAGTTACTCGTGGTGCAAAGGAAATTCAAAAAGGTAAGTTTAAATTTATTTAATTATGAAGAAAACTCAAATACTATTCATCCATGGAGGGATGACATTCAAAAACACAAAAGACTATTTGGACTACCTCCAAAATAGATCAATCTCTTTGGACAAGAAAGCTAGATGGAGTGACGAATATCTGACAAAAAAACTAGGATCTTCATATGAGATTATCAGACCTCGGATGCCTCTATCGGAGAATGCTAGGTATAATGAATGGAAAATATTTTTTGAGAGATACCTCTCCATTACAAACAAAGAGATTATACTCATCGGCACATCACTTGGTGGTATATTCCTCGCACAATACCTCTCAGAAAACAAATTATCAAAAAATATCAATGGAGTATTCCTCGTCTGCCCTCCTTTCGACGGATCATTATCGAATGAAGATTTGGTGGGTGGATTTAAACTCAAGAGTGACTTGTCCCTACTTTCAAAATCTACAAAAAACTTGTACCTAATGTTCTCCGAAGATGATGATGTGGTACCAGTCGCTCACGCCGAAAAGTTCAGAAAGAAACTTCCAGATGCAAAGATAATAATTTACAAGAGTAAAAACGGGCACTTCCAAGTGTCTGAATTTCCCGAAATCATCAAGCTCATAAAAAGTATTTAGCTTTTCCTGTTCTTGTGTCCTTCTTTCCTATCAACTATAAACTATCAACTACAGACCACTTCTCATCGCCTCATTCACTCTTTTGATTGCTATCATATAGCACGCCGTTCGCATATCAGTATTATTTTCGATCATCATTTTGTAACTTGCGTCGAAAGCACTTTCCATTTTGGTTTTAAGTTTATTTAGCACATCTTCTTTAGTCCACTTTTCATCATGCATATTTTGATACCATTCAAAATATGACCCAGTAACACCAGCGCTATTTGCAAGAATATCTGGAACAAACAATATCCCCTTATTGTGTAAAATTTCATCGGCCTCCGGGGTCAAAGGTCCATTCGCCATCTCGATAATGTATCGTGCATTTATTTTTTCTGCATTGTCTTTTGTAATCACATTTTCAAGCGCACTTGGCACAAGTACTGTAACTGGGAGTTCGAGAAGCTCTTCGTTGGTAATAAACTTTACGTCGGGCATTCCAACAAGTGTTTTGTTTGTTTCTTTAAACTTTAATACCGCATCCACATCGAGCCCATTTTCATTGTATACAGCTGTCTTCGAATCACTGAGTGCTACAACCTTAAATCCTTTTTGTTCTGCAAAGATTGCAAAATATTGCCCAACGTTCCCAATACCTTGTATTGCAATAGTTGTGTCTTTTGGATTAAGTTGCTTTTCTTCAGCGAGTCTTTCAAGTACCACCACACCACCAAACCCGGTCGCCTCGGTACGTCCTTCACTTCCCCCATTACCCAGAGTCTTGCCTGTAAACGTAGCCAGCTGCTTTGAGCCTGTTATTTGCGAATATTCGTCTACCATCCAATCCATTATTTCTCCTGTTGTATACATGTCTGGCGCTGGCACGTCTTTCTCAGGTCCAATCACATCGCTAATCGCTCGAATAAACGATCGTGAAAGATTCTCAAGCTCTGTTTTAGACAATGTTTTTGTATCAACAATCACCCCACCTTTTCCACCACCAAATGGCACATCTGCAACTGCACATTTCCACGTCATCCAACTCGAAAGCGCCTTGACCTCGGACTCACTCACTTCAGGACTAAATCGTAGCCCACCTTTATACGGACCTCGAGCATTATTATGCTGTGAACGGAATCCTGTGAATGTATTTATTTGTCCATTATCCATCATCACAGGGAAAGAGACCTTCACCACTCTTTGTGGTTCTAAAATTCTATCCAGTTCACCTAAACCAAGCCCTAGTTTTAGGCCTGCATTTTTAATCTGTGTAACTGAATTCTCAAATGGATCGTTTGTCATATATTTATTTAAATTATTGTATAATTTTATCATTTCGCACGTCTATCTTACATCATTTACAAAGTCAATAAATAATGTAGAATAAAATCCAATTAACCAACTATACCTTTATGACTTACCGAATTATCTTTGGGGAGCCTGCCTCCTTCCGTTCATTGGTTCCAGGATTGTTTGCTTTCGACAAAAACCAAGACACACGAGTTTGCATCAAGCTTAGCAGAGTTCTCAAAAGTGAGAGTGGTATCTTGAGCTATACTCATGCCACAATTAGCAATGGAGAGCCCCTTGGGACTATGGATGAAAATCAGCAAGTTTACCCAGTTGAACTCGAGCGGGCAGATTAACAAGCCACATCCTAGATGTGCGCTTTTTTTATTTTAATAATCTTAACCTAAGTTTTCATCTTAAAATTAAATCTGTCATTCATTAGAAAATTAAATATTCCCACTAAACCCGCTACCGATACTCTAGCAACAAATATATCCATCTGAAATATTTCAACAAGCAGATACATCAATCCCAACATTATTACAACACCCCCAGAAATAATAGTTAAAAAGTATAGATATCCAAGTACAGGACCTCTTCCAGAACCCACAAAGACTTCTTTTCTGCTCAAAAAATAATTAACTGAAACTGCAATTAAAAATGCACAGAAAACTGAGAGAAGATAATTAATATGTAACACATCAACAGACACATAAAGTAATAGGAGATCGAACAAAAAAGTCAAACATCCTATCAAACTATACTTTATGAATCTTTTAAACATTTGGTAATTTATTTTTATAGTCTTCTACTATCATACGCCCAATGAAGAAGAGCTTGTCGCTGTCTAGGTCGACAAAACGTATCTCCAGGCCTACAGTTGTTTGCGACCTGAGCACAATGCCTCCTAATAGCTTTCCATCTTTTAATCTGCCACTTATCTTCACCCGGAATTCGTCTCCCCATATAATATCTGCAATACCACTCGAACCATCCTCGCGGATCATATCTTGAAATCCACCCTTTCTTTTGCCATACCGACAGACCTTGACTCGCATCGACAGAAAAAAAGTTAAGTTTTGGATTTTTGGTATCTGAGAGCTTTGCCTTTTTAAACCAGTCTTTAGGATATTCCTCTTTTGCGCTGTTAAGATATTTACCACCAAAAACACCTAACTCAAGCATTTCTTTTGGGGACAAATCTGGCTTAAATTCTGGGTCAAAATCTTTGCCTTGAAGCTTTGTCAATTCATAGACATAACCTTTCTGCATAAGGTTATTTGCAATAATAGTTTTAGGTGTTTTTTTCACAATTCTATTTTACCATAGACATGGATCATTTTTGTAATGCGCTTTTTGTGATACCCTTAAACACAAATGGAGATCGACGACAAAGAATTAATTCAATCATACTTAAATGGCAACGAAGTGTCGTTTAGTCTTTTGGTTAAAAAAAATCTACCGAGTGTTTATAATTTTGTTAAACGTCTATACAACAATGAGTCAGATGCGACGGACATTTCCCAAGAAGTATTCGTGAAAGTCTGGAAAAATATCCACAAATATAATCCGGAACAGAACTTTAAAACCTGGCTTTTCACTATTGCCAGAAACACAACATATGACTGGATGCGGAAGAAAAAGGTATTCGTATTTTCAGACTTGAATAATGTCCAGAATGATGAAGAATTTGCAGACACTCTGGTTGATACCGAGCCCCTACCTGACACTATTTTTGAGCAAAAGGATCTAAAAAATAAGCTGAACACCCTTATTCAAACACTTACCCCAGACCAAAAAACCGTTATAACACTTCACATTAACGAAGAAATGACTTTTGAAGAAATAGGGATCGTACTCGACAAGCCTCAAAACACAATCAAAAGCCATTACAGACGAGGGCTTGCCCAACTCAGAAAAAGCATTGAATCTGCACCAATATTATAAGTTTAATCGTATATATAGCATATGAATCTCGAATCAATTTTAAAAAGCTCACATCACAATACCCCTGAAGGTTTGGATGTTGCGATAATCTCAAGAGTTCAAATTCTAATTAAAAGAAAAGCTCAAAGAAAAATGTTTGGGTTTGGAGTCATTTCTGCAATATCATTTGTGGGACTTATCACCTGGTCTAAAAATTTGTGGGCGAGTCTACAAACATCTGGTGTATACGACTACATGTCTGTCCTGGCTTCAAACACTAGCGATCTATCACTCTTCTGGAAAGAAATACTCTTTTCAATTTTAGAATCAATACCATTTATTACCATATCAACATTCCTTATACTACTTGTCATATTTATTATGAGTAGCCTAAAGGCAGTTGAGAATATTGGCGTCAAATTTAAACCTATTTAATAATTATAATAAATGTATGGAGAAAATCACTACTCAAGGTATTAAAGATTATGTATCAGTAATTGGTAAATCAAAATATTTTAATAAAGTAATTTTACTTATGGTTTTTCTTATTTGGACTGGACTCGTGTTCCAGCTTGGCATGCTTGTAGGATTTTCAAAAGCTTCATTTTTTTTCAAATATAGCGACAACTATTACAAAAATATTAAAGGAAAGCCCTCGATGCCATTAGGGTTCCAAGACAATGATTTACCTCGTAGTCACGGAGCAATAGGCAAAATATTACAAGTCACTTTCCCTAATTTAGTTATTGAAGATAATGATGGATTAGAGAAAATTGTAATACTAAACAACGGGACAATTATTAAAAAATTGGGGCAGATCGCAAGCACCTCGGATATAACGGCAAATGACTATGCGATAGTTATAGGGTCTCCGAACGACAGATCAGAAATAAATGCAAAACTTATTAGAATATTACCACCAATAGACACTGATTTAAATAACCAATAATTAATAATCAAAAACTCCGCATATTATGCGGAGTTTTTTTACTTAATTAGTTGTGTTGTCTCCGGGATAAAATCCGCATCAACGAGATTGAATTTAACCCTTCCAATTAAACGGTTATTGTCCGTTACAACATTTACTCTCCATAATCCAGGAGTTAAATTTCTTTTAAATGAATACAACCTGTATCCATCAGACCGCCCACCTTTTATAGGCACCTTCACATCACTCACAGTCACCCATCTATTTGTTGTCAGATTAAATTTCTGCCAGTTATGCGTGACACTCAAATTCAAATCAATAGGTGAATATACAGCAGTAAAAACATAGATAGGCTCTAGTGCATACCTATGGACCGTAGGTGTGATATCAAAAAAACCGAACCATCCATTACTCGATTCTGTCTCCACTGTATATCCCCCATTACCTATTGAAACCAGGTTGTGATACACACCAGAGTCCTTAAGTAATAACGGAAGCGGAGGTATAACATTTAAAAAATAAAAAAGATTTACTAACAAAAGCATTGAGGTGTAATACGCAATTCTAGCTTTTCTATTTATTTTTATATGCTCCTTTTTGTATAGACTTATTACCCAAATAAGTATTCCAAAAGTTAGTACAGTTATAACGGTACTAAGTACAAAAACCCACCAATCAACACTTTTGACTACCGTAGGTACCAAAATAATAAAGTAGAATAAAAGTGCAAAAAAATACACACCCAAACTAAAACTAAGTCGAAGATAGTACTTTTTAAATATTTCATTTCCAAGAAAATAAGCAGCAAGCAATGCCAAAAAAGGCCAACTAGATTCTAGTGTTGCACCTCTTACATAAAAAATAACATACGCACTGAAGAGTCCTCCGAGGCAAAACTGTAAAAATAGAGACAACCAAAAGTGAGTTCTGTTATTCTTTAATAAATTTTGATTTTTAGATTCGTTGACCGCCAACAATATTATACAAAGCCCAGCAAGTGCAATATACATCGTCAAAACGAGTTTATCTGCTAGCGCATCAATTTGGACCAAAAACAGATTATCGAGTATGAACCCTAAAACCAACGCAAGATAAGAAATCCCATGTTCGTATTTCTCATACCAATTCAGTACTTGCCCTCTATGAAATAAGTTTTTAACCCTTTGAAACATTCCCCTATTCTATCTCTCTTTTCTTTTAGTGCCAAATAGCATCGATACGAGCGATAAAACAACTGAAAACAATAATGCTGACCAAAATGATGCAACGGCAAATCCTGGCACAATGCCAGACGCGAGCATTATAAGGAGCGCATTAATTACAAACGAGAAGAGTCCGAGTGTAAGAATATTGATAGGAAGTGTCAGGATAAATATAAAAGGTTTAATAAATATATTTATAAGAGCTAGCACTACGGCGAGAACCACAGCACCAATTAGCGTTACCTGTACACCAGGCAACAAATAGGCACTTATTATAATTGCGACTACACCAACAATCCATTGTGTGAAATTCATCCCGTTCGAGATAGGAAGTGCTTTTTACACACTCGCTATCGATTATTTGTTAAAATAATTATATTTTCGTACCTAAAATATAATTCTTGCAGAGCACTTCCGAAATTTGTTATAGCATTACATATATAATACCCGTCATTCTTATATTTATCTACTTTAGTTATCAGAATTAACTGACGGATCTCGAACGGGATTCATATCCAATTAGGCTAAAGTTTGAAAAGATCTCGGGCCATACTCTCTACTTTCTTAGTCAAATCCGCAATAGTTTCCTGATTCGATTTAACCTCCGCCGCCAACCTGTTCCTTTCGTTCATTATACCCTTAAATCTAAAATAATCACTCACTATTTCAGGTATAGATATGAGTAGGCTCATTATCATTCCTGAA
>Ga0172380_10004436_pt1 | contig 18024 bp, 22 predicted proteins | sample Leawe162metaG_FD_119747 | JGI IMG/M metagenome (GOLD analysis project Ga0172380, IMG submission 119747) | Leachate microbial communities from a municipal landfill in Southern Ontario, Canada - Leachate well 162 metaG | ecosystem: Engineered > Solid waste > Landfill > Unclassified | place... | reverse complement strand
TTTATCATTTATTTTTGTGGAGCCGCGGGGAATCGAACCCCGATATGTAGAGTGCAAATCTACCGTAATCGCCATTATACTACGGCCCCATGTTCAGGTTGCAACTTTGTGGGTTTGAACCACTATTCTGTGTTTGAGACGGAATTTTAACCTAAGTTGTTTGCTGTAAGCAACCTTTTAGTAGAGTGAGTGGGATTCGAACCCACGGACCGATGTTTCCAAAACACCGTAGTATAGCCTCTGCAATACCACTCTATATTTGTAGAGTAGACAGGACTTGAACCTGCGATCTCAGCATCCCAAATGCCGCGCGATACCAACTTCGCTACTACTCTATATTTGGTTTAGATTAAATTCAGCTTCAATTCAATCAGATACGTTTCTATCATGTTGACACCTACCACTAGGAGCACGAGTGTCATATGATTTACTTTATACTTTTCAACCAGTGTTGATAGGGAGGGATTCGAACCCCCATGCCGTTAGGACCTGATTTACAGTCAGGCGAGCCAACCAATTGCTCAACTTACCCAAATAAACCGAAAATGTCAAAGAACTTTGCAATCAAATTGCAATGTTAAGTTTTTCTCATAAAAAAAACCGGATTCTTGTTAGAACCCGGTTTCAATATTATTTTGAACAATGTTTATTCAAATACATATGTAACCGGGTTATCACTCGTAGGGGCTACTGGATAGCCTGCAGAGCAACGTCCTGATGCGAAATGATATGTACTCGATGTTGTTTTCATTGTTTTATTTTTTATGATTAATTTTATTATATATTACTTTTTATTTTTCTTTTTTTACAAGAATTATTTTCTTGCAGCTTTTTGTTTTTTTGTTTCTTTTGCCTTGAATTCTTCAAGTTTTAATGAATCACCAGGAAGCAAATTAATTTGTTTCTTTGGGTCAACGCCATATGATCTTAACAAGGCATTATGTTTTGCTTTTGCCATTTTCACCTCAGCACGTTCTGCTGCAGTTTTTTCCCACGTTTTGCCTGTAACCATATCCTCAGGTTTGATAACACGCAAATTGATTTCTCTGTGGATTTCAGCCTTGCGTCTTTCGTAGTCAGGACCGTAATCTCCGCGTGCAAATCCCTTCATGAATTCAGCGTTATCGTCGTGCTTTCTTTTTTTGTGGTCGCCTTTGCTATCCACAGTTTCTGTTTCCGATTTGCCAGAATGTGCAGATTGGAATTTTACAGTTTCATCAACTTCAACGTTGTCAATAATTTCAGCCATTTTTATAAATTTTAATTGTTAATTTTGATTTGTAATAATTATATACACAAGTATTTAAAAGTTTCAATTTATTTTAAATATTTTTTGAAATATTTTCATTAAGTATTTTTAATGCAATTTCTTTTAACGTTTTAGTATCGTCATATTCAACATTTGCAATTTCATTAAGAAATTGCGCTTTACGTTCATCAGTTATAATCCAATTGCCTGCTGTTTCATATTTTTTCGATAATCTTTCAGATACTAATTTTGTATTAATGTCCTCCATCATTTTTCTTCCAGATTCTGTTATTGCTTCAGCAGTTTCTTTATCATACGGTAAAATATCAAAACGTTTCATTACATGCGGATAAAGTCCAGCAAATTGAAACATGCTATCTATTCTATCGTACAAATCAGTATTACCTGGGTATTTGCTACAGAATAATGATATCTGTCTAATAGTTTCGCCATGTTGTATGGAATGCATTTCACATTCTCTAATTTTCCATGGGTCGATACGAATATCATTTGTTCCATCAAATTCCAAATCGTCGTAAATCATATTGTCAATTTTAATTTATTGTTATATACAGAACTTTAAATTAGTTTGCTATTTACGCATTAATTTTTTGTACCAAGATATATCTTCATCCTCATATTTCATATATCCGAACCAAGATTTGCCATCTTTGCGCATGCACCATAAATTTCGAACTTCATTCATATTTATTGGTAACAACATTAAATCAAAGTCGTCAATAAGAATTGAAACTTTAGACTGTTTTCTGAACATTCGATTATTAATTCGTTTGTCCTTTTTTTCGCTTCCTCCGCCATGACCGCATATTGGAGTTTTTTTGTAAGATCTGCTCATGTTTTCTAAGTTATTTTAATTTACTTAGAAAACGATACCCTTGCCTTTCATTTATATGATTATTTTAAGTTATATTAATTGAAACAAATATAAACTATTTTTTATGCAATAGCAATAGTTTTATTATTTATTTTACAATTTTACTATTATTGTCTAAATTACATAAAGTTCCTTTTACAAGAATCTTTTCTTTTAACTGAGTCCAATCAGTTATTTTATTTGAATCATACGGTTTTGCTCCGTCTGCTCTATTTATTGCTAACGTTATATGTGGAAATGCAATTGAACTTGCAAATTGGTCAAATCCTTTTACAATAACTTTTACAGCAAGAACTCTACCGTTTATCAAACCTATATGTGTTAATGTAATGTCGAATTGCTTGCCAAGGTCAGGCAATAAGTTATTTGGTGTAGGACCCATTCCAACAGTTACGTGATGCGCAATTGTTTCCCAAGCTTGTGTTTGTTCCCAATTGTCAACAACAAGTTTACAAAGTTTATTTGCTCTGTCTTTTTCGTCAATAACGAATGCGTGATATGATATTCCCATCTGATTTAATTTATTGTTATATACATAACATACAAATAGTTTAAGTTCATAATGTTGCATTAAATGAACTTTTATAAATGATAATAACAACTACAATAAAGTTTATTGAGTTTCCGTATTATCTTTAGAATTAATTCTACGGCATTTTCGATTCAATGTATTATAAACTAAAAAACACTGGAACCTTTCGATTCCAGTGTTTTGATTATTAATTTATTACAATTATGCAGATAAATCAGTTTTATCCGATTTTTTAGCATTATCAGTAATTGCCTTTGTCACTTTATGAGCGGCAACTGATTCGTTTGTTGCCTTTTCACCTGCTCCTTGCATGAAACCAGGTAGTTCAGCGCCTACTTGATTGAATACGTCCTTCATAGGAGGTAACATTGCAAACAGATTTTTCATGAAACCTGCAGTAGAGTTAGAATCGCCGTTAGAACCGCCGTTGCCAGAATCCCATACAGTGATTTTATCAAATTTGATATTTTTGATTGCGTCCACTTGAATTCTCATGATTTCAGGTAATTTATCAGCAATCATCAATTGTGCAGCCTTTTCAGCAGAACCTGCAGCCGCAACGATTTTAGCAAAACCTTCCGCTTGTTTTGTTAAGATTTCTTGGTGTCCTTTCGCTTCAGCTTCCATTTTAAGGAATACAGCATCAGCCTCACCTTGAGCAATTTTACGAGTTGCATCAGCAGTTGCTTCAGCTTCAACGATTTGTTTTTGTTTTGCAATTTCAGCAGGAACAACAGTATTTGCATATTGTGTTGCTTTATCTTTTTCTGCACGTTTTACCTCAGCAAGACGTTCTGCTTCGTAAGAATCTTTAAGAGCTTCAGCAGTTGATACCTTTTGAGCAGTTATTGCCTTTTTGTTTGCTTCAGCTTCAGCAACTTGTCTATCAGCAGATGTTTTAGCAATTGCAATGGCTGCAGTATTTTCTCCTTCAATTGCTTTTGCATTTGCAGCAGCAGTTTGTACACGTTTCGATTGTGCAGCTTCAGCTTCACCTACTTCAGCAGCAGCGGTTGCAGCAGCAATTGATTTACGTCGAACCTGGTCAGCATTTGCTTCACCGATTTCTGTATCTGCTTCAAGAGCAGCAACTTCAGTACGTTTTTGTTTTTCTGCAGTTGCAACACCGATTGCTCCTTCACGTTGTTTATTTGCAACAGATACAGCAGCTTCATTTATAACACGAGCAGCAGCTTCTTTACCAAGAGCATTAAGATATCCCGATTCATCATTGATGTCAGTTACGTTAACGTTGATAAGTTTCAAACCAATTTTTTGTAACTCATCCTCAAGATTTGTTTGAATTGCTGTTAAAAATTTATCACGGTCTGAATTGATTTCCTCAATGTCCATTGTTGCAATAACAAGACGCATTTGACCAAAGATGATATCTTGAGCAAGTGATGCAATTGTTGCACGGTCAAGTCCAAGTAATCGTTCAGCTGCATTTTGTCGAACACCGTCTTCAGCAGAAATAGCAACAGTAAATGTTGAAGGCACATCAATACGAATGTTTTGTTTTGATAACGCATTTTTTAAATTTACATCAAGAGCAATAGGTTTCAAATCAAGAAACGCAAAGTCCTGAATAACGGGCCATATAAATTGACCGCCACCGTGTGTAACATGAGCAGTTGTTGTTTCGCCCGATGCAGATTTTCCCGTCTTCCCATAAACAACCAAAAGTTTATCTGACGGACAGCGTTGATAACGTTTTACCATTGCTGCGATTAATGCGAATACCGACAATGCGGCGACGCAAACTAGAATTAAAGTGTACACCATAAGTAATTAAGATTAAGTTAGAAATTAAAGATATATTTAAGATTAGAAATTACTGATAAGTTACAATAATGTTGCCATCATTGATTTCATAAACTGTTACTGACCGTCCGGTTTCAATTGTACCACAATTTGATATTGCATCAAGAATTTTTACAGAACCGCCAAAATCAATTTTTATTTTTCCTTTGCTATTCTCTGGTATTTTTAAATACACAGTACCCACTCTACCGATAAGTGTATTTATATCAGGTGTGCCATCTTGTCGAAATTTTCGCATTCCATACATTGTTAAAACCAATACAACAATTGTTAGTACGCCACAGATTGTTCCTAATAATAATGAGATTCCTTGTGAGAATCCTATATTATGAAATTGCAATGTTGATAACGATGTGACAAGTAATAACTTAACAAGGTTTGTATATGTAAACCAAGTAAAATTATGATCTAATGAATCACCATCAGTATCGTGGTCACTATTGATTCCAAATAAATTTGCAACAAACATTGCCAAGAAAATAATACCGGAGAATATAGCAATAAAAATTAATGTATATTCAAACCCGGAACATGTTGAAAGATAATTTGTAAAATTCATATTATAAATTCATATTAATAATTGTTTGTGTTACTCGATTTATGTGTTCAGTTTCCTCTTCTTCTGTATATCGTTGATTACTGCCTGTTAATTCAAAATAACGATTTGGGTCATAATCACGACAATGCGATAAATAACTATTGTGAGCATTTTTAATTTTCAAACCAATTTCTTGAACAGAAATTTCGCGAATACTAATTAAAGATGATTCGTACGAATTTGTTCCGTACGTTTGTTCTTCAGATATTAAAATGTATTGTTTATTGCAATACGGACATTTATATATCATGTCATGCGAATTGGGTACACGATACCAGCCGGTTTTACCGTAATAATAATCGCGTTTATTTGGAAGGATTTTTGTGCAGGTACAAGAATCTGAGTTTTCTTTCCTGAATAATTTTGAAATTTTAGTTGAGATATTTTCGCTAATCGAATACACCCGAATAAGGTGTTGTGACGTTGGATTTATTTCTTTAAAGATCATATCAATCAATTAACTTGTATTATCAATTTTATTTTATATACAGAAACATTAAATAGTTTCAATATCTTGTAGCGAGAGACGGACTCGAACCGTCGACCTCTGGGTTATGAGCCCAGCTAGCTTCCAACTGCTAACATCTCGCAATGTATTTTCAAATTACATTAACTTCTTTAAGTTGAACTGTTATAAATAATGTTCAAATCTTCTAATGTAATTATTGCACGCGTGCAACTTTTTTGTTGCGGGAGCAGGATTCGAACCTGCGGCCTCCAGCTTATGAGGCTGGCGAGCTACCCCTGCTCTATCCCGCAATGTATCTTAAAAATATAGGATGTCTGGCGTAAGCTCGTTCCGAAGAACTACATGTTATAAAATAACACCCGTCTAGTTGTCCACTAATGTTAAAGCTTGGACCTATATTTAATTTTTTAAAAACGATGACTACTCAAACATAATCCACAATTCAATAACTGTTTCTAAAGGCCTACAACTTCGGCATCGTTTATTTGTAACGCATATAGGATTCGAACCTATGTTTCAACCGTCAGCGATTGCGCCCTTACCCCTAGACTAATGCGTCGAACGTTTGTTTGAACTCGGCAAAGTTCACTTCAACGTTTCTAACAAGATATTTGCCGTACCTTGTTAAAGAGTTAAAAGAAACAGATTATCTATCCAGAACGGAAAGGCTCAATTTTATCACCAGATTTCTGGTAAAGAGCACCCTGTTTCTCTTATATTTTGTATTGCAAAATCACCCACCGGTACATTAGCGCAGCCTAGAAAGTCTCAGATCGGGTTAGGATCCTCAAGCAACAATTTCGACTGAAGGCTTTATCTTGGCACTCCAGAACTTAATCTGATTCTGCAATACGAATTTTATTGTAATTCGATTCCCAAATACGAACAATACGTATCAAGAACCAAACCCATGTTATAACCAATTTCAAATTCTCTTTGAGATTTTGCATTTGCTAAATAAATCAAAATGATATCAGCAAAAGGCTGATAAAAATAACGAACTTTAAAATTTGTTATTTTCAATCTCAAGTTTTTGTACCGTTCAATGATTTTCATAATTTGTCAATTTTAATTTTATATTATATACAAGAACATTCATTAGTTTCAAAAATATTAAAATAAAATTGAAAATTATTAGACTCTCTGGAATCCTCGTACTTATACCGAAGTATACGTCAATATTTTTCAATTTTATTTTATATACAGAATTTTTTAATAGTTTCATTTTAATGATGGGTATTTTGCATCAATCTCATCAATTAAATGATATGGACTTCCAGATTCTACAAATTGAATATTCTTAAACCCATTTTCTTCAGTGATAACAGAATCTTTTGCTAATACAGAACCTGTGTATTTTTGTCCATAATCGCCAGTTACAGTTTTTGTTGCAACATCAATGTCACCCCAATCTGAACGGCCATTACCGATAGGCTCTACATAATATTTTTTTCCTGTGCGTATCGAAAATACGATATGCTTTCCTGTTTCCGATGAATTTACTAAGAAATTCTTGATGGGGTCTGAATCCATAATTTTACTTTATTTTAATTGTTAAGTTGGCCCTGAGGGATTCGAACCCCCGATCTTGTTCTTATGAGGAACTTGCGTTAACCAACTACGCCAAGGGCCAGTTTATTTATTTTCCTTTTGTTGAATAATATAATTTTATACTAGGATCATTATTTTTAATTGCTTCTTGCAATGAAATTAAATCTTCAATTATTTTTGCTTCTCGATTTTCATCGTTTTTCAAATTTGGATTTAATGTTACGCTTGATATATCAAAACATGGCGTGTAACCATTATCTGTTAGCAATTTTCGATAATGCTCTATTCTTTCTTGTGCTGCTTTATTTAATTTCATAATTCTAATGTTTTCTTTTAAATGCGATTTCATATATATCAGGAAGATACTTTTTCATATAATTACTTATTTTTCCTTTATTAATCAACAATGCAACTTGCGTTGACCAACCATATTTTGTAAAGTCTATGTCCGAGTTTCTTACTTTCTCTATATCTTCTATTTCTTTTTCTTCTGCTAATACGCGCCTAGCATCTAGATATTTTTCTTTCGTTCCATATTTTGGCATTATTTTTTCCTTCATACGGAATGGCAAAATTATAGATTGTTCCTTGACATTTTGAATTATACTAAATATTTCTTCTTTGTTATAAACTTTAGAATAATGAATCTCTATTACATTAAATCCTTTCATTAATAAATACTCATGTCGTTCTTTATAATAATCTGATAAACTGCCATCTGAATTATAATGTTGATTTCCATTTACTTCTAATATTAAATTTTTAGATGGAATCAAAATATCAATTGAAAAAAATCTATCATGAGATATTGACACTTCTTCTTCAAATTCTATATTATTTTCTTTTAAATAACTTTTCAAATATTCGCATGGTCCCGACTTAAATTTTGTTGCTCGCTTCCATACATGTGCGTCTGGGTTATTTCTTAAGTATTCTTTCCTTTTTTCTGATAAATGTTTACGCTGTTCTTCTGTATGATTATGTCCATACACTTTACCATTTGCTTTATTTATTTCTCTAGTTTTCTTTGAAACTTCTACGCTAAGTTTCATTTTTTCTTTATTTATTTCATAATTTGGATTAGATAAACAATGTTTTGCATGTCCACCTTTTTTTCCATGTTCATTTGTATCAAAATCAAATTCCTTATTGCAAAATCTGCATGTCCACATAGTTTATTTTATATATCAAATTCAAATCTTAACTTTTGTCAAGTCGTTTGTGCTATATCTTGTACACCTAGAATGAGTCGAACATTCAACCTGCGCATTAGAAGTGCGCTGCTCTAATCCATTGAGCTATAGTGCATATTTTGCAATTATTGTACCCCCACCAGGAATCGAACCTGAATTTAGAAATTAGAAGTTTCTCGTTCTATCCGTTGAACTACGGAGGCATTTATTGTTGTCCATCTTTAAAAATTTATTTCGCCATCGAGAAGCAATAATACTTTATATCCTAAATCTTCTACCGCTTTTAACTTAGCAGTATTTTGTTCTAATTCTTTGTTCATAAAATACGAACATTTTGTTTCAACAATTAAATTCAATGATGGTATATAAAAATCAGGAATGTAAACATGAATCGTATTATCATATTCATATGATACACGTTTTGATTCTACTTCATACACTATTTTTAGTTTATCCAAGTGTTCCGCAAATTTCTTTTCATAAGAACTTCTTAAAAACATTTTTTTATTATCCCACGATTCATGCCATTCACTATGAAACTTAAAATTGTTTGGTAATAGCGTTCGCCTATTTTGTAACAATGCAAGTACACCTGCTTTTTTATTATCTCTTAAATTTATGCCGTTCTTTTTAAAAAAATTAAAAAGTGAGTTTTCTTTAATTTTGTATTTCTCATATATTTGGCATGACGACATATTATCATCAAAGTACATTTTTTTCAACTTATTTATTGCAATATCATTAGCCATCTTTAAATCTTTTGTATCAATATTTAACTTATTGAATAATTCTTTATTCATTCGATACGGAGAACAATCCGAACATATGCATTTGCCGTTATCACAGTTTTTGCCACAATCGCATAAATCTATTCGTACATGTCTTGTTAATTTAAAAGTTTGTTTTACTTTTTCATTTATTTCTTTCCGTTTATCTTTCGTACTAAAAGATCTTGAACATTTTGCAGAACAAAATCTTCCTGAACCGTATTCGCCGCTATTCGGTTTTCCACAATTTTCACAAATTTTATTTACCATTTTATTTTATATATTCAAATGATTAAAAGTTTTTAATCAAGTTCATATAGTTCGAAGTGTATCCGGTGGGACTCGAACCCACGTACATCTTTTGGAATCCCACATTAAAAGTGTGGTGCCTCGTTCCTACTCGGCCACAGATACGTGTTGTGCAACCGGTGAGAGTCGAACTCACCTCGCCGGGTTAAAGGCCCAGAGCATGGCCGCTTTGCTACGATTGCAATTATTATTAAAAGCAACTCGTAGATTGTCACGTATCCGTAAGTTACTTATCAGTTATGTTTTTTGTACTTCTTCATTTTATTTACTTTTTAATAATTTATATGTAGCGAGGACCAGGTTCGAACTGGTGACCTCAGGTTTATGACACCCGCGCTCTGCCAACTGAGCTACCTCGCCATTTATGTTTTGTTGCGGTGATGCGAATCGAACGCATATTGGCAAGTTTATGAGACTCGCTAGGGGACCAATACCCTACACCACGATATGTTATTTTTGTAGCGAGTACAGGATTCGAACCTGTGTATACCCTAATTAAGGGACTCCGTGCTTATGAGGCAGGTGAGATGACCTAACTTCTCCAACTCGCGATATGTTTTCAATTTTAATTTGTTGCGAGGGCCGGACTCGAACCGACGACCACGAGATTAGGAGTCTATTTCGTATTTGTTGCTGTATGAAATCTTTAATCAGATTTCAGTTTTTTGAATACGTGCTCTACCAACTGAGCTACCTCGCAATATGTTTTTTCTTTAATAAACGGACAAAAAAAGGTCCTGATTAAAAACCAGGACCTTGAGAATATTCTTATTTAAACATTATCATACCTGGTTTGAGAAGATTATCATCTTTCTCATCATACGTTTTATTGTTCTACGTTTTATTGTTATGATTGTTTTCATTTTCGAAGATTGTTATGTTTTATTAGTTTAACTTTTTTTGTATTATCAGTATTATATATTCTTTTAAATAAAAGATTTTTTCACTAGTTCACTTGCAACTTTACCGTCGTATTGACCTGTATAATTTGATGTTAAATACGACATTATTTTACCCATGTCTTTCATTGAACTATATGAATTATCTTTAATTTGTTTTTCGATAATTTTTTGTAATTCTGATTCGTTTAACATTTTCGGCAAATAACATTCAAGATATATATTTTCATCAGTTACATTACATTCAATATTTGATGATATTAACTTTTTGATAATAACTTGCACTTCTGTATCTGAAACAATTGGTGATTCACGTTTTGGTTCTTTTGATTTTTTATCAACTTCAGAAAGTAATGTCGATAAAACATTTTTTTGAACAGAATTTCCTTGTTTCATTGCCGTCATACGGTCAGTTGCAATTGTTTCCTTGAGTGTCATTGTTTTTAATTTAATTGTTATTTATATACAGAACTTTTTAATAGTTTCAATTTTATTAAATAAAATATCCAGGACTTAAAATTCTATTCCAATCAATTTCAACCCACATACATGCGGGTTCATCAATCTTCCCATATCTTTTATACATTAGAACTCTTTCATTTAAACATCCTTTTCTATTGCAGTGATGTTTACATTTATTTTCAGTGTTCCAATCATGTCCTAATAAATTACATTTCCAATTTGACATAATTAAATATTTTAGCAGGGTGTGAGGGATTCGAACCCAATTCCATACGATGTACAAAATCTTTACCATCTACAGGCTTGGCCGCCTGTTGTTTTACGCTAGAAACAATGTTTCAGCCTTTCAGCATCTGTCGTCTTGCCTCATTTTAAACTAACTCCCTATATCGCGCGTTTTTCAGGCCGCGCCCCCTACATCATTTTTTCAAAAAGGTTGACATTCCTTTTGCACGCCTGCCAGGACTCGAACCTGGAACCTTCGGTTTTGGAGACCGCTGCCCCACCAATTGGGCCACAGACGTGTATTGCGAAATTTATTAGATTTCGTTACGTTCCTGCGCATGATTTGATTCAACAATAGTTTCATATAGAATGAAACTCATGGGAACACCGCTCGATATTGAAAATAGAGCGTATGCGGCGCACATTTTTTATTTGTAGTTACATCAGGAATCGAACCTGAAACTCTTCCGTGACAGGGAAATATTGGTTGCTGAATAGAATCTTTATGCAGATTCAATTTTTAAGCATGTTGCCATTACACCATGTAACTAGCTCTCCCAGAAGGACTTGAACCTACGCCAAGGATTGCCGTTATTTTATTTCTTTATAATGTTCAATAAGTTTCATTTCAAATAATTCTTTACCTAATATAATTTGTAAATCTAATGGAAAATTTTGCCATTTTGCTCTATCTTTATCAGTAGGATATCCTTTTATTTCAATATACTTTTTTTCATCTATTAAATAAAAATCTGGTGTATAATGACGTTTCTTATTTTCAAAGTAATATTCAAATCGTTCAGTAGGTCTACGCCATTTAATGTTGTTTGCGTCAAGATATTTTGCGTACGCAACTTCCCAAGACCCATGAAACTTAATTCCATTATATTCAATAATTCTAGAATGTGCAAATGATAAATGCCAAGTTCCATTTTTTACTTTAGTTAAAACTGATTCAGCAACAACTTTTGATATTGCTGCGATACGTTCGTCAGTTTCTTTTGTTAATCCTTCGCACCATGTTTTTATTCTGCCTTCTTTATGTGCAATAGAATATGAATTTCCATTATTCGCAACTCGTTCATCGGTTTCTTTTGTCTTTCCATTGTTCCATTGTTTTCTAGTTCCTTTTTTAAATCCTTCATTGGGGTCAAATTCTTTTCCATCGCCGTGAACGCGCCAAATATGCGTTCCTATACCATGTTTTGAATATTCTTTATTACAATGCGGACATTTAATTTTTTGGTTGTGCATATGATTTTTATTTTATAATTTATATATTCATATGCTTTACCAAATTTGCTCTCTCACCTGGACTCGAACCAGAAACAAGGGATTAACAGTCCCACGTGATAACCATTTCACCATAAGAGAATATTGCAACGTTTAAACTTGAACGGGAATAACGTTGCTGAACATCTTTCCGTTTTGTAGGCTGCCTGGGAGTTGAACCCAGAACCTCTTGAGTATCAGTCAAGTGCTCTAACCAATTGAGCTAACAGCCTATATGTTGTCGTGACTGGACTTGAACCAGTGACCCCGAACTTATCAGGTTCGTAATCTAACCAACTGATATACACGACAATAAAATTTGCGGTCCTAAAAGGAGTCGAACCTTTCATCACCGGCCTCTGCCGGTATTTCCCTGGAAACTTCAGGACCAAGTCAGACGTGCTCACCGTTACACTACCAGGCCATTACGCCCAGATTGGATTCGAACCAATACTTTCCGAGATTTTTGTTTGCAATTGCAAACTTGTGGAACGAGACGGATTTGAACCCACATCTCAGGCTTTTCAGTCCTGCGCGAACTGACCATCTGCGCTAACTTCCCAATTTATGTTATTAGCTTTTCGTATATTGCTAATTCCTTTTTTTGTATTATTTCAATATTCAGGTTATGTTGTTCCTGAACTTTAATCATTTTATTTTTATCATCACCCCACCAATATCCTTTTACTTCGAAATACTTATTTAATTTTGGGCTATAAAAATCTGGTGTGTACATATGTGTTATACCGCTTTCATCTTCCCATTCATATGAATGCGTCGAATTTCCTACACCTATTTTTATCCATTCATTGTCAATTAAATCGAGAACCTTTGCAAATCGAAGTTCCCATGTTCCTTGTACCTTTACTTTATCACCATTCGCTTTTTCATATTCGAACCATTTGCATTTCCCACCAGGATTATGCAAACTCATTCGTTCTGACGTTTTTTTACGTTGTTCAGCAGTGTGAGTTTTACCTAAAAATGATGGCGTTATTTCGCCATTTGCAATTTTTGCTGATAACGTTTTACCCATTTGTGCAACAGCATCGCTTGTTTCTTTTGATAAACCTTTATTCCAAATTTCTCTGGAACCATTAGCATAACCTATATTAGGATTATGATTTTGACCATCACCATGCATTCGCCATATATGTGTAGCAATTCCTTTATATGGAAATTCTTTACCACAATGGGGACATATTTTTGTTTCTTTTATCATTTGTTTTTATTTATATATTCAATGCATTACCAAAAAATATATAAAAGCACTAACGCACTACCAAATTGTGCGGATGACCGGACTCGAACCGATATGGTGTGCTCTTCAGGCACATGCAATGACCATCTTTGCTACATCCGCAAATTACAGGTTGAACTTTTGTCAAAATGAAAATTTGAGTTTTTATTGTTTGCTGAACTCAACCTTTTATATTTTATCAATTGAAGACCCTCGTTAAAGGAAACAGTCCAATACAGAATTCTTCAATTAAATGCAATGTAGCCCGTGCGAGAATCGAACTCGCCTTTCCAGGTTGAAAACCTGATGTCCTAACCGATAGACGAACGGGCCGTGTATTATGTTCGTGGAAAATTTTCCATGATTTCTTCGTAAATCTCAATTTCGTCTGTTGTAATTGTTGTTTCCATAACTTTATATTATTTTAACATTTAATTTAGTAGGAGATGAGGGATTCGAACCCCCCGACCCGCTGAATGTAAATCAGCCGCTCTGTACCGCTGAGCTAATCTCCTATAATAACCGGACCGCGCACACCCATTCAATAAATTCAGCAGGAACCTTGTTTAATGAATGTCCTGATGGCAGCATTCGGTCACTAATTTTTATTCAATTTATTCAATTTATTCAAATTTCATTTTTCTTCCTTTATTCCATCCTTCCGGAATTGATTCATCTTTCTTTATTTTTTTGTTTTGTTTTAAAGAAATGTTATGAATCCACATAAAACCAAATTGCGAATTTTTTTCACCTGCGTGTTTCCCACACGCAGATAATCTCATTTTTTCTTTTGTTTCTTCACTATGTTTAGTTCCAGTTTTATCTGGTACTTTTATTTTTCCTTCGTTATGTAATTTTACTATAGTATTACGCATTCTATTAGAACATTCTTTCATATATTCGGTATCAGTTTCCATTTTACGTTTATGAACCAATCCACCGGCAATTGAACGTATTCGTTGATTTTCAACAGAAATAAATCCGCCTTCGCCGTCAGGTCGTAAATTCATACACATACAATCGGTTTGCCATAATGATGAAATTAATTCCTTTTCTCTAATCTTCAATGAACATCTATCAGGAAGAAACTCTAAAATTTCCTTTTTAAAATTTTCAATGCCATGTTTGCGAATTGCATTCCATAAATATTTTCCTGAACCCATATATCCATCATCTAAGTTAAATGTAGAATGCATGCCTATATAGTATTTTTCATTTATAAGATTTGTTATCTTATAAATGTAATGAATCGTGTACTGTTTCCTTGGCATATAAAATTAGTTTTATTTTATATATCAAAGTTGAGGTACATTTTTTACTTCGGTCATAACGAGATTCGAACTCGTGTCCCAGCATAGACAGTGCCGGAGGATAACCCCTACTCCATATGACCTTATTATTTGCGGTACCGACGGGATTTGAACCCGCGATCTTCGCCGTGACAGGGCGACAGGGACGGCCGCTCCCCTACGGTGGTAAATGTATAGAGATGCACTCTATAATATTCATCGAACATTTCAGCCGGGGCATTATGCCGGCGTCCAAATCTCAAAGAACATTTAATTTTTAGTTATTCCAATTTGTCAAAGAACATTTAAATAAATCGGCTGGAGCTATCCTCCGAGCATTTAACCATTACTGGCACCGATTTATAATTTGTCACCCATACGAGAATCGAACTCGTATTTACAGATTGAAGGTCTGTTGTCCTAACCGTTAGACGAATGGGTGGTTAGAAAGGCAACATTTTGTTTTTATTGAGACTTGCCTACCGATAACTCAAATATATTTTTAAAAATTACTGTCCAATGATGGTTAATTGGATTCCACGCGTCGATTAGCGTTTCAATGAATTAGATTTTAACCGGTGTTAAAAATCGAGATTGACTCTGCATTACTCAATTTGTCTTTGGTCATGACTCCTAAACAATTTGCTCCCTCAAATAAACCTTTATTCATTTCCCGTATTAATTTACATCCTTTAACTTGTTTAGTATCATCCACAATACTTGTACTTCAATTGTACTTTGGGGCTCGAACCCAAATTCAATCTTTTGTTTTAATCAGTTACATCATCCACAAATGTTTATACCACGTTTTCATGAGTATGGTATATGGGGTATGATCCCATTTGCGCCTTTCAAACAATCAATTTTAGTCAAATTATCTCAATTAATCAAAGCATTATAATTATGCTTCAGTAATTTTTTGATTTTGATTTATGCCTTAGCGATTAAGCCCGGATTTATCACCAAAATCATTTTTATTTTTCCAATATTTTAAAGAACTCGTTTTTAATATTTGTTTTATCAAATATGTATATACAAATATAAACCATTTAATAAGAAATAGCAAATTTTTATGAATTTATTTTGTATTTTATTTGCATTTATTTTTTTATTTCAATATGTAAATGAACAATTAATTAAAATCAAATATACAACTTTTTAATGTAATAGCAATAGTTTTGTCATTTATTTTCAAAATATTTTAGCCATATAAAATAAAAAAATCCGGAAGATTTGCATCAACCGGATTCATTATTGTGAAAAAGAATTATTCATTTATACACATAAGAGTTTCGGTTGAAAAGATTGTTTCCAATCCTCAATAAAATTGGAATTAAATTCCACATTAATATTTCCGAAAAATGTTCTCATGACTGTTTGTTTAAATGTTTTATTTTATTTTATATATCAAAGTAAAAATTTGAATTATTTAAAAATTATATACACAAGTTTTAAATAGTTTCATTTGTTTTAAAATTATTTGAAAAGTTTTATTTTTTATGTTTCAGTAATTAAAAACAATTTTAATATACACAAGTTTTAAATAGTTTCAATTATTTATAAAGTTCTTTATCTAGCATGTATGACAGAACTGGTAATGGCACTTGCGAAAGTACATCTTGATATTTTTTCAATTTGAAGAAGTCGCGTGCTTTTGTTGAAGAAGTTTCTTCAATTACGTTTGCTTTACCTAAATATATGTTAGGAGACTTTACATACCATTGTTTATCAATAACAGGCTGAATTCCTGTTCGCGATATCACAATAAATTTTGCATGTTCTTTTAGATATGCGCTTTGGTAAAATGTATCGAAATTATTTGCAACATCTTGTCCCATGATAAAGTAAAAATCAATATCAGGATATTCAGATTTTAACGCTGCAAATAAATCTCGTGTATAACCTGACAGCTGCATTCTTAATTCAATATCATTAACTATGATTCGAGGATCTTCATCGTTCAATGCAGCTTGAATCATTTCGATTCTATTTTCATAAGCTGTAAGATTTTTGCCTTGCTTATGCGTATTGCATGGAATAACCCAAATTTCATCGACATGGGTTTCTTTAAGAACATGATTTGCAATAAAAATATGTCCACGTGTTATTGGGTCAAATGAACCTCCAAGTATTCCTACTGTTTTCATAATGTGAATTTTTAATTTGAAACAAATATAAACTATTTAATAAGCAATAGCAACTAAAATGCTAATTATTTTTAACATTAAATGAACTTTTTATTTTACTGTAGTTGTCAATATAAAGTTTATTAAAGTTCATCTATAGATATTCTAAAATCATTAGAAATACAATAGTATTCAGTTGTTTAAAAATAATTTTCAAAATTTGAAACTATTTCTAAAATGTGAATATAATAATTACTCAATTTACGGAAAGGGTAATATAGAAAGATAGATACACTAAGGTAGTTCTAGGATTCTTTTAGCAATTCCATGTTATAAATCTATTAAATAGTAATTGTCTCATTTGGAATTAAGTGATTCATCCAATTTATTAAACTATAAGGATTGTCTAGTGTTGTTGTATCAACATTCATTATCGCATTAAAATTACCTTTTTTAAACTGGTCATCTAATGTTTTTGACTTTTGCATTTTCTGTTATAATTAAAGAACCTCCTATATAATAAGTGTTAACATTAATGTAAATGTATTTTGCTTTATATCTAGTTCATTAAATTCTAATACTAGTGTACTTAATAAAATAGAAATAAGTATAATAGTTCCGATAACTCTTTTACAGGATATATCATTATCGGAACTAAACATTGATTTTAAAAACTTCTTTATCATATTTAATCAATTTTGCAAATTATTTCATACTTATGTTCAGTTGGTGTTCCTCCTGATTTAGCCCATTCAACTGTTATTGGTCCGTAGCTTAAATCTGCTTGTGGTAATGGACTGATACCAAATATCGAAGTAACTCTTTGGATAATACCAGGTACCGCTGTAATAGGGCAACTAATAGTTCTTAGAGTATTTGTGTAATCATAATATTTAACATCTATTGAAGTTGGGTATGTTACGTTAACACTTGAAGTACATTTAATAATTATATCTGAAATACCTCTATATCCAGTGCCTGCTGGTATAATTGTTTGAGAACCTGCAGCTACTCCATCTATAATGTTAATATATGTATCTTTCTTTAACGTATCTAATTTCGCACCATCTACTGAAACATCTCTGCCATCTACAGTTCCATCAACAGTAATATTACCAGCAACA
>Ga0172380_10004435_pt1 | contig 18025 bp, 22 predicted proteins | sample Leawe162metaG_FD_119747 | JGI IMG/M metagenome (GOLD analysis project Ga0172380, IMG submission 119747) | Leachate microbial communities from a municipal landfill in Southern Ontario, Canada - Leachate well 162 metaG | ecosystem: Engineered > Solid waste > Landfill > Unclassified | place... | reverse complement strand
GATCGGGTACTCTGGCGGCCGGAGGTGGTCGGAATGCTGGGGATCAATCCCGTTGGAACCTATTCCCTGGACGGTCTGGACGACATTGATCCGCCGTATCTGGGATCGGTTCTCACGATGACGATGGACGTGGAGCCGGCCGTGGACCTGCTCCTGGACGGGGAGGGAAAGTACGAGCTGACGATGGGCAACGATATCGAAGACGTGGAGGAATGAGCCGTGGCGAAGCTGTACGCGGGAGGCAACGCCAACCGGATCGTCTTGAAGAAGGTGCGGGATCCGGCCGTGGCGGGCTACATCTCCGACATGACGGGAACGGTGACTCTCTACGATCAGACGGAGGTGGCAGTCGAGAACGCGACGGCGCTGGCGATCGCCTACACAGCGGGCTCTGACGGGGAGTATCGGGCCGACGTTCCGAAGACGGCACGGCTGATCGAGGGAACGAAATACAAGGTGATTTTCACGGCGACGAACTACGACGTCGTCCTGGAGAAGATTTTCGACTGCGTCGTGAGGACTGGCTGATGACTTCGGCGGTGCTGGAGGAATGCCTGGTGTCGGTGGTCGCTCAGGTCAAGGCGCTGAACCTGACCGGGGTGGACAATGCGAACGTCGTGGCCATGCTGGTTGGAGACGATCAGAAGGGAGACGGGCCGGAGATCAGCGGGTTCCCGTGCGTCGTGGTCGCAAGCGGGGACCGGGAATCGATCGAGGCGGTGACGAATCTCAGGGATGACGTGACGTATCCGATCCTCGTGGCGGTGATCTCGATCGAGAACCGGGCGAACACGAATCGGGACCGGAATCTCCTGTGGCGTCAGCAGATCCGGACGAAGTTCAACCAGAAGCGGCTCCCAGATGTCACCGGGGGATCCGCATGGAAGTGCGAGGTGAGGCCGGGGCAGATTGCGGACAGGCCGCGGTGGCTCCAGGGGTATCACGCTCAGGTTCAAATTGTCGCGGTGACGGTTCGGGAAGCGAGGAGTTGAGCATGGTGGACGAGGTCCAGTCCGGCGAGCAGAAGCCGGCGACGATGGCGGAAATGCGGGCGAAGGAGACGTGGGAAATCCGCTCAAATCTCGGCACGCTGACATTCAAGCCGATGGAGCCGGGGGAGGCTCTGCGGATCTACGCGGACCACTTCAAGCTGACTCCCGAACAGCTCCAGGAGATGGCATTCGGTGGCCTGCTCACCTTCCGGGATCTGAAGGCAGGAAAGACTTATGGACGATCCTTCTTTCAATCGCTGGTTGCGGGCAGTGGTGAAAATCACGACCAAACCGCGCCTCAAAACGACATTGGAGGAGTGGCTCCAAGTCCTGGCGGGGGAGCTGGGGAGGGGCTTCCTGTCGTCTCAGGATCCGTGGGGGAACCCGTGGAAGCCGCTGAAGCACCCGCGGTCTCCGACTCCTCCCCACAATCCGGGGTCCAGGCCTCTGATTGACTTCGGGGCGCTGCTGAGTAGCGTGGTCTCGGATGGGGCCGGGCACATAGAGGAAGTGCTGGACGATGAGGCGATTTTCGGGACGAAGGTCGAATACGCTTCGGTCCACCAGACAGGAACGACAAAGACAACGAGAATCCCAGCGCGGCCGTTCATGGGGGTGAGTGCTCCGATGGCGGACGCGCTGGCCGAATCGCTGGCCGACGAACTTGTGCGGCAGATCTCCGAAATTCCATGAAAGGTTTAGCCGATGGGAACTCCCAGCACTGGCGCTCTGTCGCAATTCGCGTTCGATACCGCTCTGCCGTTCGACACAGCCTCCAAGATGATCGAGATCACCTCGTGCACCTTCGGGAAGCAGGGGACGATTCTGGACACGCAGGGCCTCCGCGGAAGTCGGCAGTATCACAACTCCCGGACCAGGCTCGGAACCTACGTGGTCTCCGGGCAGCTCGTTCTCCCGCTGTCGCCTCTGGCGCTCGATTACTTCCTGCCGATCATTCTGGGAGGGACCGAAGTTGCGGACGTCTTCGATATCGCGGAGACGCTGCAGTCATGCTACCTGATGCAAGATTTGGGAGCGAAGGTCGCCACGTGGTCATCGGTGTACTGCAACCGATGCTCCATCCGGGGCAGCGCCGGTCAAATCGTGACGATGACGCTGGATCTGGAAGGCTCCACGGAATCGATCGGCAACTCTGGCACCTTCCCGGCACTGACTGCTCCGACTGACTCTCCCTACGTGATGTCTGACGGCACGATGACGCTGCAGGCGACCACGAGGGAGTTCTCCGAGTTCGAGATTATCGTGGACAACCAGCTCGACACCGGGCGGTTCCAGAACTCCCGGACTAGGTCTGCGTTTCCAAGCTCCGGGGCGCTGGTCTCGCTCAATACGAACCATCCCTGGAGCAGTGACGAAACCGATCTGTACGACCAGGCGATTTACGGGGCGGTCGGGCAGATCCTGCTCACGAACGCGGATGTGGCCTCCACTTCGGCACAGTTTGACTTCGGGTTCCTTCAGCCGGCTCCGCAGCTCCCGCAGAACTCCGGGCGGGGAGAGATCCGGCTCCCGCTCCAGATGCAAAGCCGGAAAAGCGGCTCCACTCCGTCTCTCAGAGTCACGAACATTCACGCCTGATTCGCTACCAGGCGGACCGCGGCGCGAAGCCGGCAGGGCTGTTGCTCTGCCGGCTTCCGTCGTTACTATGGCGATCGACTCAGGGGGGAGGGCTCCCTGGCGGAGGTCGTTTGAGGAGGCGGAATCGTGGCGGGATTTATCGAAGACGGATACCAGACGGAGGCGATCCTGGAGGAGCAGGCCGGGTGCTACGAGGAGGTGCGGTTCTCGTATCGGCCAGCTCTGCCGGCTGAGCACAATTTCGTGATGGCGGCGGCGGCCGGCTCGGAGGAGTCGGAGCAAAGGACCGTGCAGCTCCTGAAGGCTCACCTGGTGGGCTGGAATCTGAAGAGGAAGTCCGGAACGCTGGTCGAGATCACTGAGCCGAACCTTCGGCGGGTGAACTATCTGCTCCGCGTGCTGATGTACAACATCATTGTCGGAATCAAGGCAACGGAGAAGTCGATCGATCTGGACGCGCAAGCGGGAAACTCATCGCCGGGCTCCTCCTCCTGAGGAGGCACCCGAAGCTCTCCGGGAGAGACTGCAACCACTGCCAGCAGTTTCTTTACAACGAGCAGGGGGACCCGGTGAAGTATGGCGGGAAGCTGCAGCGGAGGCCGGCTGGTAAGTTTGCTCCCTGCCGCTACCCTAATCTCGGGTGTCCGAAGGGAACCCCGGAAAAGCCTCTGGCGCTCAACGAAAGGAACGCGGCGGCGGTGATGTTCTGGCGACGATGCCGGGCCACGGGAAGGTTCCCAGACGATCCGATCGTGGCGTGGGTTGCCGGCCTGATTCAGAGCGTGCTTGATTCGGAGGAGCAGGAGTACCGGGACTCGATCCGGACTCTGGTGACTTTCCTGGCAGGGGGCGGAAATGGCAGACGCTGAACGGGTCGTAACGGTCAAGATTCGCGTGGTCCCCGATGGGGAGAACGCGAAGTCTGTGGCCGAAATCGGCAAGATCGTTGACAAAGCTACTCAGCAGTCGACGACAGCGGCGAAGAAGTCCGCGGACGCTCAGATCAAAGAGCAGGAGCGGGCGGCAAAGGCAGCTTCGGCGGCTTACGACAAACAAGCTGCCGAAGCTGTTCGCGCCTACTCCCGGATCATGCGAGAGCGGGAGCAGCAGGCGAAGGCGGCGGAGGCTGCGTCCGATCGGGAGGCGAAGGCCGCCGTGGCGGCTTACTCCAAAATCATGCGGGAGCGTGAGGCGGAGAAAAAGCAGATCGAGGCGCTCACCGAGAAAATGGGGGCCTACAAAACCCTGATCGCTCGGGCGAATCTCGACACGCTCCAGGGGGCGATTCAGGCCACGAAGGGCTTCGCAACTCTCGGGCTGGTCGGGGAGGACAGCAGCGCTCGAATCCTGAAGGGGCTCGTGCTGATCCAGGGGGCGTTTGATTTCCTGGAGGGCGGGTTCAAGATCTGGAAGGGCTTCGCGGACGGGGTCGAACTCGTCAACCGGGCGCTGAAGGTTCAGCTCACTCTGGAAACGCTGTTGTCGGCAATCCAGGTGCGACGCGGGAAACAGGGCGTCGGCAGCACGATTCAGGGCACAGCCGAAATTGCGGGCAGTGTCGTTGGAGGGGCTGCCACAACCGCGGCCGGCGGAGCAGTGGGCGGCGCGGCGGCTGGAGCCGGCGGCGGCGGCGCGGCGGCCGGCGGGCTGACGCTCGGAGGAATCGCTACGGGCGTCGGATTCGCGGCGGCAGGTGCGGCCGGCGGGCTCGGGCTGAACGAGGCCGTGAGCTATCTCGGGCGGCTGGCCGGGTTCGACTGGTAGTCACCGACGCAAGCTGTCCGCGGATACTTCGCGGCGACGGCGGCCGTGGAGAAGGGGGAGAAGGATCTGGCGAAGGCGCGGCAGGACGCGGCGGCCGGTCTCCACCTGGCGGCGAAGAAGGCCGCGGACGCGGCGGCCGAAGGGCGGGCGGCGGCGGCGGGAGTCGCTACCGGGTTCCAGCGGAGCCTGGACGCATACTCCGGCCGGGATCCTATCGAATCCGCTCGGGCAGAGGCTGCTGCGGCTCAGCAGCGGCTCGGACAGGAGAAGTCGATCAGAATAGGGCAGATCTCCGGAGGCACGGGAGACGCTCGTGCCGGGGTGTCCGCGGCGCTGGAGGCGGCGGTTGTCGCTCAGCAGCGCCTGGTGGAGGCGGAGAAGTCCAGGACTGAGGCGCTGAAGCAGCAGGAACAGGTGCGGAACCAGGCGGTGGCGGCGGCTCAGCAGGAGCTGTCCGTGGCTCAGCAGACGCTGGACGTGGAGAAGAAGCGATACCAGTCGACGCTGGCACGCTTCGGGGCTCTGAAGGAGACGGAGCAGGCGGAGCTGAAGCGCATCGCAGAGAAGGTCAAGGGTGGCGGGGAGGTCTCCAGCACGGAGGCTCGGTTCCTGCAGCAAACCGGGATCGGCGGGGACATCGCACAGAAGCACTTCGCGGGGGCCGGCGCTGCAGCAGGCGGGAACGATGTGCTCGGGATCCTGGGTGAAGGGGCCGGGGTCCAAGGGGCAGAGCAGGGAGTGGCGGCGGCGGCCGGAAAGGTCAAGACGGCTCAGGAGGAGCTGGCCGACACCACGAAGCAGCTTTCCGACGCGATGGGCACGTTCAAGACTGAGGTGCAGAAGCTGGCGGAGACGATGAACGAGGCGCTCCGATTCGGGCAGGAGCTGAACCTGAAGCCTGGAGAGCAACCGCTCCAGGTCGGTCTGGGAGGGGCCGGCGGCAATTCCGGGGGGACTGTCGCGGATCTCGGAACGAAGGTCTCGGATCAGAACCAGCAGATCGCAGAGGCAATGACGGGGGCGTTGGACGAAATCCTGAAGTCTCAGGAGGCGCTCCTCCAGGCGGTGGAATCCCGGCGGGGCCGGGCGGCGGCGATTGCGGCGGCGGCTCAGGCCTGAGGGGGCTCTCGTGAAGGTCAAATACGGCAACTACACGCACGCAGACTACGAGGCGACGATCGTAGTCCAGAAGTCGATTCTCCGCTCCGAGTCCGGGAACGCTGTCGCACGCCTGGAGAACTGGACGATCTCCGGGAAGCTGCAGGCCGATTCGTTCTCGCTCCTGACGGTGGCGGTGCGGAATCTGGAAAAGGCCTACGAGAAGGACAATCAGGACATCGGGCTCTACAGCTCCGCCGGAGTCGCGACGGCTCACAAGATCTCGGCAGCAAACGCGGACTACATTCGGGTCGTGACTCCTCCGTCGTATCCTGTCGGAGACGGCGGGCAATACGTGGAGTGGCGGGACTACCAGGTCGGGCTGGAGATCCGAATCCCGACGTCCTCCTCCGGAGCGGACGATCTGGAATCCTGGACGGAGACGATCGAAATCGTTGGCGACGGCGGGCCGATCAATCGCTACGTCCCAGTCGTGGCGGGGCCGTGGCCACGGCAGATGACGAACACGCACTCGATCGTGACGCTCACTCAGACCGGGCAGGCGAAGGGGCGGTATAACTACCCGATTCCTCCGAACCCGCTGTTTCCGGGGCAGATCGTGCGGCCGGACGGGATTCGGTTCTCCAGGACGTCTCCCACTTCTCTCCGGCCGGCGATCGGGTATGGTATCTCCTGGTCCTACCGGATGGAGCTACCCGTGGCGGTTCCGGCGTTCCCTTCGTTTCCCAGATACTGAGGCTGAACCATGCCAGCTACGCGGCGATTTATCGGGGCAAGCGCCACACAGGCTCAGGTCGACACGGGGACAGTCGGCGGCACGCTGGAAGCTGGGGACGTGCTGGTCGGGACCATCGGGGCGAAGGTGCTGAGCGTGTCGGCTCCAAGCACAACGCCTGCAGAGGCGGCGGAGGCGTTCGCGTCTGCCTGGCAGGATTTGGACCCGGCGGCGTATCCCGAATTCGCGGAGATCTCGTGCCAGTCGAACGGGGCTGACGTGACGTTTGAGGCGCTGACTCCGGGGAAGCCTTTCACGCTGACTCTGTCGACGACGGAGGCCGGAGGCGGCGCGGCAGACGCTCAAACCTTCGTGCTCGTGCACACGACTCCCAACCTGTCCCCGAACTCGGCAGGCCTGGCGGCAAACTGGAGCGGAAATACGCTGCCAGTGACCGGGGACACCGTCGTCTTCGATATTGATTCTCCCGACTGCCTGTGGGATCTGGACGCTCTGGACGGAATCGTCGCGGCAGAGCTGCGGCTCTTGGCGAAGTCGGTGAAGGTGGGGCTGGCCGATATCGACGACGGGGGCTACCCGCAGTATCGGCCGTTGTTCTTCAGCATGGGGGCAACGCTTGTCGTCGTGGATTCTCAGTCGACGCTCTTGAACCTGGACCTGCTGGCCTCTGACACCTCGGTCCTGGTGAAGCAAACTGGAGCCTCTGGGCAACTGCACCGCAAGGCGATGTGCCTGAAGGGCGGGACCGCGGCTTCGGATCTCTCAGTCCTCCGCGGCTCGGTTGGCGTCGGAATGCTGGCCGGCGAAGCGGCAGTGTTCCCGGACGTGAGGATCGGGTTCGTCGACAATGTGGCCGGCGATGCGGATGTGTACTGCGGGCCGGATGTCACGCTCACGGCGATCGTCAAGAACGGCGGGAGCCTGGTGACAAACTCCGCGGTGACGACGGTGAAGAATCGGGCGGGAGTCTGGACGCACCTGGCGGGGGCTGTCACGACGGCGACGACAGAGGGGACCGGGGTTACGATCTGGAACGCGGTTGAGGCCTTGGCGAACCCGGTGGCGGCTCAGTCGGGCGTCCTGGATTTCTCCAGGGATCCGCGGGACAAGACTGTGACGAATCCCGTGGAGGTCTACGGCAACGCGTCGGTGCTCGATCCGAACAATGTGGTCAATCCTTCCGGAACCTTCGTCCTGGATCTGAACGAAGACGCTCACGTTGAGAATATCAAGATCGGGGCGAACCGGCGGCTGACGTTCGGCGCTGTCGCGTAGCCGGGGGCTTGGCGTGGACTTCATCGGTCGATTTTCGTTTCCGGGGCTCGATCCTTCGATCGTGATCGGGGCTCAGTATTCGCGGGCCGTCGGGATCACTCCAGGAGTGATCACGGTAGATATACCGGCGGGAACTGGGCTCCCTCAGATGGAGGGGGACGGCGTCTTTAGCTTCGGCGGGACGAACATCCCGGTCCGGAACGCAAAGGTCAATCTGGGACAGAGCCGAATCGGGGACGGCAATGTCTGGACGTTTGCGATTGAGGACGAGCGGTGGCGCTGGGCGTATGGGGAGATCTCGGGTCACTACAACATCCGAGAGGCGAACGGATCGATCCGGAGGGGGACAGAAAAGAGTCTGCGGGAGCTGGCGGTTCTGTGCCTCAAAGCGATGAAGGAGTCACAGTACAATGTCAACAAGCTCAACAACGAGGATCGTCCGCGCGTGGACTGGTCCTGGAGCAACCCGGCACAGTCCCTTGCGTCGCTGGCGGATGGTCTCGGCTGTCGTGTCGTCAAAAAGCTGGACGGGACGGTGGAGATCGTGGAGGCAGGCGTGGGCCGGGATCTGCCAGAACTCCCGGTGATGAGCCTGGACCTGTCCTACGAGTCGGGCGCTATTCCTTCGGCGGTTCAGGTCGTAGGGGGCGTGGCGCTGCTCCAGGGCCGGTGGAAGCTGGAGGCGGTCGGAATCGACACGACGGGCAAGATCAAGCTACCGGAGGAGCTAAGCTACCTTCCGGCCGGCGGCTGGAGCGGGCAGTCTCCGGGGATCCTCTCGGGCGTGAAGTCGAACGATTCCGACTCCAGGACGGATCCGCGGAAGCTGGCTCTGGATTCGGTGTTCCGGTTCTATCGGATCAAAGAGTTCGTCGGGCCGAAGCAGGTTCCGAACCTGGTGAAGTTCAAAGGCCGGGACGACGTCTTGCCAATCCAGCAGGGCCTGGTGGAGATCTACGAGGCGGCGGCGGACGAGCGGTCAAAGCAGAAGCCGGCGGTGGTCCGCGGCACGTTCTCCTCTGGCGATCCTGGAGCGGACGACGTGGAGAACGGCACCTTCAAGGGCAAGTTCTCCATCAACGGCGAGCTGGGAATTGTGCAGTTTGACGAGCCGATGTACCGGAAGCGGCAGGGCGGCGGCTTTGACTTCGCGGACCTGACGCTGGAGGTGGCGTTCCCGGTGAAGCTGGAGACCGGGGAGCCGTTCCGCGGCACCTGGCGATTCCCGGTACAACCGCGGTCGGACGTCGGGGACTATCCGCTCCGGAAGGAGGACATTCTCCTCACCGCTCGGCTCCAGTATTCTTCCGACGGATCACCGACGTCGTGGGTGACGAACGAGCGAGACGACAAGCTCCAGGCGCAGGCGGAGCACGCGGCGTCAATCTATGTCGTCGGGCTCTCTCCGGTGACGGCTGGCTCCAGGCAGTATCCGGGCCTCGTGGAGATCGAGCCGGACGGGGCGATCGCTCAGGTGTCGTGGCAGATCGGCGGAGGAGGCTTCACGCAGACGCGGGCCTCCAGGAACTCGGAGCACGACACGGACATTTACCCGCCGTATCGAGCGAGACGGCGGGCGGAGAAGGGCTCCGAGTTGGAGCGGAAAATCGAGGCCTCTGGAATCGGGCGGCTGGAATGACTCAGGGTTTGTTCGACCAATGGGGCACGCTGTCGCGGGCCACTCCTCCGTACGAGATCAAGAACAGCGGAGGGGAGCGGATCCCGGCGTGGTCTCCGGTGGAGATTGACTCGTCCTATCGGCGAGAGAATCGGCTCGTGCTGAAGGTCAAGAAACCAACGAAGCTCGGGTGGCGGGCTCGGGTGCTCATCAATGGCGGGGCGGACCTGGAGCCGGATGACTTTGGCGTGGGCTTCTTCGGGCCGGCGCTGGAAGTGACGTTTGACGCGGCAGACGGGACTCCGAAAGAGGGAGAGACGTGGGGGCCGGTCGCGGATTCATACAAGCTGCGGAAGCACGTTCCCGGCGGCCGTGTCCTGGAGGGTGGCAAGAACGGGCTGTGCGTCGTGCTCCGCTACGATCCGGCCGACATCTGGGGTAAGTTGACGGAGACGCTGGGGCCTGGCGGAATCGGCACCGCAACGCTGTATCGCTACGATCCGACATCCGCGGAGGGGACGGAGCGGATTGCAGAGGTGGCTGGAGTCGAGTTCGATCTGGTGGAGGCCACGGGCGGCGGCGAAGCTCTGGACTCGGACACGATCGTCTTCGCACGCTGGGACGAGATTGCCAACGAATACATTCTCCGTGGGTGGGTCTGCTGATGGGCTACGGATACGGCTACTGCTGCTGCGATCGCTGTTGGACGGTCTGGGCGATCAATCGCGCGACCGGGGAGTTGCAGTGGAGGGTGATGCCGCAGTTCGTGCCAGCGTTCGGGGTTCCTCACATTGAGGCAGACGGGGCGGGCGGGTTTCTGATTTCCGGTTCTCACGCACGATGTCGGACCGGAGCGAATCCCAGCGGAAGCCGGTACGACGTGGCTCGGTATGACGGGGCCGGGGAGAGGATCTGGCGGAAGGAATTGTCACCTGGTTCTGTGTCCTCGGTTGCAGGGGCGCTGATCGATCCGGACTTTTCGGATTATGTTGTGGCTTGGGATCCCTACACGGCTCCCGAAAAGTTCATTCTGAATCTATCGGACGGTTCGCAGGTGTCGAATTCCGGAAGCTCTCCGCGGTCCGCAGACATGGCGGACGCTCATTACACAAAGACTCGCATCAGGCCGACTAGCGGATCGTGGAATTATGACTTTTACGGATCCGACGAGGCTGGGGACCCTCTGTCGAATTCGACGTTCGATCAGGCATACCTTGGAGAGTCGCGGGAAACCGATTTCGTTCCTGTGCTCTCGTGGACGAGCGTGTTCCAGCAGTTTCGGAAATTGCGGATCTGGGATGTGATCGGCGGATCGTTCATCGCGTCATCCGGAGCCGGAACGTCTCCGGCCAGCGACGGCTCGGATTGGGCAATCTGTGCGGATCATGCGAGGACGAACGCAGAAGGGATCTGTGCAGTTCCCGTGATGAGCCGCACGCCTCCCAGCGGTCTGGCAAACGATGATGCGACAACGCTGTTTTTCGACGTAACCACTGGCATCGAGGTCTCTCGATACTCTCGGTTCAGCTCGCCGTTCTTCACTCCGGGGGCGTCAGGAAGCCTGACAAGCTCCGGGCTCTACACGCTCTGCGATTCCGTCTATCTGGACGTGCTGGAGTGGTACGCAGGGATCACGGAGGCAGCGGGATTTCCCTCAATCCAGTATTGGGGCGGCGATGGAACGTCCCGTTGGACTGGCCATTTCGAAACGCCGGCAGGAACCGCGTGGGCTGGAGTTCGGCACGCTTGGTTTCTGAATAATGAAACGGTGCTTTTACTGACGAGTCAGGCCGGCCGATGGATTCAAGACTCATAACTTGACGGGGCCGCCGGATCCGGCACACTGGCGGCCGGGCTGATCCTCTCACGAAAGGCATGTCATGCGGAAAATCATCCGGACGGCAATTGCGACGTCGTCCTCCGGGGACTTGACTCTGGCGGCGGCTGACGCGAACAACGACTTGTACCTGCTGGCGATTCACGTCCAGGCCGGAGGAACAACAAGCGTCAAGGTGACTGACGGCACGACGGATCAGACTGGGGCGGTGCCTCTTGCGGCTGGCGGGCAACCTCTGGGGCTGTCGCACAATCCCGGTGGATGGGCGCGTGCGGCGGCCGGAAAGCCTATCGTGCTGAATAATTCAGCAGCGATTGCGATCAGCGGAGTGGCCGTGATCGCTGTTGGCGCTCCGGAAAACGCTTTCTGAGCGGGCTAGCAACGCAGCAGCTCGCACGCTATAGATAGAAAAGAAGCCGGCCGGGAGATCATCAGTCTCACCGGCCGGCAGTCTCTCTGTGCGTTACCACATGAGGACAGGGGCCATGCTATCGGCGGGCCGCATCGCGGGTCAAGAGGTTGCAGGCGATCGGAGGTGGAATCCTCCGGGGTAGCCTCCCGTGACTCGATCGCAGATTGAGCCCGTTGGATCCGGGTAGGCGAGAGCAGCTCTGCGGAGCAGATCCAGGCGGCCGGCAGCATAGAGCCGGATCCCGTTCCCCGGAGGTGACAACGTACGGCCGGGGAGGAGCCGCGGAGGCTCTAGGGCGCTGTGCGGGGGAGATCCGGTCGACAGCGAAACCAAAATCAGACCGGAGGGTTGTAGCGACGGCGGCTCCGGGCGCGAACTCTCATCCGATCCCGCCGTCCGCGGGGTTGGTCTCGCTCTGGCTCACCAAGCACGAATCGCCGGCGCAGCTCCGGGAAAGCACACTTGACAAGCACGGAGTGTCAAGCGAGTGTGTGGGGAGCGGAGGAGGCTCGATTATGCGGCAGGCGGAGCTGTTGACGGAGCCGGCGGAGGTTGCGGACGATCCGACGTGTCCCCTGTGCGGCGGGCCGATGGAGACTCGCACCGGCGGCAGGGGGCCGTTTTGGGGGTGCCTGGCATTCGGCCGGGGGGAAGGGTGCCGGGGGACTCGTGCGATCGACGGGAGGCGGGGCTTCGTGTCCAGGCCTCCGACTGCTCGCCGGGATCAATACGGAAACTTCGTGCCGATCGAGCGGCCGGCGGAGCGGGAGCCTCCTCCGGAGGACAAGCCGGCGGCGAAGGCCGGCAAGGGGCGGAGGAAGAAGGCAGAGCCGGCGGCGGAGCCGGAGCTGCAGGACGACGGCGGGGGCCTGGCGGCTCTGCGGCTGCGGGTCTCGGAGCTGGTTCTCCGGGCTCGGCAGATGGAGGAGCAGCAGGGCCGGATTATGTCGCTCGTGCGGGATCTGCACACCATGGTAACGCAGATCCGGCAGGAGCTTGTTCCGGCGCGCGGGCCGGATCCGATGGCTCCTCAGGCCTCGGTTGCGGAGGAGGTGATCGGCGACATTCCGCCGTTCGGAGAGCCTCCTCCCAGTGACGAGATTCCTTTTTGAGAGGCGGGGAAATGCTGGTCTTGAAGCTGGCGGACGGGGAAATGGCTTACGGGTATCTCGTCCAGGGCGGGCAGCTCTGCACGAGGCTCCTGGTTCGGAACACGGGACAGAAGATCCTGGTGCAACCGGCCGGCGGAGCGGAGGAGGATCTGGCCGGCTCTCCCTGGAATTTGCCGGGGGGGATCAACGGGAACCGGATCGCAGTCCAGGGCTGGACGGGGAACGGAGCGAACCGGGCGGCGGAGGTCGGGTTCGAAGGGACCTTGTTCTGGCTCCGGAGCCTGTTTGAGATCGAGCCTCCAAAGTTCCTGGAGGTCGTGACGGAGCCGGCGGAGCTGATTCTCGGAGAGGTGATCTCTGCCTGTTTGGGGCGGATGGTCGGAGAGCGAGTCGCGGCAAGCTGTCCGCTCCTGGAAGAACTGGGGATGCAAACCCTGGAGCCGGGCTCTCTGGCCTCGTTCGTCGCGCTGGCGGTTCTGCTCCGGTTCTCCTCTCAGGATGATCTCCTGGACGCTTCAGAGGCCGTGGAGGCGCTGCACCAGGTCGTTGCCAGCTCGATCGCAGCGTGGAGCAGGCGAGAGAGTCGTGCATAAAATCGCCGGATCCGGAATAATTCGGGCCGAATCGGCGATAATTAGTCCGGCCTGGCGGCGGAAGTGCTTGCAGGAAGTCTGACGCAAATCCTGTCCGTGTGAGATGTTGCTGGCTGCGCGCGTGACTTGAGGAGATCCCGCTGGCCGGAATAATCCGACGCGGTGGAAAAATAGTCCAGAAACCAGTGATCCGGGCCGGGGCCGGGTGCGTAGTGCTCCTGCCGGCGGCAATGGGCGGCCGGCGACGAATCCAAACGCGAAGGACAATCTGATGAACGCGACTTCCTCTCCTGCGACGACTTTCACGGCTCGGTGCTCCCTCCAGCAGGCGGTGGCGGAGCTGAAGCGGCGGCTGGAATCCCGCTCCGATGTGGTGGCCGATGTCCGCCAGATGGATCTGGAAATCCGGGAGGGCTCAGTTTTCCTGAAGGCTCTGCCGGGGACTCCTCTCACCGAGTGGCTCGGCTCGAAAGACGGGGTCCAGATGAACGACGCGGCGCTCCCGCAGCTCTTCGAGAAGTCGGCGGTGTCGGTGCCGGCAGTCTTCGGCCGGAAGCTGATCCAGGAGCACCCGCAGATCGCGGAGCCTTTCCTCCGGGATCTCACGAAGGCGACGGGCGAAAAGCGGCTGGTGCGGATGCTGGACGGCCGGGTCCGGGCCTTCCTCTCCGACAAGTATCGGTGCCTGGATAACTGGGATCTTGCGGCTCACGCGGTCCAGGTGGCCGGGGACGTCGGGGCGGAGCCTTTCGAGTGCCATCTCACCGACACGACTTTCCGGCTGAAGCTGGTTTGCCGGAAATTCTGGGATGAGTTCACGACGGCTCAGGAGCACCTGGTGAAGGGGGCGAAGTCGATGGCTCACCATTTCGTCGGCTCGGAAGGTTGGCGGGGCGGGGACGCGCTGCCTGGCGGGCCTGGCACGGTCTTTCCGATCGTCACGCTTTCGAACTCGGAGACGGGGCACGGCGGCTGCGGAGTCTCGATCGGGATTCTCCACGCGGCTTGCCTGAACGGGGCGATCATCTCGAAGGAGCTGGCGGCGGTCCATCTTGGCGGCCGGCTCTCAGAGGGGATTATGAGCAACGAGACGCGGCAGGCCGACGCGAAAGCGATCTACCTGAAGGCTCGGGACATCCCGAAAGCGGCTTTCGATCAGGAGAAGTTCCGGAGCATGGTGGCCGGCCTGAAGGTCAACGCGGCGCGGCCGATCGAGGCTCCGCGGGCCGCGGTCGAACAGCTCGTCACGGATTCCCTCATCAACGAGGAGCAGAAGGAGGCGATTTTCGCACGCTGGCTGACGGATTATCAGCCGACGGTGGGGGGGCTCTCCGGAGCGGTCTCCCGATTCGCTCAGGAGGTGGCGGAGCCTGACTCGGTCCAGGAGCTGGAGTTGCTCTCGGGACGGATCCTGACGGATAGGAAGGTGCTGGCCGGAGTCTAGGTCGGTCTGAGGGGGCCGATCGGGAGAAGCGGGAGAGGACTGGATCCTCTCACGCTTTTTTTTGATCCAATGAACGCGGGAGCCGTTCTGGTGAACATGGGGCCTAAAATCGGCCGACGCACCTTGTAAAAGCCTGAACAGGACCTGGCCGTGAAGCATGTTACGAGAAGAGGACCGAGGCCGCACACGGAGGATCGCTGGCGGGCCCGCAGCCTGCTCCTGATGGGCGTCGAGGTCAAGCGGGTGGCCTATCTCGTTCGACGATCCGAGACGTTCGTTCGCGACGTCCAGAAACTGTTCAAGCTCAAGGGAACCAGGTCGAATGGATGAACCAGAACGGAAGCCGAAGAAGCCTCACTTTTCAGTCACGCAAATGGACATGGCCTCCAAGTGCTGGGAGCAGTGGAGGCGACGGTACGAGGAAGGGGAGGTGCTCTCTCCTGGGTTTGCTCTGATCCGCGGGGGCTCGGTCCACTCGGCGGCGGAGGACAATCTGCGGCAGAAGATCGAGAGCGGGCGGGACATGCCAGCGAACGACGTCGTGGAGCTGGCCGAATCGCATTTCCTGACGCGGGTGGCCGGCGGGGTGGCTCTCGATTCTGACGAGATCGGGCAGAATCTGTCTGTGGTCCAGGGCCGGGCGCTGGACACGACGGTTCGGCTGGCTCGGCTGCACGCTCTGCACCAGGCTCCGAAGCTCCGGCCGATCGCCGTGGAGGAGGTTATCCGGGTCTCCCTGCCGGATCTGCCGCGGGATCTCCTGGCGGTGATCGACGTCGTGGAGGTCGATGAGATGCTCCGGGACATCAAAACCACGAAGAAGGCGAAGGATCAGGAGGAGGCTGACATCTCGAACCAGCTCTCCGCGTACAACTTCGCCTGGCAGGTCAAGACGGGAAAGGCTCCTCCGCGGCTGGCGCTGGACGTGCTGGTCGACACGGGATCCCAGCAATTCCGGCAGGAGCTGGTGACGACGCGGGACGATCAGGACACCCGGATCTTCGGGCGGAAATTCGTGACGATGTGCCAGCAGGTAGAGGCGGGGATTTTTCCTCCGGCTCCTCCTGGCGTCTGGTGGTGTTCGGCGAAGTATTGCGGCTATCACTCGTCCTGCGACTTCGTGCGGCCGGGGAAGCGGCGGCAGGCAGACTGAGGGCAAGGTGGGTCTCCAGCGGGTTCGAAACCGCTGGGGATGAAATCGGGGAGCCGGCCGGCGATTTCTACTCCATCGCGGCCGGCTCCCGTCCCACCTCTAGGAAAGGGCGGAATGATGGTCGAGAAAATCGAACTGTGGGAAGTGACTCCAACGATGCTCTGCTCCGGGCCGTCTGCGTGGGCAGTGCGGCGGATGCTGAAGGAGGAGGGCCTGGACTTCCCTGGAATGACGGTCCGGAAGGCGGCCGGGCCGTTCTTCGAGACGATCGACGGAAAGGACGTGGAGATCAGCCGGGAGCAGGCGCTGAAGAATTGGGCATACGGGTGCGAGGTCATTCCGGAAGGTCCGGAGTGATCCTGGATCGGGGCGGAGATTGAGAAAGGCGGAGAAATGCAGGTTGTTTTGGAAAGGCAGGAGCAGGCATACGGCGGCCGGTCAGTCGGCAAGCTCATCGTCCAGATGGATCTGGACGAATTCGAGGAGCTGACAGGGGTGAATGTTCTTCGGGACCAGCACCTGGAGGGCAGAGAGTTCGAGATCAAGCCGGAGTGGAATCTGCGGCGAGAGGCGACGGCGAGGCGGGACGAGCTGGTGCGGATCGGCGGGCTCCTCGGGAGGCTCCAGGCCGACGTCCAGACGATGCTGGAGGGCCTGGACGCATTCGAGGGGATCTCCGGGAAGGGGAAGGAACCCGTGGAGGCTGGCGCAGCTCCAGAAGCTGAGCCGATGTAGAATCTGGCCGGGCCGGCTCTCAGTGCGGGGGCGGCCGACAACAAGTCCGAAGGAAGCGAAGGAGGCAGAAGTGGGGCGGGACACGAAAATTGCGTGGGCGGACAATACGCTGAATCCCTGGGTTGGCTGCGCCATGGTGCACGCGGGCTGCACGCACTGCTACGCCATGTCATCGCAGGACCACCGGATGGGCCGGGTGGAGTGGGGGCCGAAGGGCACCAGGCGAATCACGGCGCGGGGGAATTGGCACAAGGCCGTCACCTGGAACAAGGTCTGCGAAGCACTCGGGCAGCTCGAAACGGTGTTTATGGCGTCAATGGCTGACGTCTTCGAGGACTTCTCCGGACAGATGCTCGATCACAACGGGGTGCCTCTTTGGACGTCTCCCTTGGTGGATGGCGACGGGATCCCGGTGTGGCGATCGAGCGCGGCGGGCGGGCCGGAGGATATGCCGGTGAGCATGGGCTGGGTGCGGTCCCGGCTCCTGCGATACATTACTCCGTTCGAGTGGCTTCACTTCCTGCTCCTGACAAAGCGTCCGGAGCTGGTGCCGGGTCAGCTCCGGGAGGTTGGGCTCCCGGAGCTGCCGCAGAACTGCACGCTGGGAACGTCGATCTCGAACCAGGAGACGGCGGAGCGGATGATCCCGGCGCTGCGGAGGGTCAAGGCGCTGGGGATGGTGAACCGAATCTTCCTGAGCTACGAGCCATCGCTGGGGCCGATTGATTGGAACTGGAACGGAAGCCTGCTCCGGGACGTCGATTGGGTGATCGTGGGTGGCGAGAGCACAAACTCCGTCGGCAAGGCGCGGCCGTTCGCTCTGGATTGGGCGCGGGAGACCGTGGAGGCCTGCAGATCCCAGAATCCTCCGGTCCCTGTCTTCGTGAAGCAGCTCGGGAGCAATGCCTACGATATGTTCCGGGGAAAGGCGGTCCCGGTGACGACGCACGACAAGAAAGGCGGAGAGCCGTTCGAGTGGCCGACGGATCTGCAGGTGCAGGAACGTCTGATCTTTGACAGGAAGGGGGCGGAGAGTGTTCGAAAAGCCGGAGCTGAAGAGGCCGTGGGCTGAAGTTGTCGCGGAGGCCGACGTCCAGGACCAGCATAGTCTGGAGTCCTGGTTCGTCGGAATGTTCGGGAAGCCTCCAGGCGGCGGGCTCTGGCTCCTGATCTACGCGGATTTTCTGCGGCTCCAGGGGTTCGAACTGCGGGATCCCGACGGGCGGGTGACTCGGCAGGCGCTGAAGTCGGAGTTCCTTCTCCCGTTCCTTCGCTCGGTGGCCTATCCTCCTCCGAACGATCCGCTGGCTTTGCTGGTTTGGCGCGTGATCCGAAACGAGTTCACTCTCGTTCCGAAGGATGGCGTTATCCGGGCGGACGGAGACGTGGTCGGGCTGATCTCTCAGACGATCCGGGAGTTCCGGATCCAGCGTGAAGGCAGGGCCTACGTGCCCGATATTGCGAAAGCGGAAGGCGGCGACGATGGCAGCGTTCAGGGGCTGGAATCAGAAGGGGACGAGCAGGCCTCCGGGACCAGGGCGGCCGGCGAATCCTCCGGAGACGGGCCTGGCGGAGTATGACGAGTCGAACGATCGGGACCGGGACGTCTTGATCTCCTCCACGTCAGCTTCGGCGG
>Ga0172380_10004434_pt1 | contig 18026 bp, 11 predicted proteins | sample Leawe162metaG_FD_119747 | JGI IMG/M metagenome (GOLD analysis project Ga0172380, IMG submission 119747) | Leachate microbial communities from a municipal landfill in Southern Ontario, Canada - Leachate well 162 metaG | ecosystem: Engineered > Solid waste > Landfill > Unclassified | place... | reverse complement strand
GCACATCGGCGACGACCGGGAACGCCTGACCGAGACCCTGCGCCGCACGCTCGCGAGCGAAGACATCGTGTTCAGCTTCGGCGGCATCGGCAACACGCCGGACGACCACACGCGGCAGGCCGCAGCGGCGGCGGCGGGCGTCGACCTGGTGCTGCATCCGGACGCCGAACGCGAGATCAAGGCGCGCTTTGCCGAGCTCAAGTTCGAGCTGACCGAGATGCAACTGGCGCTGGGCAATTTTCCCAAGGGTAGCCGCATCATCCCCAATCCCTTCAATCGGATTCCGGGTTTTTCGCTGGGCGACCATCATTTCGTGCCGGGATTTCCGCAGATGGCCTGGCCGATGATCGAGTGGGTGCTCGACAGCTACTATTCCTGGCGCTTCAACGCGAACCCGACCGACGAAGCGGCCATCCTGGTGTGGAAGGGCAGCGAGGGCGCGCTGATTCCCCTGATGCGGCGCGTCGAAGCCGATTTCCCGGACGTCAAGGTGTTCAGCCTGCCCTTCCTCGGTTCGAAGGAAGTCCAGCGCCACATTGAGCTGGGGGTGCGCGGCGCGCCGGAACAGGTGCCGGCTGCGATGGAGGTGATCCGGCGCGGCGTCGCGGAATTGGGCTGCAGCTTCAATGAGAAGTAATTCCGCCGGGGTTCGGGTTCTTTTGATTTATGCTATTCACCTTGGTCAGAGAAAAATGAGATTTCGCCATGATCGATAGCAAAGACCGTCACCTCCTCGAACGCGCCAGCCTGTTCGCCGGCGTCAGCCTGGAAAGCGTCGAGCACCTGTTGGAACGCTGCTATCACATGGTTCTGGAGCGCGGCGAACATCTGATCGAGGTTGGGGCGGACAATAGTCATCTATATGTGATTCTCGACGGCGAGTTGCGCGTCTACCTGAGCGACCGCAGCCTGCCTCCGCATGCGGTGCTACGCCCCGGCGATTGCGTCGGCGAGATGTCGCTGCTGGATGGGCAGACAGCTTCCGCGCTGGTGCTGGCGGCGATGGAAACGCGACTTCTGGCGGTGCCGCGAGATGTGGTCTGGGCGCTGGTCGACTGCTCCCACGGCGTCGCACGCAATCTGTTGGCGATTCTGTCCGGGCGCATGCGCGACAGCAACCAGGCGCTGGTCGCCGCACAGAGCCAGAGTCTCGAATTCGAACAGGCAAGCAGCGTGGATGCTCTGACCGGGATCCACAACCGGCGCTGGGCGCTCGAGACTTTTCCGCGCTCCCTCGCCCGTTGCGACCGCGACCATGAGCCGCTCTGCATGGTCATCGCCGACATCGATCTGTTCAAGCATTTCAATGAGCGCTTCGGCCACCTCGCCGGCGATGTCGTCTTGCGGCGCATGGCGCGCCGCCTGGCCGACGGTTTGCGCCCCCAGGACCTGATTGCCCGCTATGGCGGCGAGGAGTTCGTGATCCTGCTGCCGCACACGACCGTGGATGATGCGCTGCCGATCGCCGAGCGCCTGCGCGAACTGGTGGCAATCGGTAGCGGGCTGCCGACGGGCGAGGGCGTGACGCTGAGTTGCGGCGTGGCCCAGATGTTCCGCGGCGAATCGCTCGATGAACTGCTGGCCCGAGTCGATGCGGCCTTGCTGCGCGCCAAGGAAGATGGCCGCGACCGGGTTGAAATCGCCGGCTGACTAGCCCGTTCCACCGACGGTCAGCCCGTCGATGCGTACCGTCGGCTGGCCGACGCCGACCGGCACGCTCTGGCCTTCCTTGCCGCAGGTGCCGACGCCCGAATCGAGCGCCATGTCGTTGCCGATCATCGAGACGCGGTTCATCGCGTCGGGGCCGTTGCCGATCAGCGTGGCGCCCTTGACCGGCGTGGTGATCTTGCCGTTTTCGATCAGGTAGGCCTCGGCCGTCGAAAAGACGAACTTGCCGCTCGTGATATCCACCTGCCCGCCACCGAAGTTGGCCGCATAGATGCCTTTCTTCACCGACTTGATGATTTCCTCGGGATCGTGACTGCCGTTGAGCATCGTGGTGTTGGTCATGCGCGGCAGCGGCAGATGGGCAAAGGACTCGCGGCGCGCATTGCCGGTGATGGGCACGCCCATCAGGCGGGCATTCAGCGTGTCCTGCAGGTAGCGGACGAGAATGCCGTCTTCGATCAGTACAGTGCGCTGCGTCGGGTTGCCTTCGTCGTCGATGGTCAGCGATCCGCGGCGGTCGGCAATGGTGCCGTCATCGACCACGGTGACTCCTTTCGACGCCACACGCTGGCCGATGCGCCCGGCGAAGGTGGAACTGCCCTTGCGGTTGAAGTCGCCCTCCAGGCCGTGGCCGACGGCTTCGTGCAGCAGGATGCCGGGCCAGCCGGGACCCAGCACCACGGTCATTTCGCCGGCCGGAGCGGGCTTCGCGGCAAGATTGACGCTGGCCTGATGCACGGCGCGGCTGGCGTAGTCGTGCAACACGGCGTCGGTGAAATAGGCGTAATCGAAACGTCCGCCGCCGCCTGCGGAACCCTGCTCGCGCCTGTGCCCGGTGCCAACCCCGTCCTCCATGATCACGGAAATCGAAATGCGCACCAGCGGCCGCACGTCGGCCGCCATCTGGCCGTCGGCCCGGGCCACCAGCACGACTTCCCAGGTGCCGGCGATGCTGGCCATGACTTCCTTGACGCGCGGGTCGACGGCGCGCGCCATGGCTTCGAGGCGCTCCAGCAGCCTGACCTTGGCCGCGTCGTCGAGCGAGGCAATGGGGTCGTTGCCGGCATACAGCGGCGCCGGCTGCTTGCTTCGGCGCAGCAGCGGCGCTAGGCGCTGGGCGCCCGCCGCGGCGATCGCGCGGGTGGTGTTGGCGGCGGCCTTCAGCGCTTCGAGGCTGATGTCGTCGGAATAGGCAAAGGCGGTTTTCTCGCCGGCTATCGCTCGCACGCCGACGCCCTGTTCGATGTTGAAACTGCCCGACTTGACGATGCCTTCTTCGAGGCTCCAGGCTTCGGAGCGGGCGTACTGGAAATACAGGTCGGCGTAATCAACGTGATTGCCGAAGAGCTGGCTGAACACGCGTTCGAGCATGTGCGGCGCCAGACCGTGGGGCTTGAGCAGGACTTGTTCGGCGACCTCGAAGTGAGGAATGGGGTTGGCGGGAGCGTTCATTGTTTTCCTTGATTGGCTTCTACAGTATGCGGTGTTTCAGGGCCGGCAAACTAATCCTGACTTCGACCAGGCGTTCCCGGTTCAGTTCGGCAATCACCACGCCTTCGCCCTTGTCCATGCGCGCCAGCACCTCGCCCCAGGGGTCGATGACCATGCTGTTGCCATGGGTCATGCGCCCGTTCGGGTGCTGGCCGCCTTGCGCCGCGGCCAGAACATAACACTGGTTTTCCACGGCGCGCGCGCGCAGTAGCATTTCCCAGTGGGCGCGGCCCGTGGTTTCGGTGAAGGCGGCCGGCAGCACCAGCAGATCCACCGGGTTTGGCAACTGAGCCATGGTGCGGAAAAGCTCCGGAAAGCGCAGGTCGTAGCAAATGGCGATGCCGACGCGTCCGAACGGCGAGTCGAAGCTCACCAACTGGTCGCCGCGTTCGATGGTGGCGGCTTCGTCGTAGGCTTCGTCGCCCTTCCTGAAACCGAACAGATGGATCTTGTCGTAGCGCGCGATGCGCTCGCCCTGGGGATCGAACACCAGGCAGGCGTTGCGCAGCTTGGCCGGGTCATTCGCCTGCAGCGGAATCGAGCCGCCGACCAGCCACAGGCCGTGCTTCTGCGCAGCACCGGCGAGAAAATCCTGGATCGGACCACTGCCGTCCGCCTCGCGCGCCGCGAGCCGGTCCGCATCGGTGGCGCCGATCAGCGGGAAGTATTCGGGCAGGGCGACGAGCTGTGCACCGGCGGCGGCTGCCTCGGCGATCAGGCGGCCGGCGGTGGCGAGATTCGGCGCCACGTCCGGTCCGGAAATCATCTGCACTGCGGCGATCTTCATGGCTTGCCGCCGGGCCGCCCCAAGGCAGCCGCTCCAAGAACCTGCGAGCGCAGTGAGCCAAAGTCACCCCTTTTCTCGGAAAAGGGGGCGGGGGATATGTCGTTCATTTCTTTTCCTCCGTCGTTTTTTGCGGTGCCTGTCCCAGCTTCTCCACCTTCGGATCGGCCCAGCTGCCTGTCACCGCGTATTCGAAGGCGAAGGCCTGATCGAGAGGGTCTCTGAGAATTTTCTGCGCTGCCCAGACTACTGCTCCGGCCAGCGGGTTGGCAATCATGGCTCCGACCGCAATCGATTCTCCCACTGCGGGTTGCACGCGCACCTTGAGGTTCTGCGTTTCGGCGCCGAGATTGACCGAGCCGCTCATCAACACTTTTGCGGAGGGGCCCTGGATCTGGAGGTCCTTCGTTTCCATCACGCCGCGCGCGACGGCAAACTGGCCGCCGATGCTGTCGAAGGCAAAGCCCTCGCTGAAGACATCGCGGAAATCCAGCGTAATGCGGCGCGGCAGGGATTGCAGGCTGAGAATCCCGAGCAGGCGGCCGACGCCGGGTTCGAGCTTGGCGAACTGGCCGCCGGAGGCGGCGAGGGTGAAATTGCCGCCGAGGGTCGGATAGTCGATCGTGAAGGGCGAGCCGGTCCATGACATATTGCCGGTGAGGTTTGCGCTGCCGCGCCGCACCGTGTCCGGGTAGCCGATGCGTGCCAGCAGTTTCTCGATGCTCTTGGCGCCGAGTTTGAACTCGATACGGGTATCGGGCTGGGTCGGGCTGGGCCGCCAGCGACCTGTGGCCTCCAGCGTGCCGTCGTCGTTCTTTACATCGACTTTGGTGTTCCAGTAGCCCTCGCGGTTTTCGGCGGCGATGCGGACACTGCCGAGAGTTCGCTCCTTGAACGACAGCTGGTCGACCGTGATGTCGAGCGCGGGAATCCGGTCGATCACCTCGGTGGCCTTCGCCTGCAGCACCGCCGGCGTCGCGACGGCTTCCGGAATCGCAAACTGGGCAATGCGCCCGGACAGCTTGCCGCCGCCGGTGCTGTTCCACTCGAAATTGCCGGCCAGTTCGCGGCTCTTCAACTCGAAGCGTGTGCCGGGCGTGCCTTCGGGCCGGTTGCCGTTGATTCGAACGTCATGAAAGCTCTTGTCCAGCAGGTTCAGCTCGGCAGTGCGAAGATCGAATTGCACTGCGGGCAGGGGCGGCAGTACCGATTCGCCCTGAGCCGCCCCGTTGCTCTGAAGCAGCTTGCGCCAGAAATCGGCGTTGATGCGCGGCAGATTCACGGCCACCAGCAGGTTGCGTTCGGGCAGGGTGGCACTGACATCGCCGACGGCCAGCAGGCCGCGCGTGATGGCGGGCGGAGTGCTGTCGTGACGGCGCACGACATGGAAGCGCAGAGCGCGGCCGAGGCTGAGTTCGAGCATGTCCTGCACCGGGCCGGAAGTTATGCCTCCGGCGGCGCCGGGGGCGGTATCCCTCGCGGCGGGCGCTCGCGCCACGGTGGTTTTGGCGCCGGGGCGGATCGCGGGTTCGGGTGGCGGCTTGCGCTCGAAGCTGAAGGCCAGTGCATCGGTGGCTGTCTTGTTGAAGGGCTCCGGCAGGCTCGACGAGAGCCCGACCAGATTCGAGCTCAGCTTCACCTCGGCGGATTTCTTCCTGACCCGCACGTTGCCGGTCCATTTCGCGCTGCCCGCCAGATGGTCGAGCACGGGATGGGCGAACTGCCGCCGCAGCGTGGCGATGCTGACTTCTCCGCTGGCATTGACTTGGACATTGCCGTCGCCCGTAGTGCGCAGATCGACATTCAGCGGTGTGCCCAGCAGGGTGCCACGAATGCCGCGTGCCTCCAGATGGTTGGCGGAAAAATGCAGGGTGCCGCGAACTTCGGCCAGGGGGGGCAGGTCGTTGTCGACCGTCAGGCGGTTGCCGTCGAAGCGATAGCTGCCGTCAATGCCGGAATTGGCCAATTGGCGCAATGGCAGCTTGAGCTTGAGATCGAGTTCGCCGCTGCCTTCCGCCTTCATCTCCTCGGTGAAATGATCGATCCGTTCGCCGACCGGGCTGGCCTCGATGAAGCGCAGGAAATCCGCCGTCGGTCCGGCGGCTTTGCCAGTGACGGTGAGCAGTTCCTCTGTCCGCTCGATATCGGCAATCTCGGCACGTACCTCACGCAAGCCGACGCCGAAGATTTTGCCGCTCTTGCCGGTGATCAGCATGCGCTGGCCGGCGAAGAGCAATTCGCCCTCGATATCGGTGATTTCCGGCCAGCTGCCGGCATATTTCAACGTTGCATCGTGGAATTTGCCGCGCACTTCGAAAACGCCGCCCCTGCCATCGCGGAAAGGAAACTGGCGCAAATCGCCGCGCAACTTCAGTGTCGTTTCTGTGGCCTTGCCGCCGATAATGGCGACGCGCAGCCAGTCGCGCACGTTCTTGCCTACGGCCAGCGGCATGTAGCGCCAGACGCTTTCGCCACTGCCGCGCGTGAGGCGGGCATCGAGCTCGATTGCGCCCGGTCCTTCGAGGAGGGCATGCCAGTTGCCGTTGGCTTCCCCGGCGGCATCCTTGTTGTGGAACGAGGCCTGGCGCAGATTCACCTGCAGGCCTTCGGCGGCGGCCTTCCAGTCCAGGTCCGCGGAGAAGGCTTCCAGGTCGAGCTTCGGATCGGCGAATACGGTGGGCAGCTCGAAAGTCGCGCGCTGTCCTTCGAGCTTGAAGGTGCCGCCCTTTTCGGTGCCGTCGATGCGGCCATTGATGCCGGAAATGCCCGGCACCGGTCCGAGGGCTGTCAGTCCGAGTCCTTCGAAGCGACTTTTGACGCTCCATGTCTGAAGCGCCCCGGGATTGTTCGCGGCGCCCTTCCAGTCCAGTTTCAGGTCGAAGACGCGGCCGTGCGGAGCGTGGCGCGCGAGGCGCGCGCGGCTTGCGTCGTCGAGCGGCAGATGCGCGGCGAGACGCGCCAGGGCGTCGAGATCGAGGCCGTTGGCACTGGCCGTGCCCTGCGGCGGCCGATTGGCGGCGGCGTCTTGCCAGGTCACTCTCAGGTCCGTGGGTTGCAGCGCCAGACCATCCCGGGTCGCCAGCGTCAGGTGTTTGAGCTCGGCCTCGAATCCGCTGTCGAGGCGGCGTCCGGCGAGGCGCCCGTCAAGCCGGAGCAGATCCAGTTCCGGCAGGTCGGGGCGCAGTTGCAGACGCAGGTCGGCCAGCCGGACATCGGCGGTGGCGGAGCTCAATTGCCTGTCGGCAAATCCCAGCCACAGTCTCAGGGCGCCGCTGCCTTGCGGCAAGGCGACCGGATAGTCGACCCAGGCGCGCCAGACGGCGAGGTCGGCATAGTCGAGTTCGGCGTAGACCTCGCCCTTCCATGCGTCGAGTTGATCCAGGTCGCGCCCCTTGAAATCGCCGCGGATGTCGATCCGCGCCGCCAGCTGACGCGGGGGTTCGGCGGTCAAGGCAAAGCGATGGCGGCTGCCGCTGTTGTCGAGCCGGAAGTTCAGCTGTTTCAACTCCAGCGGCGCCGCGCCGCGCAACTCGTCGTGCCAGGCGATGCTCGCATTGCGGACGATGACGCGCTCCTGTGAGAGCAGCCAGTCGGTGAAGTCCGCTTCGTCGTTCGGCTGCGGCGTGATTTCCAGCCCCGCGGCGAAGAAGCGTCCGTCACGGTCGCGGCGCAGCAGCAGCGTCGGCGCATTGAGCTCCAGCCGTGCCAGACGCAGCTTGAAGTGCCACAGCGAACTCCATGACAGCTCGGCGCCGACCTGATCGAAAGCCAGTGCGGTACGGCCCTGAGTATCACGAATCTCGAAGCCTTCGAGATTCAGCGCGGGGCGCAGGCCGGCCCAATGCGCCTCGATGCGGCGAATGCCGACCGGGCGATTGATTGCCGTGCTGATCATTTGCTCGACGTCGCCTCGGTAGCTTTCGATCTGCGGCAGGATCGCGTAGCGCAAGGCCAGCAGCAGCAGGGCAAAGGCAAAGTAGCCCAGCGTCAGCCCCCACAGGAGCACGCGCAGCAGAGCCCCGAGTCGTGGGTAGACTTGGGGCAGCTGGCGCAAACGGGAAAGCAGCTGGGAAATGATGGACTTGTCGGTTCTTGATGCTGACATTGAGGGAGGCTGCGCCTGCCCCACGCTAAAATGGGCGATCACAGCGCTTCAGGCACAAATTCTAACCGATGCCCTCCCTCGTCGATATCGTTGAAACATCGCCTTACCTCGGGCGTCTGCTGGACGCGAGGCCGGCCCTGGCGGCTGAAGTGGAAGCCTCCCTGGATCAGCCGGTAAGCGCCGGCGAGTTGTCGACCTGGCTGGCCGCCCAACCCGTCGCCGAAGGCAATCTAAAGCCCGTGCTGCGGCAGCTCAAACAGCGGGCTTACGCACGCATCGCCGCACGCGATCTGGGTGGCCTGGCGCCCCTGTCCGAAGTCACGGAATGCATGACCCTGATCGCCGAACTGGCGGTAGGGAAGGCAGTGGATGTGCTCAGCCAGGGCCTGATCGATCGCTACGGCACCCCGCGTGGCGCCGATGGCCGGACGCAGGAGCTGATTGTGATCGGCATGGGCAAGCTCGGCGGGCGCGAACTGAATGTGTCTTCCGACATCGATCTGATTTTCGTTTTCCCCGAAGACGGGCAGACCGACGCAGCTAACCCCAACTCGCGGTCGATTTCCAATTTCGAGTTCTTCACCCGCCTCGGCCGCGCCCTGATCAATGCAATCGCCGAGGCGACCGAAGACGGGCAGGTGTTTCGCGTCGATATGCGTCTGCGGCCCAACGGCGATTCCGGGCCGCTGGTCTGCTCCTTCGAGATGCTGGAGAACTACCTGATCACCCAGGGCCGTGAATGGGAACGCTACGCATGGATCAAGGCGCGGCCACTGACAGGAGGCCGCCACAACGAGCTGGAGCAGATCCGGCAGCCCTTCGTCTTCCGCAAGTATTTCGATTTCGGTGCCATCAATGCGATGCGCGAACTGCATGCGCAGATCCGGCGCGAGGTGGCGAAGAAGGACATGGCCGACAACGTCAAGCTCGGCCCCGGCGGCATACGCGAAATCGAATTCATCGCCCAGGTGTTCCAGCTGATCCGCGGCGGGCGCGATACTCCCTTGCAGATCAAGCCGACACAGGAGGTGCTGAAGCTGCTGGCCGAACGCGGCATTTTGAATGTGGATGCGGCGGCGGAACTTGCGTCCGCCTACATTTTCCTGCGCCGCCTCGAACATCGTCTGCAATATCTCGACGACGCGCAGACGCACAGCCTGCCGGCGGCCGCCGAGGATCGCCGGCGGGTGGCGAGGGCGATGGGCTTTGCCAGCTTCGAGGCCTTGCTCGAGGAACTGGACGATCACCGCGCCACGGTATCGCGCCACTTCGAACAGGTGTTCGCCGATCCGAATCATGGCGAGCATGCCCTGGCAGGACTCTGGCACGACGCCGGCGGCGAAGCGCAGGAAGACAGCTTCGAAGGCTTGGGCTACCGCAATCCGCCGGCCGCCGCGCAGCGCATATCGGCGCTACGTGCCGGGCCGCTCTACCAGCAGATGTCGCAGGAGATTCGCAGCCGCTTCGATGTTCTCGTGCCGCGCCTGATCGAGGCGGCCGCCGTGCTGCCGAACCCGGATGAAACGCTGTCGCGCGGCGTCGATCTGCTCGAATCGATTTCACGGCGCGCGGCCTACCTGGCCTTGTTGCAGCAGTATCCGCAGGCGCTGCAAAAGGTCGCGCAACTGGTCAGCAGTTCGAGCTGGGCCGCAAGCTACCTGCAACGCCATCCGATCCTGCTCGACGAACTGCTCGATCCACGCCTGCTCGACGCCATGTCCGACTGGGCTGGCTTTCGAGTCCAATTGTCGGCGCGGCTGGAGGAACTCGAGCCCGATACCGAGCAGCAGATGGACACCCTGCGTGAACTGCATCACGCCCAGGTATTCCGCCTGCTGACGCAGGACGTCGCAGGCCTCTTGACGGTGGAAAAACTGGCCGATCACCTGTCGGAACTGGCCGACATCCTGCTCGCTGCGGCGATCGAGCGGGCCTGGAAAAAGATGCCGAAACGCCACATCGATGCGCCACGATTCGCGGTCATCAGCTATGGCAAGCTGGGCGGCAAGGAGCTGGGCTACGCCTCGGATCTCGACCTGGTGTTCCTGTTCGACGATCCGGCGCCCGAGGCCGGTGAAAATTACGCGCGGCTAGCGATCCGCCTGAATACATGGCTGTCGGCGCAGACCTCGGCAGGCCAGCTGTTCGAGACCGACCTGCGGCTGAGGCCCAACGGCGACTCGGGTCTGCCGGTGAGTTCCATCGAGGCCTTCCGCAAGTACCAGCTCGAATCGGCCTGGGTCTGGGAACATCAGGCCCTGACGCGTGCCCGCTTCTCGGCGGGCGATCGCGCCGTGGGCGACGCCTTCGAGCGCATTCGCTGCGAAGTGCTGCGACAGCAGCGCGATCTCGCCAAGCTGCGCGAGGAGGTGCTGGCGATGCGGCAGAAGATGATCGATGCCCATGGCACCAGGGGCGACCAGCGCGAAGTCGCATTCGATCTCAAGCATGATCCGGGCGGTCTGGTCGATGTCGAGTTCATCGTCCAGTACCTGGTGCTCGGCTACTCCCATCAGCACGTCGAGCTTACGGGCAACCTGGGCAACATCGCGCTGCTGAAAATTGCCGCCGGCCTTGGCCTGATTCCCCCCGATCTCGCCGACGAAGTGCGCAATGCCTATCGCGACTACCGCCGCATGCAGCATGCGCTGCGCCTCAACGCCGCCCGGGCGCGCGTTGCGCCGGAACTGGTGCAGCAGCGCGTCGATGCGGTGCGCGGCTTGTGGCGTTTCGTGTTTGAATCTTGATCGTATTACAGGAGTGATCCATGCCCGTCAATTACGCTACCCCCGCCCCCGAAGCCCTGTTCCCCGTTGCCGGCGTTCGCCTCGGCACGGCGGAAGCGGGCATCCGCAAGAAGAACCGGCGCGACCTGACGCTGATCGAGTTCGCGCCCGGCAGCCGGGCCGCCGGCGTATTCACGCAAAATCGCTGCTGCGCGGCGCCGGTCACCCTGTGTCGCGAGCATCTGGCGACCGACAGCAGCATTCGCGCGCTGGTGATCAACACCGGCATCGCCAACGCGGCGACCGGCGAGCAGGGCATGCGCGCGGCGCGCGATACCTGCGCCGCGGTGGCGAAGCTGCTGGGTTGCGCGGCCGATGAAGTGCTCCCGTTTTCGACCGGGGTGATCCTCGAACACCTGCCGGTCGATCGCCTGATCGCCGGCTTGCCGGCGGCGCAGGCCGACCTTGCTGCCGATCACTGGCACGCCGCGGCGCACGCCATCATGACCACGGATACCGTGGCCAAGGCCGCCAGCCGCCGTATCACCAGCGCCGAGTTTCAGCTGACGGTGACCGGCATCAGCAAGGGCGCCGGCATGATCCGCCCCAACATGGCGACCATGCTCGGCTTCGTCGCCACCGATGCCGGCCTCAGTCCGGCCCTGCTGCAGAAGCTGGCGAAAGACGCCGCCGACGCCTCGTTCAACTGCATCACCGTCGATGGCGACACGTCGACCAACGATTCCTTCGTTGTCATCGCCACCGGCGCGTCGGGCTGCATGATCGACAGCGAATCCTCCCCGCACTGGCCGGCGGTGCGCGATGCGGTGACCGGTGTGGCACGGGAACTGGCGCAGGCCATCGTGCGCGACGGCGAGGGCGCGACGAAGTTCATCACCGTGAAAGTCGGCGGTGGCGGCACGGTGGCAGAGTGCCGCCAGGTGGCCTATGCCATCGGCCACTCGCCGCTGGTGAAGACGGCATTCTTCGCTTCCGATCCCAACCTCGGCCGGATACTGGCCGCCATCGGCTATGCCGGCATCGACGACCTCGATGCGGCGGGCGTCCGCGTCTGGCTCGGTTCGGGCGACGAGGAAGTGCTGGTCTCGGAGCACGGCGGCCGCGCCGCCAGTTATCGCGAGGAGGATGGCTCGCGCATCATGAAGAATGCCGAGATCACGGTGCGCATCGATCTTGGCCGCGGCGCCGCCGGCGCGACGGTGTGGACCTGCGATTTCTCCTATGATTATGTGAAGATCAACGCCGATTACCGTTCCTAACTTTCTGCCCCAAAGAGACCATGACCATACAAGACCAGCAACGCTTCGACCGCGCCATCGCCCTGTTCGATGCCGCCAACGCCGCCGACCCCAACCTGGACGAAGGCCAGCCCAAGGAACTGCTCTATGCGCAGCGCATGACCGGGATGATCGGCCGCTATGCGCCGGATGCCAGCGAAGTTGCGCAACTCGCCGTGCGCGCCCAGCACATCAAGCGCTGGACCGTGCCGCGCAGCAGCTATCCGATGACCAAGGAAGGCTATTACGCCTGGCGCACCGGACTCTACAAGTACCACGCCGAAACGGCCGGCGAACTCATGAAGCAGGCCGGCTACGACGACGCGATGATCGAGCAGGTCAAAGCCGCCGTGGGCAAGCGCGGCCTCAAGGTCAACGCGGATACGCAGATGCTGGAGGACGTCACCGACCTCGTGTTCATCGAGTACTACATGCTCGGTTTTGCCGGCCAGCATGCCGAGTACAGCGAGGAAAAGTGGCTCGACATCATCCGCAAGACATGGAGAAAAATGTCGGATCGAGCCCACGCATTTGCCACCGGTGGCGGCCTGAAGCTGCCGGAACCTCTGGTGCCCCTGATTCTCAAGGCGATCGGCGCCTGACAAGAAACACAACATGAAAACCCCCGAGGAGAGAACATCATGAAAGTCGGATTCATAGGTCTTGGCCTGATGGGCCGTCCGATGGCCCTGCATCTGGAAAAGGCTGGCCACGAACTGCATCTATGGGCGCGCCGGCCGGAATCGCTGGCGCCCTTTGCTGCCGTGAACGCCAAGACGCATGCGAGTCCCGCCGAGGTGGCGAAGCATGCCGAAGTGGTCATCGTCATGGTGGCCGACGCGCCCGACGTGGAAGCGGTCTGCCTCGGTGCGGACGGTCTTGCGGCCGGTGGCAAGAAAGGCCTGATCGTGGTCGACATGTCGACCATCAATCCCAACGCGGCGCGCAGCATCGGCCTGCGTCTGGCTTCGATGGGCATCGAGTTCGTCGATGCGCCGGTGTCCGGCGGCGAAACCGGGGCGATCAACGCGGCGCTGACCGTGATGGCCGGCGGCAAGGCCGCCGCCTTCGAGAAGGTGAAGCCGCTGCTGGAAAAGATGGGCAAGTCGGTGACGCTGATCGGCGATTCCGGCGCCGGCCAGGTAGCCAAGGCCTGCAACCAGATTCTCACCGGCGTTGGCGTCCTCGCCGTGGCGGAAGCCTTCAACTTTGCGACAAAGAGCGGTGTCGATGCGGGCAAGGTGCGCGAGGCGCTGCTCGGTGGCTTCGCCTATTCGAAGATTCTCGAAAACCACGGGCAGCGCATGCTCGACCGCAACTTCAAGCCCGGCTTCAAGGCATGGATGCACCAGAAGGATTTGCGCATCGTGATGGAAGAGGCGCACCGCATGGGCCTCATGCTGCCTTCGGCGGCGGCCACGGCACAGGTCTTCAACGCCATCGTCGGCAGCGGCATGGGCGAGAATGACTCGATCTCGGCGCTGATGCTGCTGGAGAAGATGAGCACCCCGGAGTAGTCACGGTGCGCGTCGGCTTTGTCGGTTTCGGCGCCATGGGCCGCCCGATGGCGGAGCATCTGCTGCGCGCGGGGCATGCGCTGTCGGTCTGGTCGCGGCGGCCCGAGTCGGCGGCCGCGCTGGTCGCGCAAGGCGCGCAGTGGCGCACCTCGCCCGCCGAAGTCGCGCGCAATGCCGAAATCGTCTGCACCAATGTGACCGGCAGCGCCGATGTGGAGGGACTGGCGTTCGGCCCGCAGGGCTTGGCGCAAGGCTTTGCTGCGGGCAGCCTGCATGTCGATTTTTCCACTATCGCGCCGTCTGCCGCGCGCCGCATCGCGGCGCGCTACGCTGCAGACGGCATCGATTTCGTGGATGCTCCGGTGTCGGGGGGCAGCGCGGGCGCGCAGGCTGCGACGCTGGCCATCATGTGGGGCGGAAAGTCGGCGCTGGCGACACGCCTCCAGCCGGTCTTCGAGGTGCTCGGCAAGAGCATCGTGCATGTCGGTGAAACGGGCGCCGGACAGGTGGCCAAGGCCTGCAACCAGATGGTGATGGTGGCGGCGATCGAGGCGGCAGCGGAAGCGGCGCGGCTGGCGGCTGCTTCTGGCATCGACTTCGCCAAGGTTCGCGCCGCGATGCTGCATGGCTCGGCTGGCTCGCGAGTGCTGGAGGTGTTCGGTGGCCGCATGGCGGCACGCGAGTTTGCGCCGGGCGTCGAGGCGCGGCTGCACCACAAAGACTACGCACTGCTGCTCGACGAAGCGACGCGGCTCGGCGCGCCTTTGCCGGTGTCGGCTGCGGTAGGGCAGCAATTGAACGCGTTGATGAGCCTTGGCTGGGGGCGCGATGACACCTCGTCGCTGCTGCGCGTGCTCGAAGCAGGCGACCAGCGGGACTCGGCGCGATGAGCAGCGGGCCGGTTGCGCGGCCACCGAAGAAGGCCGTACTCGAGCTCAATGCAATTTTCGAGAACGCTACGGTCGGCATTCTGTTCACCCACAATCGCCGCTTGATTCAGGCCAATCGCCTGTGCGCGGAGATGTTCGGCTACTCGCTGGACGAATTCATCGACCAGTCCGCGCTGATTCTTTATGCCGACCAGGAGGCCTACTCCGCACTGGGACGCGAGGCCGGGCCGGTGCTGGCCGCTGGGCGCCCGTTTCGCACCGAAACCCGGCTCAAGCGCAAGGACGGCAGCCTGTTCTGGTGCCGTGTGTCGGCCAAGGCGGTCGATCCCGAGCATCCCCGCGATGGCACCCTGTGGATCATCGAGGACATCGCCGAAGACCGCCTGATGATCGATGCGCTGGAGCGCAGCACGCGCGAGCTGTCGGCGATCCTCGATACGGCATCGGTGGGCATTGCGGTGGTACGCAACCGCGCCTTCGTGCGCTGCAACCGTCGCTTCGAAGAGTTGTTCGATCTGCCCGCCGGGTCCCTGGTGGGGCAGTCTGCGCGGCGGCTGTTCAACAGCGACGAGGAATTCGAGCGAATCGGCGAGCAGGTCTACGCCGAGTTCGCCGCCGGCGCGGTGCATCGGCGCGAACAGATGTTCGTGCGTCGCGACGGCAAGGCAACATGGCTGCGCGTCAGCGGCAGCGCCTTCGATGCGGCGAACCCCCATGCCGGTTCGGTCTGGGTGACGGAAGACTTCACCGCCACGCGGGAGGCGGAAGAGGCTGCGCGGCAGGCCTTCGACGAGCAGCAGCTGATTTTCGACAACGCGGCGATGGGTATCCTGTTTGTGCGGGACCGCGTGGTGCAGCGCTGCAATCGCCGGCTGGCCGAGATTTTCGGCTACCAGCCGGAGGAACTGACGGGACGCTCGACCCGTATGTTCTATCTCACCGAAGAGGACTACCAGCGTGACGGGGTTCTGGTCGAGCCGGTCGTCAGGGATGGTGGAACCCATATCGGCGAGAACCGGGTGCGTCACAGGGATGGCCATGCGTTCTGGGTGCGCACCACCGGGCGGCGGGTCGACACCGAGAACGACAGCATCATCTGGATAGTCGAGGACGTGACGGAACGCCATCGGGCGGAGGAGGCGCTGTTGCGCGCCCGTGACGAACTCGAGCAGCGCGTGGTCGAGCGTACCGCCGAGCTGGCGACCGCCAATACGCAATTGCAGGAGGAGGTGTTCGAGCGGATGCAGGCGGAGCAGCGAATCTGGCATGTCGCCCATCACGACAGCCTGACCGGCCTTCCCAATCGCACCCTGCTGCACGACCGGATGCAGCAGGCCCTGACGCAGGCGCTGCGCGGCCGGCATCGCGTCGCCGTGATGTTTCTCGATCTCGACCGCTTCAAGAGCATCAACGATACCCTGGGCCACGCGGTCGGTGACGAGTTGCTGAAGCAGGTGGCGGAGCGCCTGAGCAGCGTGGTGCGGGCAGTCGACACCGTGTCGCGCCTGGGCGGCGATGAGTTCGTCGTCGTCCTGCACGAAATGTCTTCGCCTGATGACGTGGTGCAGGTGGCGGAAAAGATTCTCCAGGCGCTGGCGGCCGTGGTGACCGTCGAGGGCCACCCGTTGCGCATCACCTCGTCGATCGGCATCAGCATTTTCCCCGATGACGGCGACGAGGTGTTCGGCCTCATGAAGAATGCCGATACGGCGATGTATCATGCCAAGGCGGCCGGGCGAAACAACTTCCAGTTCTTTGCACGCAAGATGAACGAGCAGGCCTCCCACTTCTTCACGCTGGAGAACAGGCTGCGCGAGGCCATCGGCACGCGCCAACTGGTCCTGCACTATCAGCCCCTGATCGACTGGCCGCGCCGCGCCGTGTGCGGCATGGAGGCGCTGGTGCGCTGGAACGATCCGGATCGGGGACTGATGGATCCGAACGAGTTCATTCCGATCGCGGAAGAAACCGGGCTCATCGTGCCGATCGGCGAATGGGTGCTGGCCGAGGCGCTGCGGCAGAATCGCGTCTGGCAGCAGGAGGGGCGGCCGCTGCTGCCCGTCTCGGTCAACCTCTCGCTGCGCCAGTTTCGGCAGAAGGATCTGGTCGAGACCCTGCGCCGCATCCTGGCCGACACGGGGCAGCCGGCCCGGCTCCTGGAGCTCGAAATCACCGAGACGACCCTGATGCACGACATCGACGAGACCCAGGCCAGACTGCAGGAAATTGCCGCCATGGGCGTGCGGCTGGTCATCGACGACTTCGGCACGGGTTATTCGAGCCTGAGCTACCTGAAGCGCTTTCCGGTGCAGAAGCTGAAAATCGACCAGAGTTTCGTGCGCGACCTCAACGTCGATCCCGAGGATGCGGCGATCGTCACCGCGATCATCGGACTGGCCAGGAGCCTGGGCCTCGATACGCTGGCCGAGGGCGTGGAGACCCGCGAGCAGCTCGACGCCCTGCTCGGACTCGGCTGTGAAAAGTTTCAGGGCTTCCTGTTCTCGCGCCCGCTGCCGCCCGCCGCGGCCGATGGCATCTTCGCGCCGGCGCTGACGCCGGGCTCTCGGGCATAATGGGCGCATCGACAAATTTCCAACATGGAGTAGCGCAATGAGTCAGATCACCACGGCCAGCGGCCTCGTCATCGAAGAACTGCTTGTCGGCACGGGCGCGGAAGCCTGCGCCGGACAGACGGTTTCCGTGCATTACACGGGCTGGCTGACGAACGGTTCGAAGTTCGATTCGAGCAAGGATCGCAACGAGCCTTTTGAATTTCCGCTCGGCGCCAGGCACGTGATTGCCGGCTGGGATGAGGGCGTGCAGGGAATGAAAATCGGCGGCAAGCGCAAGCTGACGATCCCGTCCGCGCTCGGCTATGGGGCGCGCGGCGCGGGTGGTGTGATTCCGCCCAATGCGACACTGGTGTTCGAGGTGGAACTGCTCGGACTGAGCTGAAGTTCAGGAGAGCGGACCGCGCACTGCGGTGCGCTTCCCGGCCATGACTCTTTATCTTCCATCCCGTCTGCCGAACGTCGGCACCACGATCTTCACCGTCATGTCGCGGTTGGCCGCGGAACATGGCGCGATCAACCTGTCGCAGGGATTCCCCGACTTTTCGCCGTCGCCGTATCTGCTCGAGCGCGTGACGCATCACATGGCGGCCGGCGCCAACCAGTATCCGCCCATGGCCGGCGTGGCCTCATTGCGCGAGGCGATCGCGGAAAAGGTCGCGCGGCTCTACCTCGCCACCTATGATCCGGAAACCGAAGTGACGGTGACGGCCGGGGCGACCCAGGCGATCTATACAGCCATTGCCGCCTGCGTCCGGCCCGGCGACGAGGTGATCGTGTTTGCGCCGGTATATGACTCCTACGTGCCCGGCATCGACCTCAACGGCGGCCACGCCGTGTTCGCGCATTTGCGCTTTCCCGAGTTCAAGCCCGATTGGGACGAAGTCCGCGCCCTGATCACGCCGCGCACGCGCATGATCATCATCAATTCGCCGCACAACCCGAGCGGCTCGGTGTGGTCGGCCGACGACATGGCG
>Ga0172380_10004433_pt1 | contig 18032 bp, 25 predicted proteins | sample Leawe162metaG_FD_119747 | JGI IMG/M metagenome (GOLD analysis project Ga0172380, IMG submission 119747) | Leachate microbial communities from a municipal landfill in Southern Ontario, Canada - Leachate well 162 metaG | ecosystem: Engineered > Solid waste > Landfill > Unclassified | place... | reverse complement strand
GTGATGGTCGCGGTTCGAGGTGGTAAGATGAAAACTAAAGGTGAATTGCTGGCTGAGCTGTACTCCAAAGGGTCTTCTCGGGGTTTGTGCCCCGATTGGCTGCGGCACATGCTGCGTCTGATCGAAAATGCCCCTGAGTGAGTCGGAGCTGAAGGGCATCTATGGTGAGTATCTGGAGCACTCAATCAGGTACTACATCTACGATGCCCCGGTGGTTGGTGATGGGTATTATGACGAGTTGTGTCAGATACTCATGGCCAACTGGGGGAACTTTGAGCACCGGTATAAACACCTGTGCTGTGAGTCTGCACTAGCGGCAGGCTCGGGGTTCCAAATCGCTGAAAAAGACGTAGCCCCCATAGCTTGGTTATGTAGGCATACTACACGTCCACTTAAAGAGGTATTCAATGAACGGAGAGGTATTAGTGTTTCCTCTGGACACACCGAACCAGAAGGTAGTCGACCTGAAGCAGTACCTAGCGGCGCAGAAGTCGCTGGAGATGCTGCAACGTGAGATCGACACAGCGGCAGAGCAAGGATATGGCCCCGGCTATGTCCAAGAGCTGCAAAAGCGGGCCACAGAGTGCCGTGCTATCATTGTCAAGACTCAGGAGAAGTACGGGTCGGAATAATGAAGATTCTTTCAATCGTTGGAGTATGCGAAAAGTGTAAGAACCGAGCCGAACTTGGGACAGGTACTCTCTGTTTCTGGTGCGACCGATGAAGATCATTGGTGATACTCGGTGCCCCAGTTGCACCTCAATGGGTGGAGATTCCAAGGGTAACCACCTAATCCTCTTTGAGGGGGACCAAGGTGAGAAGTTCGCGAAGTGTCCGAAGTGTAGGCACTACGAGAAAGACCCTAGCTCCTTGCCTGTCAACAAGAAGAAGGAGTGGAATCCAGATGAGCTTAAGAAGCGGCTGGACGAAATTGGGACGTATCCGACTCGGAACTTGGACGCTCGTCGCATTCCCGACTGGGTTTGTGATCATTTTGGCGTTGTTGTCGGCCTTAGTACTAGCAACGGAAGTGACGTTGTTGAGCACTACTACCCACGTCGAAACGCCGAAGGAGAAATCCAACGGTACAACGTGCGAGTGTGTGACCCAAAGGCGTTCTACTCCATTGGTCCTCAAGCCGGCGCCCTAGCGTTCGGTGCAGAGCACCTCAACAAGAAGGGTGTACGAACCCTCAAACTCTGGATCTTCGAGGATGAACTCTCGGCGATGTCTGGGTACTACGTAATCAAGCAGCAACTTGCAAACTCTGAAGAGACTCGGGAAACATTCCCGGCCTGCATTAGCTTGCCTGCTGGTTCCGGTACAATCGTTCAGTGCTTACAGTGGCTGATCGACAACGACTACACCGATAAGTTCGAGGAGATCGTGTATGTCCACGACAATGATCGTGCGGGTTACGACTCGTATGAGACTGGTCGGGCGTTCCTCCCTACGTTGCATGGTGTAACCACGCAGCTCAAGGATGCCAACGACATGCTCATGGAGGGCCGTCACAAGGAGCTATTCCGTGTCCTCTCACGAGGTACGAGAGTTCGTTCCCCTGATGGTGCAGCAACGGTGTCTGACGCTATGCGGGACGCCGAGGTAGTGTTGGAAGAAGGTTACTCCCTGCCGTGGCAAGGCCTAACGGATCTTGTAAAGGTCCGCTGGGGTGAACTATGGGCAGTAGGTGGCCCCGTAGGTGGTGGTAAGACAACCCTTGTCCATGCCATCTGTGCTCACTTCATCAAGGAGCATAAGATACCTACGGCGTGCTTCATGATGGAGGAACGGATCGGCAAGACTCTGATCAATGTCAGTACGCAGTTGACCAGAACCAAGACGGTGGGCTTCGAGAAGGAACGACAGCAGCAAGTGAACGAGACTTATAATCTCGACGAACTGTTGCACCTCTGGAAGAATAAGGGTCAGAACGACTGGGATAACATTGCCCAGTGTATCAGATACTATGCCAGCGTCCACGGCGTCAAGCTGTTCTTCGTAGACAACATCACTGCACTTACCAACACCCTGAGTTCCTCAGAGATCAACACAGAGGTTGCACGAATTGCTACCGAGGCACATGGCCTCTGCGATGAGTTGAACATCTGTATCATGATCCTGTCTCACCTGAATCCGGCACAATCCGGCAAGAGTCACGAGGCAGGCGGTCAGATCTATCCGGTGCAGTTTACTGGTGGACGAGGCCTCATGCGTTGGTCTGAGGTGATGATAGGGTTCGAACGGAACATGTATGCGGACGGTGATGAGAAACATTACTCCCGTATCCGTGTCCTAAAGGACCGAGAAAATGGGAAAACTGGCTTTATTAACACCCGGTACGATCCTGAAACCGGAGGACTTGACGAGCACGACCAAGACATTCCAGATACTGGACCGGAAGTGGAACGCTTCTGACGTCGTGGTGAGTGACATTGAGGGGGACAACCTCCTCTATCGTCTCAAGAAGTTCCATTGTGGGGTCGTGTTGAACCCCTTCACGCTGGAGGAGAGCATCTATGTACCAGATCAGAGCACCCAATACCTTAAAGAGTTGGACAAGTTCGGTGTGGTTGTGGGTCACAACTTTCGTGGCTTTGACCTTCTTGCACTTGCCAAGCTATTTGATTATCGCTACCACGGGTTTTGCTTCGACACCCTCGTGTTGTCAAGGCTGCTCAACCCGGAAAGGCTGCTGCACTCGCTCGAAGGGTGGGGACATCAGCTAAAATTCCACAAAGGTGAGTACAAGTCCGCGTTTAAGGCACGAGTCCTAGCCAGTGGTGGCAAGTACACAGAGGGTATGGAGTGGTTGGAATTTAACCAAGACATGCTCGACTATTGTGTGCAGGACGTCCGTCTAAACGCGGTGCTCTTCCTCTACTTCATCTCTCGGCTCGGATGGTACGAGTGGTTTGGGGTGACGAAAGAGGAATGCGACCGCTGTTCCCTCGCAATCCGTAAAGGGGACATCAAGAGGATTAGCTAATGCAAATGGGTGAAGATGATATCAGCCGAGAGATTCGGATGAAGCGTGAGAAGTCTGTTCGAGAAGCACATGAACAGGCTCTTGTAGAACCTTACAAGAAGGAGATCGCGAGGCTTGAACGTGTCATCCGGGGGTTGCGTAAGCAGTCCCAGATTGATGATAACTACGGCCCGATTCATCGTCCGTTCTCATCATGAGTAAAGTCTCTGAGATGTACGCCAAGGACATCCAAAAGATGGACATTGAGGCGTGGGATGGTGGTCCATGTGTCGGGAAGAAACGCCTGTACAAGGACTGCTGGGTGGTCGGTGGAGAGGAAGGGGTGATGGCCACGTGTCGTCAACCCCGTGAGTCATACTCCGATCTGATCTATGTGTTGAACGGTGATGACGGCAACTGGTGGGTCACTGAGTGCTTCGATGAGGCTTGGCTGGCTGCACGTATTGCCGTCCTGCGGAGGGTCCAAGATGGCCTCGGTAAAACGTAAGAAGGGTAGGAACTATAAACGTGAGCGTGAACTTGCGATTCGGCGCGGTGAGACTGGTGCCGGTTCATCGTCTGGCGATGCGACTCGGCATCGAGCACGCCGTAAGGTGGAGAAGAAACTTGGACGACAACTCGGCCCCACCGAAGTGGTGGATCATAAGAAGCGTCTGCGTGATGGCGGTTCTAACGATAGTTCTAATCTACGCGTTCGTTCTCTTAGCAGCAATGCAGCTGACGGCGGACGTGTGGGCGATGCTTCGAAGAAAGGTAAGAGGGTTAAAACAAAGAAATGAGTGAATGTCCTGAATGCGGGATGCAAAGTCCATCCCATAAAATGTCCTGCGACACAGCCTTCCACCCTGAACGGTGGTCTGAAGATGTCGATCTAGATGTGGTTGATGAGGACTGGCTTGTCGGTATCTCATGCAACCCTAACGAACCAGAGGAATGTGAATCATGTCAGTAAAACTCCTGAGCAACACCATCAATATCCTTGTCGGCCTTCTGAAAGCTGCTGTAGCCCAGCGCACCAAGAAGCTCGATGACCATGCGGCCAACGCAGAGCGCCTCCTCGGCCTCCAGCATGAGGAGTACCTTCAGGCTCGTACCGAGCTGGAGATGTCTCAGGCTAACCAAGCCATCAAACTGTACAAGTCCCTCGACGAAGCCAAGAAGGCCCTTGCCGGTATTCAGTAATGAGTATGTGGCTTCAGGGGTTCATGGTCTTCTTCGCAGCTTACTTTACGGTAATGCTGCTGGGATTCCAGTCCAAGCTGATGCGAGACAATAGGTGGTTCTGCTCCTTCTTTACAAGTTGGGGCATCACCTTCGCACAGACTGCCGCGGTTTGGTCCGTGGCTAACAACCACCTAGGGATCTACCTACTCGTCTTCATCAGTGGGTGGGGTGGTTCCTTAGGCATCGTGTCTGCACACTTCGTGTATGATGCGTATGACAAATGGAGAGGTAAACAACATGCGTTATGCAGTTCGACTGATCAATAACCCTCGACCAAACCCAATCTTTGTGGAAGCAACTGAGTTCCACGCATTGGGCCAAGCGGGTGGGATCACCTTCTTTGCTGAACGTATGCGAGAAACCGGTGGTGTTGACCAATGGGGTAACCCACGTCGTCAACGTCAACGTGTAAGCGTCGCGTTCTTCAACAATGTGGAATCCGTTCTGGAGATGCCAGAGGAAGATCCGGGTCTCCCAGAGGTTGGCCTTGAAGGTGCTGTACCCTTCAACATGGGCGGTACTTTCGCAGAACCTCAGGCATGGGTCGATGAGGCCCCTACCGAATGGGGACGCCTTAATAACACCTTTGAACAGGTCCGGCCTCGTGGTGCACGGGCACTTGGCGGAGCAGCTCAGGCTATCCCAGCTACAGCTCCCGCAGTGGACGACGACGGGGTTAACTGGGACGCAGAACGGACTGAGTGATGAATGATCCTTGGAAACAAGCATTCCTTCTGGAGTGCTCCGTTGCCGAGATCATGGCTCGCCAAGCCCGTCGTGGGGTACACGTAAACCAAGTGAAGGCTGGATTCTACATCCACGTCCTGAACGAGAAGATCCTTGAACTGGATCGTTACGCTGTACCCCAGATGCCCAAGATGCTGGCAAAAGGTTGTACCGCACAAGAACCATACCTCAAGTCTGGGGCACTGAAGAAGAACGTAGAAGATTGGTTTGCTAAAGAAGGGGCTGAGTTTGTCCCTGAAGGCGGCTTCTGCGGGATCTCTTGGGTGCCCTTTGACATGGGGAAGACCGAAGCCATCAAGGAATTCATGGCCGGTCCGTTGGGATGGGAGCCTGACACTTGGAAGTTTAAGGACATTACGATGCACTCCAGCATCAAACGTCCACTCAACCAAGTTGAGCTAGATGCAACGTTAGAAAACTACATGTTTGACCTGAAGAATACGAACCTCGGTAAGAGACGTATGCAACTCCTTGGGATCAAACCGGGTACTATGACGAAGCGTCAGGTCAAAGAGTTGCTGCTCAAGAAGAAGAAGGTGCCCGCTGGCGCGAAGCTAACGGAATCCTCTCTGGACGGGATGAAGGGAGGTGGCGGACTGGGCATGGCCCTGAAGTCACGCTTGACCCTTGCACACCGTAGGAGTCTGATCAAGGGCGTATTGGAGTTGGTGAGGGACGACGGTCGCATCGAGGCGGGAGCCATCACGATCGGTACACCAACCATGCGTATGCGGCACAAGGGGGTGGTGAATATCCCCAAAGCTGCCTCGTACGTACTCTTTGGTAAGCAATGCCGTTCACTGTTCGAGAGCAGTCCGCTGCCCGAGACAGACGGTGCTTACTTCCACCGTGGGTTGGTGTTCCAGCATGGGACCCCTCTCCCCGGTCGCAACGTAGACAAGAAGGGTAATGTCTGTAGGGCTTACGTACCTGCCGGACGCCGGTTACTGATCGGCTACGATGGAGCAGGGCTTGAGCTTCGGATGCTGGCGCATTATGTAAACGATGCCGAGTATACCAAGCAGATTCTTGAGGGTGATATCCACTCGTATAACCAAATGCTGGCTGGTCTGCCTAACCGTGATGCTGCGAAGACGTTCATCTACGCCTTCTTGTACGGTGCTGGCGATCAGAAGATCGGAGACATCATTGAGGGCAGTCGTGAGGATGGGGCAGCTATTAAGGCCCGGTTCTTTGAAAGCCTCCCGATGCTCAAAGAACTCATCGACCAAGTCAAGGCTGATGCAGAGAAAGGGTATGTGATTGGGTTGGATGGCCGTAAGCTGTGGCTCCGTAAGGACTCCCGTGGTCGCCCAATGACCCACAAGGCACTCAACCTGTTGTTGCAAGGTGCTGGTGCGGTTGTCATGAAGTACGCAATGGTGCTCCTTGAGGAAGCCATTGAGAAAGAAGGTCTCGACGCGTGGAAAGTCATTGACATGCACGACGAGGGGCAGTACGATGTTCATCCTAAGGACGGAAAACGTATGCAGGAACTTATGGACATCTGTGTCAAGAAGGCTGGCGAATTGCTGGGTATGAACTTGCCTCTGGCGAGTGACTCCGTAGTCGGCCACAACTGGGCAGAGACCCACTAATGAGGAGAGCCTAATGGCTAAGCAAGAACGTTGGATTGTTACCACCCCTGTAGTTGAGCTGGGTTACGGTTACTTGCGTACACCGGACTTCAAGTTCAACCCGGATGGTGACTTCAAGCAGGACTTCTACATGTCCCCAGAGCAAGCGAAAGCGTTCTGTGCGGCCATCGAGTCCGACCCCCGTGCCAAGGTGAAGGGTAAAGCTGCAAAGCTGAAGTTCACCAAGGAAGATGGCACCATCAAGTTCAAGACCAAGCAACACGCTAAGGTCAAGAGCAAAGCTGGCGAAGTCTTCGAAATGAAACCACGCCTGTACTACATCGTCGGTGGCAAGACTGTCGAGTACCCTGATGACGCCCCAATGCCATACCGTGGCACCAAGGCCGAAGTCGAGGTGGAAGTGATTCCATTCGAGGGTTTCGGTGGTGGCCTAACACTGCGTCTGCGTGCTATGCGTCTCTTGGAGATCGTAGAGGGCGGCGCTAAGACTTCGGGCAACTGGGGTGAAGTGTCGGAGGGTTACACCTCCACCGCGGTAGCACGTCCTGATCCGGGCACCACTGGCGACGCTGATGGTGAATTCGATCCTGACGAAGAAGCAGACGACGCTGATGGCGAAGAACGCTTCTGATGCTTGGGACAATGACGAGTTCCTGCGTGCCGATCTGGCGCATGCTGTGAGCACTCTGGGGGCCGCTCTGCGTGCCCTCCAGCGTCACCCAAGGTATCGACCAGTAGGACAAGCGGAGGCCCGGATGTTCTGGGAAGACCTCTCCGATGATTTAACTTGTATGCGGGAGAAAGAGAAGAATGGGAAAGGCAGACCGTGATGCAGCAATCGCTCACATGTCTCGAAACAGCAGCGAGAAAGACCCCAATGGGATCAATCAACACGCCCCCGGTGCTAAGCTGGATAGCGGAAAACAGCGCCCCGCACTCATCATTGATTCCATGTCTCGCGCGATTGATGGAGTCGTCGCGGTGGGAACCTTCGGAGCTAACAAATACTCTGACGGAGGATGGATTGAAGTTGTTGATGGGATCAACCGCTATCGTAACGCTCAACTCCGACACGAATCCAAACGTGCAAGGGGTGAGCTTGTGGATAAGGACTCGGGGCTCCCACACGACTTCCACATTGCTTGGAACATTCTGGCCCAAGTTGAACTGAAAGCACGACGAGGAGACTACGATCAATGATTGGTAATGAGTTCTGGACACCGTTGGAGATCCCCCCGGATGGCGTCGTCTATGAGGACAGCGTATATCTGGTCATCCCAACACCAGCACTCTGGCGTGAGCTTGCAAAGGAAAAGCTGGAACGAACTCTCCTAGAGTATTCGATCGTAAATAAACGTTGGGGGGCTCTTGAGGGCTCAGCCAACACACTCGCTACTGCGGTGATGACCACACGGTCGCTCACTGAGCAGTACAACGAGTTCATCAAAGAGGAAGCACCTAATGGAAACGTTGTTGGATTCCCGGGCAAAAACCGTCCCGAGTAACTACAACGTCCAAGGCTACGCATCGGATTTGCCGGGTTCTGAGGAGCCCGGTTTCTCCCTTACAGCGGAGCAATGGGCGAAAGCGGATCGAATGGCTGACCCACATTACGACTGGAGTAACTACCAGAACGCAATCAAACACAGCCTGTTCGATCACCCAGATTTCGCACACCGCGAACACGACATGGCCGTGACCGAGGAGTGGAACACCATCCTTGCCGACCTCGAACCGTTTCGGAGGTAAGATGCCAGATTTCAGACTGGAGTCACGCTACGTGGTCATCAAGACACGCTACATGACTGCTTCCCAACGAGAGGCTCTCCGGGCTCTCATTTGGGAACAAGGGATTCCAACCGAGGACTGCGTAGTCATCGAGTCGGATTGGCCGGAGTATACCCCAGTGTGCGACATGCTCTTCGGGAGGATTGACCGTGAGGCTTCTGATCGACGGTGATATCAGCCGCTACGAACTGGGAGCTGTGTGTCAGTCCGTAGAGATGCACTTTGGGCAACCAGTAGCGAGGCCCCACAGTGAGCAGAAAGTACGAGAGGTCGTTGATCGGTTCGTTAACGGGATCGTTGATCGGACAGACAGTGATGGATTTGAACTGTTCCTCTCAGCAGGGACCAACTACCGTAACGCCATCGCCGTCACGCATCCATACAAGGGTCAGAGGCATGCCCCCAAGCCTTATCATTGGGCAACAGTGGGTGACATCCTGCGTGAGGATTACGGCGCTTACACGGTGCATGGAGCCGAGGCCGACGACGTCTTGTCGATATTCGGACGAATGGACCCAGACAATACAATCATCGGTAGCCGGGATAAAGACCTGCGAATTGTACCATGTTATCACTACTCTTGGGCCTGCGGTAAGACGCAGCCAGAAGTACCAGTTCACCGTGTGGAGGAACTGGGATGGGTGGCAGCGAAGGCCTACAACTCCGGTGGCTACAAGCTCGTAGGTGAGGGCTTGAAGTTCTTCTATGGACAAGTATTAGCAGGTGACGCAATTGACAACTACAAAGGGTGTCCGGGCTGCGGTCCTCAAAAGGCAGCTGCTGCATTGGCTCATTGTGGCAGTGAAATTGAGCTGTTCGAAGCAGCCAATCGGGTCTATACCGCGAAGATGGGCCCAGTACAAGGATTACAACTCTTAATTGAAAACGCACGCTTAGCGTGGCTCTTAGACGACGCAGAGGTAACTTACGATGCCAACGACATTCATGTATCCCCGAAATGCTTATGGGAACCGCCAACGTCCATTCCAAATGGTCAGCCCGAGCGGACAATTCCTCTCTCCACGAAGCTCGAACCCGCAGATGATCCGACTGAAAGATCAGATTGGTCGCCTCCGTGGTGTGATCGAACAGGTCCTGCCTGATGGCTGCCCATTCGTTATCGGGGGCGGACTGGTTCGAGATGCTCTCTACGGTGGTCGACCAAACGACATCGACGTGTGGCTCCCGAGTAACATTCACGTACCTGATGTTGATTCCTTCTGCACATTCATGGTCAACCGTGGATACGGCCCACGCCAAGGCTTCCAAGGCCAAGTTATCTTCCGCGGTCCGGGAAGCCGAGTCGAGGAAGTCCAAGAGGGCATCTTTGGAGGCTTCAATAACGCTGAGCATGACGAAGCTGGGTATGGTGACGTACACAACCACTGGGTCGTAGAGCTTCAGCCTATGGGTAACAACCTTGCGGGTGTTCCAGCAGCTGACTGCCCACGCATCAACATCATGCGGAACATGGCCCGCTGGACTGGTGACGCTCCTTCGTTCTTCACTGAGATCATGCGCAACTTCGACCTCGATCTGTGCATGTACTTCGTGGGTTACATGCCGGGGCAGAACACGGTGAATACTGTGATCATGCCTCAGCACTTGCAGAACTCCCTGCTGAACAGCCGGATCAACCACCACCGGGTTGCGCCGACCCGCATAAACGAGGTATACTGGAATCAGGCACGCTTGGAAACTACTTCCACAGAGCGCATCCTTTCCCGTGTACGGAAGATGAACGAGAAGTACACTCTGAACCTTCCTGAGGACATCCAGCGTATTGTGATGATCCCCACTGCGGAGATCATTGCGGTCCCAGTGTTGTTCCGTGACATCATCAATTGCTTCAATGGCAATGGTGGTTACGGTGCAGCAGCCATCCCTACTCGAAACAATCGAGTTCACCAACACCAGTGGGATGAAGCCATGGCTGTAGCTCAACAGACCTTCGATAACTATCGGAACCGTCTGATGGCTGGCGGCGCTATGGTCCCACCGGGTGTCACACCTATGGCGTTCCTGCGCCTCGGTAACTACTAAGGAGGACGCATGCCACAAGGCCGCTGGTTTCGACCAAGAGACACCGGCCTGAAGGGGACTGGCTACGACAGCAAACTTGAACAACGGCTCCACGAGGGGCCACTCAAGGGCGCTGTCCACCATCCCCCCAAGGTGAAGTATACATGGGAGCACACGTATGAACCTGACTTTGTGGTGGATCACGGTGGGACTACCATCTTGGTTGAGTGCAAGGGCTACTTTATGGATAGAGAAGACTGCACCAAATACCTGTGGGTGCATCGTGCCCTGCCAGAGAACTATGAGCTCGTGTTCTGTTTTGAGACGGCCCATAAACCCATCCACTTCCAAAGCAAGCGAAAAGACGGAACTAAAATGACCCACGCTGAGTGGGCTGAGAAGCATAATTTCCGTTGGTTTGATGAAACTACCATAGGAACCCTGACCCAATGAAAATTGTACTAATCGCAGACACTCAGCGACGCCCGGACAATGTCCAGATCAACACCCCGCTGGACCATGCACTCGGCAATCTGATCGTAGAGGAGGAGCCGGACATCGTTGTACACATCGGCGATCACTTCGATATGCCTTCGCTATCGACGTATGATATGCCGAAGAACAATCGGAGGACTATCGATGGACGGGAAGTTGCAGCTGATGTGGCAGCCGGACGCGAGTCTATGGACCGGATTCTTGCGCCTTTACGGGATCTCCAACGACGCCAGAGGGATAGTAAACATCGAGTGTATCGACCTCGAATGGTCTTTACTCTTGGAAACCATGAGGAAAGAATTCTCCGGTTTCCCGAGTTACGAGGCTTGGTTGGTCTCTCGGATATGTTTGCAGGAACCCCGTGGGAGGTGTACGATTATCTTGAACCGGCCTGTTTTGGAGGAGTCGAATTCGTCCACTACGCGGCCAACCCTCTCTCGGGCAGACCTTATGGCGGGTCGGCTGAGTACCGTTTGAACAAGACCAAGATGTCCGTTTGTCAGGGCCATGAGCAGACCTTCAAGTATGCCATGGAGTTCCTGAACAACGGCCGTGCTCTGAGCTTCCTCGTAGGCGGTTCATGCTACCTGCATGACGAACCCTACAAGGGCCCACAGGGCAACAACCACTTCCGTGGCTGCTTCATCCTGCACGATGTGAAGGACGGCACCTACGATCTGGAACAGGTGTCTTGCTCTCGCTTGTTGAAGGAGTACCTGTAATGTCTATGCTGCAACTGAAGCATCTGTTCTATAAGGGGGTATCCGCGTGGTACACCCAGAAGAACATGGGTGCCCACAGCAAGCCGGTATGGCGGTGGCTGATCCAGTGTAATGAGGGCGGGACACCGTTCAACTTCACCATCGGTCGCTACCAGCCTGAGTATATGAAGAAGTGGCCTCTAAGTCCTGAGGTCTTCTTCTACGTGTACTTCTTCGGTTACAAATGGTACACGAAGAATAAAAAAGGCTTGACAGGGGTCGGGGAGGGTTGATATACTGACCTTATAGACCCTTTATGCCCCGCTGTGTATAATACCTATAGTATAGGTACAAAGAAACCCCGAGTCTGGTTAATAGCCCTCGGGGTTTTCTTGTTTCTAGACCTTAGCCAAGTGCAGCCTTAGTCACGTTCTGCCATGGTTGCCAGCTAGTGGTGAACACACGATAAACAAGGTTACCAGTGCTCATCAAGAAGGCAAGTTGTGCAGCGTTGGTAGCAGAGACAAAGTTCATAACCATATCACCGTTGGCGGTGCCCGTAGGGCGACCAGTAGTGGTAGTGGTCATGGAACGAAGTCCACCGACTGTCCAAGTATCCAAGTTCGAGATAGTTGGAGCAAGACCCGGCATGAACCCCTCAATGTTCAAGGCGTTAGCCAAGAGAGCAATAGTGGTTACGCCAGTACCACCCTGAGCTGCACTCAATGGAGTGCTTAGGGCAGTCAACGAAGTAATGTCCGAGTTAGCTCCAGATTTAGCTGCTGCAATCTCAGACCGAGCTTCCGCTTGCGTCATCCCCGATGCAACAAAGTCCGGCTTGTCCGTCACGAGTGCCCAAGAAGTTGGGAACTCTGTAGGTTTGCCAGTGACATCATCCCATGCGGTAATACCAGCCGCTGCCTCTAGATCTAACTCCCCAATAGTCCCATCCAGTTTTTCGAAAGTCACCCTAGCCGACGCAATGCGATAGATAGGTTGACCACTCAGTGTTTCTTTGTAGTACGTACTCATGTTTACTCCTTAGAGAGTTCTTTCAACCCATCTTGGAAAGGTTTGATCTGTCCAGCAGGGGTTTGCTTGAACAGGAACTGCCAAACGTATCCGCTCGTAGGATCATCCTCGAAGGACCCAATGGTCTTGTAGGCTGCCTGAGAGGCGTCGTTGATCATGCCAACCGCAGGCCCTGCCACCGAACTGATCGCATCTTGGCCGTAACGGTCAGAGGACATCATGTTGGTCAGGTACTGGACAGTCATTGGTGCCAAGGTACGGTTGAAGGTGTCAAACACCATCTGACCCTCTGTACGCTTGTCTTCAGGTTCGTTGAACCCGGATTTGACATAGCGCGCCAGTTGATCCTGAGCCATACCAATGTACAACATCAAACCTACAGTAAAGGCCGTTCCCAAGGTCGCAGCTGCGGCGCCTGTGTAAGAACCCTGATAGCTCGGCTTCATCCGACGGAGGAGCTGAGGCAGGATGATGTTGGAGTAGGCGGTAGGATACCGCTTGAGTTGAGCCAGAGGGGCAGCGTATCCGTTGCTCATCCACAGTGGCATGTCGCTGGAGTTAGGCTCCAAGACCGTTTGGGTCGAGGCCCTACGTACCACCAACCGTTGAACCTCACGTGCCCGTGCGACCTCTCCGGGGGTGCTAGGAGCATACAACTTCATAGCGTCTGCTTGATCCTTGACATCAACACCGAGAGAGCGCAGCTCATGGAGAGCCTTAGCGCCTCGGCCAGAAGTGAAGTCCAGACCAGAAGCCAGAAGGTGGAGGTTAGAGTCGTACACACGCTTACCAGTGAGACCACCAAGGGTACGCTGAGCGTGGGTCAAAGCGGACAGTCCATTGGCCATGAAGAACAGACGGTTGACCTTAGCAGCCGTGCGGTTGTACGCAGTGGCCCCAAGGCGCTCCCCTACGAGGTTCTGGGTGGACTTCCAGTCTACACCAGCCTCACCTGCGAGTTTAGACCACTCACTCCGTGGGACACTCTTGAACGCCGCTGAGGCGATACCGTGGAGGTTCTCATACATGGCTGGAGCTACAGAGGCGAGTGTATCGCCAATGTTGAACCGGACCATCGGAGTAGCGAACTCAGTCATGGACATGAAGGCAGCGAACGGGAGAGTCTTCAGGTTCATCGCAGTGCCCAATGCAGCGTAGGCATTCTTGACGTCCTGAGACTTGATACGACCGTACATACCGTTGTAGGCGTCAGCCACACCGTACATCTGATCGATCTCACCCTTGGTCACCTGACGGCCAGCCTGTTGAGCCTCGTAGACACCCTTAGCGATCCGGGCGTTGAGGATCTCACCGCTAGGACCGAAGCGTTCTGCGAAGGCCACACGGTGGGCTGCACCATGCAGGTAGTCATTGATCGCACCTTCTTTCTGTTTAGCTGTCTGCTCTTGGGCCCACCGGGAGCGGATCTCTTGGGGAACCTCGTTGAAAGCACGAGTGAACTCCAGATTACTGTTCTTCGGAGGAACCGAACCTTGAGCAAACTTACCACGGAGAGTGTTTGGGTCCCCGGCCTTGGTGAACTGAGCCATGATCTGCAACTGACCCGGAGTGAGCCCCGGCTGCACCAACCGATCAATGGATGGAACAGCGTTGGCGTCTCTGGGATTGTCAGCCTGCCGCAGGAACTCGTCAACAGCTGCTGCTGGGTCCTTAATGAATGGGGCAATCTCTTGCTCGAACTGAGCACGGTTAGTCCGAACTCGTTCTACATCAAGGGTATCCGGGATGTAACCTTCGACACGACCAATATCCAGTCCAACCTTATCAGCCTGATCCCAGACGTCGTCGAGCAGAGAGCGTACCTTCACCGCGTTTGGATCAGTCATCTGGGCCTTGGGCTTAACGAGGTCCGCAAACATCGCGTCCTTCTGCGCCTCATTGAGACCACGAGTTGCCTCCTCGAACCGGGTGTGGAGAGTGCCGGAGTTGATCTCGTAGCGCTCATGCACGGTTTCCCCAGAGGCTTTCTGCCCAGTCATATCAGGACGGAAGTCACGAATGAGGGATTCAAACTCAGGGCTAACGCGAGCAAGCGGGTCGAGAGGGGCAGTAGCTTCTCGCATGGTTACATCAACGAACTTATTGAGCAGACCGTGCGGGGCCGTACTGGACTGTAACTGTGACGGATCAACAGCCGTCCCCGGAGTAACATTATGCTGAACCATCCGATCCAGAATTTCACCACCGGCTCGAAGGCCGCCGCCCGCTACAGCACCTCCGAATGCACTATCGACGGCTCGATGCATTACCTCGTCGGCAGAGTAGGGCATTCCTGTTGCAGCACCTACAGTGAGGGCTTGGGATACGTCTGTAGCAGCGTTAACCGCCGCACCAGTCCCGGCACCAACCATGACCGACTTGATACCGTCTATGGCGACCTTAGGTGGGATGTTAGCAGCGAGGGCGTGCATGTATACAGTTTCAGGGCTAATGTACTTAAGCAGTGGCTTAGCCATAATGCCAAAGCCCACGGCATCGAGCATACCAGCGGCGGAGCCGAAGGCCAGAGCGGTCATAGGGTGCTCGCCCTGTGGGTCCCTCTGTTTGAGTTCGACTTGAATGTTACCTGTATTCAGGCCGAAGCTCGTCAGAAAGGCTGCACTTGCTGCTGCACCGGCTTTACCCACAAGGCCAGTGATACCGCCTGCCTTAGAAGCCAGAGCGGAGGCTGTACCAATTGCCGCTACCTGCGGAGTCAGCTGACCCACTTGGTTCGTGAGAAAGCTAGAGACTTGGTCCCAGTCATAGGGGTCCGTGATATCCGCGGAGCTGGCGTATTGCGGAGTACCATAGGCAGCCGCTTGCTCCAGTTGCGTCTCACGGATGTCCTGACCAAAGTCTTTGAGAAACTGGTTGTTAGTAGCCTGCCCTACAGTCTCAACCAATCCGCCACCAGCGGCTTGAAGTTGGTCTACGCCTCGCCCTACAGCGCTACCGAAGCTGTTTGGATCAGACGGTGTGTCTTGTGATACCCACTCTTCCTGAGGGGCAGCTGGAGCAGCCACAGGGGCTGCCACAGAGGGAATAGGAGCAGGGGCCCCCTGAGGGGCCTCTACTGGTACTGCGGGAGTCGCTTGGCCGCCATTGAGAGCTTCTAGGATCTCAGGACGTACTCGCCCATACGGGCTGTCGACCAAACCATCATTAGCGGCCATGTGATTCTCCTCACTGGGTAGATGCTTTACGCTTCTTCACTCGGGTTTCAGTGTTGGTGATGCCGGGAAGATACCCGATACCACCACGTGTCCCAGTCTCATACTGCGCCTGATCTCCAAGACGGAGGGCAGCAGCGGATGGGTTATCAAAGAAAGCAGGATCCTGAGAGGCATTCCGACGAAGCTGTTGAGCCATGGCAGCCCTAGCGGCCCCATTGAGCTTAACACCTTGACCAGCATACGTCTCTTCGACAAGGGCCTCTGCTTCCTTGGTAGACAGCTTCGGCAGGTTCCCCTTCTCTTTAGCCGCTACCCCACGAGCACGAAGCAAGTTGGATGTACGGTCATTGACACTCTGCTCTCCACGACGCTCGATCTGAGAGTCGATGTTACGTTCCGTGGCTGTTAGTTGTCTCTCACGCAGTCCCTGTGCAGCTTGGAATTGCTCAGTGTCCTGTGCCATCTTCTGTTGCTGTAGCGTGAGGCCTTGGGCTCTCAATCCTAGAGCTGCACCACGGTATGCGTTGGTTGAGGCTTGACCTTCTCGGGAGATGTCATTCCGTTCTGCCCCGAGGCCCACTTGGGCTTCTTGGTACTCACCTGTATTGTCCACAGACTTAGCATAGGTCTGGTTACGGTTCTTGGTCTCTTCCAACTTCAGCAACTCCAGCTTCATATCCTGCTTGGCCTTAGCCGCAGCTGCGTCTGCCTTACGTTGTGCTTGTCCACTAGCGAGTTCCCGATCCATCTGCTTGTTCATAGATCCCACAAACAGTTCGGTAGTCTTCCCAGACTTGTCCAAGACGGAGGCCAACAGGCCACCAGCCACCAGAGCAATCCCAAGGTACTTCGATAGACCTTGGTTGTCCATGGTCTTCATGTTGGCCACTTCTTCCTTGACAGCGGCTTGTTGTTGATCGGGAGTCAGACTCTTGCCTGTACGTGCTTGGTCAGCCTTGACGACGGTCTCAGCTGCTGCTGTACGGGTGAGCTGACCACTGTTGAGTGCGTTCAGGGATTGATCTGCAACTTGTTGCTGCATACCTACCTTCTGCTGCTCAGCGGCCCCTACGGCGGCCTGTGGAGTCTGAGGGTTAGCCTCAGCTACTGGACCTACCGGGGTTTCCTCAAGGCGAGGGCTCATGTCCTGATTGAAGTAGTTCCCACGGGCTTGTTGTGGGTCGCGCAGGTCCAGAGGAGCCTTACGCTGCATCCCAGCATCCAACGTCCGCTTAGCTACATCAGAACCGAACTGCCATGCGTCACCAGCCATCTGAGGGCCCATGTTGGCCACTGCGAGCTGAGCCTGTTGAGCCTGTTGCTCTGGGGTCAGTTCACCATCTGCCACTGCCTCAGGGTTCACAGCGTCAGCTACGAAGCCCAGTGGACCTAAGAGTTTACCACCGACTCGGGCAAGCTTACCGAAAACCCCGCCAACCTTGCCAGCAGCGCCAGCGGCTTCGTCATAGACTCCACTCGTACCGCCACCCTTAGGGACACTCGTCCCCACGTCACCTGCCGTGTTAGCATAAAAGGTACGTCCGGCACGATCGGGACCGACTCGGGATTGCTGTTGAGACGAGACTGGATCCACGCCAATACGGGGCCGACCTTGCTCAATACCTTGACCACGAGCCTGATATTCACCTTCTCTCCCAATACGCTTAGGTTCTTGGCCAATTTCAGGGCGGCCTGTTTGGGTGGACACTGGGTCTGACTCAAGGAACCCTGAGAGGGCACCACGGGTCACACCACCCTCGCGGGGCATGTACTCACCTTCGACGGCGCCACGCAGGGCACCAGACTTTTGAAGCTCGGCGAGTTCCTTCAGTTGCGCAGGCGTAAGTGCCTTACCACCGAAGAAACCCTCGCCAAAGAAATTAGCCATTTGCTCTCTCCTTACATGCGACTTGCTTGAGTCGAGCTGAGGCCACCGCCACCAGAGTTCCCACCACCCACCGCGTTACCAGCCATCGAACCAAGCTGTGCGCCGGCTGCTGTACCCATTGGGCCCAAGAAGGAACCGAGGATACCACCACCGATTGCGCCAACTGTACCCCATGGGGATGCCCCACCGGAGCTACCCTTGGTAGTCGACTGACCAGATACTGTGCCGCCCATGTCACCGGAGATCAACGATTGGTATGCCTTGAGGTCGTCAAGGGACACGTTGTTCTCGTAGGTCCACTTCTGGAGTGCCCCGGCAATCTCGTTCTGGTTCTGAGTCTGCTGCAACTGACCAGCATTATACTGGAGTTGG
>Ga0172380_10004431_pt1 | contig 18041 bp, 17 predicted proteins | sample Leawe162metaG_FD_119747 | JGI IMG/M metagenome (GOLD analysis project Ga0172380, IMG submission 119747) | Leachate microbial communities from a municipal landfill in Southern Ontario, Canada - Leachate well 162 metaG | ecosystem: Engineered > Solid waste > Landfill > Unclassified | place... | reverse complement strand
TCCAATTTTCCGTTGGCCGCCAACCTTTTTGCCACCGGCGGGATTTCAAAGGAACCGGGCACCCACGCGGTAGTGATATCTGTTTCCTTCTCGCCGTGTCGCAGAAGGCAGTCGTACGCGCCTTCCAACAGCCTTTTGGTGACCAGGTCGTTGAAGCGACTGACCACTATTCCAATCCGTTTACCTTTTCCGTCCAAAACTCCAATCAGTTCCTTTGCCATATTATCCCCCTTGTCTGTTTTTGTTTTATATCCGTAAATCATTTTAGTCGGTATGAAACACTTCTTCCATTTCGCTCCACCACTTTCCCTCTATTCTGTCCGGAACAGGATTTTGCATCGGGTTTGTAATTGCCCACCATTCCCGTGTTTTCGGGTCGGATGCCATTTTTTTCATGTCCTTTTCAAAATCATCGCCCGTGTATTCAAAATAAGCAAAGAGCAATCCGTTTTTGTGATATATCGAATAGTTTCTAATATTGCATTTCTTAATCATTGCTAAGACTTCCGGCCATACGGCAGCGTGATATTTTTTATATTCCGCTAATTTTTCAAGTTTAACCCCGATTATCTGCCCAAACCTTTTCATTCTTCCGGTATCAGACGTTTAGCAAATGGTTCATCTTGTTTTTTTTAGTTTTGAGATATTTCCGATTATAATGGCCGGCCGTAATTTCGATGGGAATTCTTTCCGTAACTTCTATTCCGTATCCGGCGAGCCCGACAATCTTTTTGGGGTTATTGGTCAGGAGGCGCACCCGGGAAAGACCTAAATCTTTCAGTATTTGCGCGCCGATTCCGTAATCGCGCAGGTCTTCCGGAAAACCAAGCGCCAGGTTGGCTTCTACCGTATCCAGTCCCTTTTCCTGGAGTTCATATGCTTTCAGTTTGTTGATAAGGCCGATGCCCCTTCCTTCCTGCCGCATGTATAACAGAACCCCCCTTCTTTCTTTGGAGATTACCTCCAGGGCGCGGTGCAGCTGTTCCCCGCAGTCGCAGCGCAGAGAATGGAATATATCTCCGGTCAGGCACTGGGAGTGAACTCTGACCAGGACGCTGTCTCCCTTGCCTTTCAGGCGCAGGTTTCCCATGGTTAAGGCAAGATGATGTTTTTCGTCTGTCAGGGACCGGTAAAGGTTTAGCGTAAAAGTACCATATGGCGTCGGCAGTTCTACTTTTAAAATTCTGGATATCAGACGTTCTTTTTTGCGGCGGTAAGCGATTATGTCGGCTACCGAAGCCAACGAAAATTTATATTTGGCCGCCATTTTCTTCAGTTCCGGCAACCGGGCCATCCGGCCGTCTTTGGCCATTATTTCGCAGATTATGGCCGCCGGGTAGAGTTCAGCTGTTTTCATCAGGTCTAGGCCTGCTTCGGTATGGCCGGCACGGACCAGGACGCCCCCTTTCCGGCTGCGCAGCGGAAAGATATGACCGGGCAGTGCCAGGTCTTCAGGTTTTGTTTTCGGGGAGATTAGGGCTTTGACGGTCTTTGCCCGGTCCGCCGCTGAGATACCGGTGGTAACGCCCTTTTTGGCATCCACCGAAACGGTAAAAGAAGTTCCGTGCAAGGCGGTATTATCGGAAACCATCGGTTTTAAACCGAGTTTTTTCAGTGGTTCTTCTTCCATTGCCACGCAAATTAAACCCCTTGCCTGCGAAGCCATAAAATTAATGGCGGCCGGAGTCACTTTTTCCGCGGACAGGACAAGGTCTCCTTCGTTTTCCCGGTTTTCGTCGTCGACCAGAATTACGAACTTCCCGGCCTTTAAATCCGAAACAACTTTTTCAATCGTATCCATCTATTCTTTTAAGTTTTTTTAGTATTTACCGTTAACCATTCACTATTCACCGTTATTGAGATAGCGGGCAATGACGTCGACTTCCAGGTTTATTTCGTCACCCACCCGTTTTTTTCCGAGGTTGGTTTTATTTAAAGTATAGGGGACCAGCGCGACGGAAAGCCGATTGCCGGAAAGGCCGGCGGAGGTAAGGCTGATTCCGTCAATCGCCACGGAACCTTTGACGGCCAGGTATTTTTTTATTTCCGTCGGGAAAATGATGGTTATCTCTTTACCGGAACCGGTTTTTCTGATTGCTGATATTTTACCTTTTCCGTCGATGTGTCCGGTTACCAGGTGGCCGCCAATCCGGTCGCCCAGGCGGAGCGCCCGTTCCAGATTGACCGGCTGGCCGTTTTTCAGTTTTCCCAGAGTTGTTTTTTTAAGAGTTTCCGGGGAAACATCGAAATCCGCCAGTCCGTTTCGCGATTCGTTGACGGTCAGACAGACGCCGTTAACCGCCACGCTCTCTCCGGCCCGGAGGTCGGAAAAAGAGGTTTCCAGGGTCAGGACGCCCCTCTTCCCGGCGGTCTCTTTCACCTTTCCGATTTCTTCAATTATTCCGGTAAACATTAGGTTTTATGATAGCACAACAAGGAGGGCAATAACAACACCGAACGGCTTATTTTTCCGGGGTATAAATGAACAAACGGTCTGCGTCAAAGCGTTTGGTTGATTTAAGGCGGAGATGAAAGGCGGAATCAGGGGACGGGAAGCCCTTTCCGGCGATTGAAGTTTTTGCCCCCTCCCCTCCGATGATTACGGGCGCCTGGAAAAGATAAACCTGGTCCACCAGCCCGGCGTCAACAAAAGAGCCGTTCGTGGCCGAGCCTCCTTCCACCAGGACGGAACCGACCTCCTGATTGTAAAGAAAAGCCAGTAATTTTTCCAGGTCTACTTTTTGGCTGCCGGCCACGATAATTTGGGCGCCTTTTTTTTCCAGGCAGAGTAAACGGTCGGCCGGCGCCTTTTTTGTCACGGCAACTACTATCCTGTTCGCTTCTTCCCATATTTTTGCCCTTAGAGGAAGCCGCGCTTCGCTGTCCAGAATTACCTTAAGGTAACGTTTACGGGCCAGGAGAGTTTGAGCTGTCCCGGTTATCCGGTAGCTCAGGGAAGGGTTGTCACTCAAAATAGTGCTGATGCCCACCAGAATCGCGTCATATTCAAAACGCAGTTTGTGGCCGAACGCTCTCGCTTTTTCCCCGGTTATCCATTTGGATTGCCCGGTATACGCGGCAATTTTGCCGTCAAGACTCTGGGCAATCTTCAGGGCGATAAAGGGCCGTCGCTCTTTGATTCGGGTGAAGTATGCCCGGTTAATCTCCCGGCTTTCTTTTTCCAGAAGCCCGACTCTTGTTTCAATGCCGGCTTTACGCAATTGTTCAAAACCCTTACCGGAAACCGCGGGGTTAGGGTCGGCCATCGCGGCTACCACTTTTTTGATGCGGTTTTTAATCAGCGCTTCGGTGCAGGGCGGTGTTTTTCCAAAATGACAGCAGGGTTCCAGGCTGACATATAGAGTGCTCCCTTTCGGAGACTCCGTCGAATTTTTCAGGGCGTCTATTTCCGCGTGGTCGCCTCCGAAATACCGGTGGTATCCCTCTCCGATAATCCGGTTATTTTTTACCAGCACTGCCCCGACCAACGGGTTCGGACTTACCAGCCCTGTTCCCTTGACTGCCAGTTGCAGCGCCCGCTTAAGGTAGATTTTTGTTTCAGGCATAAAAGAGCCAACCAAGGTTGGCAATTACATTTTAACGAATATATTATCAATCAATCGGGTGGAACCGAGAAAGGCCGCTATCGCGACCAGAGTTTCATCTTTCGGGAAGAGACGGATTCCCTTCCCTGCGTTCTCCAGAGTGCTCAGGTCAACTGCCTCAAGATACTGCAATTTAATGAAAGGATTTTTTTTAAGGCAAACTGACGCTTTTTTCAGTGTTTTTTTCAGACTCTTTTTGTGTTTTTCGCAATCGTTTTTAATCTGCAGCAGGGTATGATATAAAGCCGGCGCGGCTTTTCTTTCCGCCGGAGAAAGATAAATGTTGCGGGAACTCATTGCCAGACCGTCCGGTTCCCGGACCGTGGGTACGCCGATTATTTCGATCGGAAAGTTAAGGTCCCGAGCCATCATTTTAATCATGATTAACTGTTGGGCGTCTTTCCAGCCGAAATAGGCTTTGTCCGGCTGGACCAGGTTAAATAATTTCAGAACCACGGTAGCCACCCCGCGGTAGTGGTCGGGCCGGTATTTTCCGCATAATTCTTCGGAAAACCATTCCGCCGGCTTTACGGAGGTCTGCAATCCGGCGGGGTACATTTCTTTTACACCGGGCGCGAAGATGAGTCCGGCGCCGGCTTTTTCCGCCAACTTCGCGTCTTTTTCCAGGTTACGCGGATATTTTCGGTAATCCTCAGCCGGTCCAAATTGGGTGGGGTTGACGAAGATACTGATTACACAGAAAAGTTTTGCTTTGCGACAGGCGCGGATGAGCGCAAGGTGGCCTTCATGGATAGCGCCCATCGTCGGCACAAACCCGATTTTCCGACCCGATTTGCGCACGGCGTTAAGGCGTTCTCTCAAGTCAGTTGATTTTTTGACAGTCGCCATGTTTTTACGTGATATGTTTTCCAGTGTTTTTTTTAAAATCGGGTCGCGGAAATCAGGCGCCGCCTCAGCCGCCGGTTCCATCACAAACCGGCGCTGTAATCGCCGGGGATGCGGTATCTTTAAATCCGGCTTCTCAATTACGCGGTTTCCGTAATAGATGATATCAAGGTCCAAACATCGGGCTTTTCTTGGTTTGTGCGGCTGAGGTCTTCCGGAATTTTTTTCAATTTCGTGAAGTAGCGCAAGGAGTGGTTCCGGTTCCAGGTTTGTTTCTGCCAGGACCGCGGCGTTCAGGAATTCTCCTCCGGCTGTTTCTTCGGCCGGCGGGTTTTTAAAATACGAGGAATTTTTAATTATTTTGACGCCGGATTTATTCATCAGCCTCAGTCCCTGCCGGATGTTTTGGCGCCGGTTGCCGAGGTTGGAACCCGCCGCGATAATTACTTTGGCCACAGGTTTAGGGATTACCCAAGAACAAATCGATGATTTTGCAGCCCTCTTTTACGTAGATGCGGCTGGCGGTCGCCTGTTTTTCCGAAAAAACCGGAGCGCCTTTTCCGTTGATTCCGGTTCCGGCGATCAGAAAAGGCACCGGGTCCGGCGTGTGGGTTTTTTGGCGCAAGGAAGTGATGTGGTCGGACATAATCATTACCCGGTATTCCGGAAACTCCGTTTGCAGGGCTGAAATCGCCGGACCAACCACTTTCCGGTCGAAATCGATGATGGACTTTAGCTTGAGTTTTGTTTCCCCGCTATGGCTTGTTTCGTCCGGCGCTTCAATGTGAAGAACGGCAAAATCCACCGTTTTTAACGCGGTGATTGCCGCGTCAACCTTCCCTTGGTAGTTGGTATCAAGATAACCGGTGGCACCGGGAACGGTGATGGCTTCCAATCCGACCGCTTTACCAATGCCCTTGACGATATCCACCGCGGAAACCGTAACTCCTTCCAAATTGAACCGGTCCCGAAAAAGCGGGAGTCGGGCTTTTTCGCCCTGCCCCCAGGGCCAGATGTTATTGGCCGGATTTTCCGCCAAATCCACCCTGGTTTTGTTGATGGGGTGGTTTGAAAGAAGTTCACCCGCTTTTTCCATTATGTTAATCAGGATTTTATCTCCGTCCCCTTTGGGGAGGTATGCCGTGACCGTTTTATCGAGAATATCGTGCGGCGGAAACGTAATTAATTTTCGCCAGTTAAAAACGGGGTTCTTAAATACCATGATATTGCGGTAACTTTTGCCCGGACAGAAGAGAATTTCCTCCGGGTTGGAATTTTTTTGAAGGAGCGTAATCAGAGTGGCGGCTTCTTCGTCGGTGATGTGTCCGGCGGAATAGTCGGCCATCTTATTTTCGCTGAGCGTGACCAGGTTGACTCGAAAGGCAACCTGGTTATCCTGCAGGTCTATGCCCAGATTGATTGCTTCCAGCGGTCCTCTTCCCGGATGATATTTTCTGGGGTCGCAGCCCAAGATAGACAGGAATGCGGTATCACTGGCCGCTTTTACACCCCGGGGAATTGTCCGCACCATTCCCATGATGGCCCGGTCCTGTGCCAGGGAGTCCATGTTGGGCGTCGGCGCCACTTCCAAAGGCGTCTTCCAGTTTAATTCCGGAATAGGGTAGTCAGCCATGCCGTCGCCGATAATTAGTAAGTATTTCATTCTCTATTTCTCCCGATAATGCAATTTGGTTTATAATTATATAATTGTTTAATTATATAAAAAAACCGTAACTTTCAATATTTTAACATGCGTTCCAGAGCCAGTTTCGCGCGTTCGGCAATTCCAACCGGCACGGTTATGATCGGTTTCAATTCCTTTAGACTCCGGAGTATTTTCTCCGGAGTTATCTTCTTCATGTTGGGACAGGATGCCTGGTCGGAACCGGGGATGTAGGTAATGTTTGGGTTTTCCCGCCGCAACCGGTGAATCATTCCGATTTCGGTTCCGACGATGACTTCTCCGGGGTTGTTTTTCTTTACCCATTTGACCATATCGCCGGTGGAAAAAACCAGGTCGGCCATATTTCTTATTTCCCGGCGGCATTCCGGGTGTACCATCAGAATTGCCCGGGGGTATTTTTTCTTCAGCGCCGCTAATTCGGCCGGCAGGAAGACCATGTGGGTCGGGCAATATCCGGGCCACAGGACCATCTTCTTGGAAGTTTTTTCCCGGATAAAATCGCCCAGGTTCTGGTCTGGAAAGAAGAGAACGGTCTCCTCCGGAATCTGGTTGACTAATCGCAGCGCGTTTGAGGATGTGCAGATATAATCGCTTTCCGCTTTTGCCTCCACCGAGGAATTAATATAAGTGACGACGGTTGCCCCGGGGTATTCCTTCCGACGCTCGCGGATATCTTTTGCGGTAACCATGTCGGCTAACGGACAGCCGGCTTCAATGTCCGGCAGCAGAACCGTTTTTCGCGGAGAAAGTATTTTGGCTGTTTCCGCCATAAAGCGTACTCCGCAGAAGACGATTACCTCTGCTTCCGCTTGAGCCGCTTTTCGGGAAAGGTCCAGGGAGTCTCCCCGAAAATCACCGATTTCCTGGATTTCAGCCGGCTGGTAGTTGTGAACCAGGATAATCGCGTTCTGTTTCTTCTGCCACTCCCTGATTTCAGCGGTGATGTTGTCCATGTTAGAAAACCAACGCGGCGGCGCCCTTGATGCCGCTCCTTTGACGGAGGGACGCGTGCAGTATTTTGATATCTTTGCTTAAGAGCGGAAACGCGCGTTTTGTAATCTCTTCCCGGATGGCGCTGAAGAGCGGTCCATCGGTCAGGGCGATGCCTCCGCCGATGACAATCGCTTCCGGGTTAAAGACATTTACCAGTCCGGCCAACATTACGCCTACGTTTGCGCCGGTTTCCTCCCAGATTCTGGCCGCCAGCCGGTCTCCCTTCCGGTAGGCCTCCGAAATAATCTTCGGCGTGATGTTATCAAGGTTGTGGTTGACCAGTTCCGGAATGATTGAAGAGCGGTCTTTTTTAAGATATTTTTTTGTTTTGGCTACGATGCGGGCTGAACCGACGTAAGTCTCGACGCATCCCTTGTTTCCGCAGCCGCAGCGCGGGCCTTTAGTGTTGATGGTTATGTGTCCCAGTTCTACCGCGGAATAATTTATGCCTCTCAGCAGTTTTCCGTCTACCACTATCCCACCGCCCAGGCCGGTACCCAGTGTAATGCAAATAATGGTACAGAAACCTTTTCCGGCGCCGAAGAGGTATTCTCCCCAGACAACGGCGTTGACGTCGTTGTCAACCTTGACCGGCAGTTTGAACTTTTCCCAAAAAATTTCGGCCAAAGGGATGTTGTGCCAGTTCGGAAAATTCGGCGCCAGGAAGACGGTCCCTTCGCTGTTTACCAGACCCGGGGTCCCGATACCGATGCCTTTGATTTCGGAAAGTCGGGTACCGGAAAGCGCTTCGTGAACCGCCTCTTCCATTCGTAGCAAAATATCCTTACTCCCGTTTTTGCCGCCGCTATCCTTCTGGCCCTGTTTTAGGATAGAGCCGTCTTGTCCGACCAGACCGAACTTAATAGATGTTCCGCCCAAATCAATTCCGATTGCTTTATCCATGGTTGTTTCCCGATGACATCTTTATTTATTGTCTATCAATTTCGCTAATTGTTGACCGAAGTCTTGCGCGGATTTTTCTTCTTCCGGTCCGGGCCGGAACCGGGTTTCGAAAACCGGCAGCGGCATTTGGAATCCGGCCGCTTTGATTTCCTCGCCAAATTGGGGTAGAATTCCTTTATTCCAGCCGTAGGAACCGAATAAGGCCCAGAGCTTGTTTTGCGGTTTCAATCCTTTCAGAAAAATAAAGAGTTTTACTATTTCCGGAAAGGGAAGGTTGTTCAGTACCGGCGCTCCCAGGGCGACCGCCTTTGCCTTGAAAATGGCGGCGATGATGTCGCCGGGGTCGTTTTCTTTTAAAGACAGGATTGAAACCGGTATGTTTTCCCGCATTATTCCTTTGGCAATTTTACGGCCGATAATTTCGGTGCTCCCCCACATGGTGTCATAGACGATAACCGCTTCCCGGTGTGCGTCGCCTTTGGCCCAGTGTTGGTAGGCGTCGATAACTTTTCCCGGCGCTTTTCGCCAAATGATGCCGTGGCTGGGCGCAATCACCTTTAACTTGAGCTGCATTTCGGTGATTTTGGCAATCATTTTAAGAATTAACGGTGAAAAAGGTTGCAGGATGTTGGCAAAATACCGGAGCGCTTCTTCCATCAGGGTTGATTCCGGCACCTGGTCGTCGAAGCGTTGACTGGTTGCGTAGTGTTGGCCGAAGGCATCGTTGGGCATCAGGATTTCCTGTTCCGGGAGATAAGTAAACATACTGTCCGGCCAGTGGAGCATCGGTGCTTCGATGAAAGTCAGGGTGTTTTTACCCAGCAGGATTTTATCTCCGGTGCGGATTTGTTGGACCGGGAGGTTCTGACCGAAGTACTTTTTGGCGCCTTCAATCCACTGACCGGTAGCCAGTATTTTTGCTTTCGGGCAAACCTTTGCCAGTTCTGCCACGGCTCCGGCGTGGTCCAGTTCCAGGTGGTTGGAAACAATATAATCAATCTCCGACAGTGCCGTCAACTCTTTTATTTTAGCGATGAATTCAGAGGTAAACGGTGTTTTGACCGTATCTACCACGCATTTTTTCTCATCCAGGATGAGGTAAGAGTTGTAGGTGCTGCCGCGGCCGGTACGGTATCCGTGAAATTCGCGTAAATTCCAGTCAATCGCGCCGATCCAGTAAATTCCTTCGCCAATCGTTATGTCTCCCATTGTGCTCACCTAAGATTTTTCCGGTAATTCCCTTAAAGCGGTATCTACCGGTTCCACTTCCGGTACTTCTTTCCCGCCGGATACGGCGCCCAATTCTTTTAGTTTTCTCAGACCGGGCAAGAGCCGGCTTTCCCATGACCCGAGCGCCGCGTTATAGGCGTTTGCCGCGTCGTTTAATCCTTTCCGGATTCCGGCCAGGTGTTCCGCGAATTTGGTGATTCTTTCAAATAATTCCTGACCGGTCTCCCAGATGCGCTGTGCGTTTTTAGAAACGTCCTGCTGCTGCCAGGTATAAGCAACCGTCCTCAAAAGGGTTATCAGGGTGGTGGGCGTTGCCAGGACCACTCCACCGGCGATGCCATCTTCAATCAATTGGCGGTCCTGTTCCAGGGCCGCGCTGAAAAAAGATTCGCCGGGTAGAAAGAGGACGACAAAATCCGGGCTGGGGTTGAACTGGCTCCAGTATGATTTGGAGCCCAGGTCTTTTATGTATTTTCGAACCGCTTCCGCGTGGCGCGAGAAGGCGGCTTCACGCGCTTCTTCGTTTGGCGCTTCCATGGCTTCCATGTATGCTTTTAACGGCACCTTGGCATCCACCACGACGGTGCGTCCGGCCGGCAATTTTACGATTAAATCCGGCCTTTTCCGGCCTTCCTCGGTATCCATTGAGGGCTGTTCTTCGAAATCGCAGTATTGGGACATCCCGGCCATTTCTACTACCCGGCGCAGGGTAACCTCGCCCCACCGGCCTCGCACCTGCGGTGCTTTAAGTGCTGTGACCAGGGCCACGGTTTCTTTCTGAAGCGAAGTTTGCATCTTCTGCAGGTCGTCCAGATGTTGGGTTAAAGTTCCGTGGTCTTTATGGCGGATGTTCTCCATTTCGTGGAGTTGGGTTTCGTAGCGTTTTAGTGTTTCCTGAAGCGGTTTCACTATTCCGTCAATAGCTTCCTGACGTTTTCCCAGGTCACCTTTTGATTCGGTAATCAAATTTTCCAGGGTCTTTTTCGCCAGGTCCAGAAATGCCTGATTGTTACTTTTTAAAGCGTTTGCGGATAAAGCGTTAAAGGTATCGGTTAATTTAGCGGTTGCTTCGGAAAGCAATTTTTTTTGTTCCTCCAGGTTTACCCGGACCGCGGCCAGTTGCGTTTCCGCGGCCACCCGGCCCGCCTGTTGTTTCGTGAGTTCCGTCTGCAACTGGTTGGACTGCGTTTCTTTTTGCTGAAGCTGGAGCCGCAGTTCGCAGTTGGCGCTTTCCGCGCCTGTCGCCCGGTTTTCCGACCCGGATGATTTCCGGCTGTGTGTCAGCCAGGCTGCGATTCCGCCTAAAATCAGGCCGCCGATAAACAACAATATTCCGTTTGGCATAAAAGTATAGTAGTATATTTTAACCGCTTTAATAATTTTTAGAAAGATTTCAGGAAATCCCGAACTTTTCCCAGGGCGATGCGGCGATGGCTTAAGGTGTTCTTTTGCCGCGGAGAAAGTTCCGCGAATGTCTTCTTCAATTCCGGCAGGAAAAAGATAGGGTCGTATCCGAAACCGTTTTTTCCTTTCGGCTTCAGTGCGATGGATCCGTTTTTTCTTCCTTTAAAGAGAAATGTTTCGCCTTTCGGCGTGGCCAAGCAGGCCGCCGAAGTAAAAGAGGCCTGCCGTTTTGGCACCGGTACCTTTTTCATCAGGTTCAATACGGCGGCGATATTATCGGCGTCTCTCTTTTCCGGGCCGGCGAACCGGGCGGAATAGACCCCTGGTTTTCCATCCAGGGCTTTAACCTCAAGACCGGAATCCTCGGCCAGAACAGTCCGGTCCAGTTTTTGGGCGTAGTATTTTGCTTTCGAAACGGCGTTCTCAGCGAAGGTTTTTCCATCCTCGGCCGGTTCCGGTATTTTCGGAAAGTCGGCCAAGCACCGGATGTGAAACAATTCTCCGGAAAGAATTATCTGAATTTCCTTGAGTTTTTTGCGATTACCGGTTGCCACCACCAGTTCCATGCTTTTATTTTATTTCCAGCGAGAAATCCAGCGAAGGCGCCGAGTGGGTTAGCCGGCCGATGGAGATGATGTCGGCGCCGGACCGGGCATACGCTTTTACGTTTTCCAGGTTGATTCCGCCGGAGACCTCAATCTTTCCTTTATATCCGGCTTGTTTCAATTCCTGTATAATTTTGGTAACCGCTTCCGGTTTCAAATTGTCCAACATTATTATGGTTGCCCCGGCTTTCGCGGCGGTAAGGGCTTCTTCGCGATTTTCGACTTCCACTTCAATTCCCCGTATTTCGTCTCTTCGGGTAGACAGAAGGGCCCGCATGAAAGAACGCGCTTCTTTGACCAGCGAGGTAATCGCTTCGTTTCGGTTGGCCGCCATTCCGGTTTTTACCAGGATGGAGATGTGGTTGTCTTTCACCAGGATTCCGTCAAACAGCCCGGAGCGGTGGTTTTTTCCTTCGCCGGACCTAACCGCGTATTTTTCCAGCGGCCGCATGGTCGGAGTTGTTTTGCGGGTGTTGCAAAGCTGGACCTTTGTTCCGGACACCTCTTTCATGAATTTCGCGGTCAGGGTTGCGATTCCGGAGAGCCGGCTTAAGAAATTCAAAGCGGTGCGTTCCGCGGCAAGGATGGAACGTCCCGAACCGGACACTTCCGCCACTTTTTCTCCCGGAGATACTTCCTGTCCGTCTTCCGTGAGACATTTAATTTCCAGTCTTTTGTCCAGCGAGGAAAAGGTCAGCTGTGCCAGCGGTAAGCCGGAGATTGTTCCCTTTTCCCGGGATATAATTTCAGCTGTTACCGTTGCTGTGTCCGGTATCATCCGGCCGGTTACGTCACCGGAACCGATATCTTCGGCCAGGGCGGTTTTAACCTTCTTTTCCAAATCTGGCGCCGATATTTCCAACAACAGCTTATCTTTTCCTCTGGTACAACTCAATTTCTTTTTCACCATTTAGCTCCTTTATTTTATCTCTTATCCGGCCGGCCCGCTCAAAATCCAGTTCCCGGGATGCTTTGAGCATTTCCTTTCCCAGCCGTTTGATAACCGCCAGAAGATTCCGGTCGGTGATTTCTTTTTCTAAAAGTTTATCCGAAACTTTGGGTGTTTCGTTCAGGATTTCCTCGATTCCCTTGTAGATTCCTTTCTTGATTGCTGTCGGTTTAAGGTTGTGCGTCTGATTATATTCCAGCTGGATTTTACGCCGGCGTTCTGTTTCTGTCAGGGCCAGGTGCATCGCTTTTGTGATTTTGTCCGCGTAGAGAATTACCTCTCCGTTGATAGCCCGGGCGGCCCGGCCGGCGATTTGAATGAGAGATGTTTCCGAGCGTAGAAATCCGGCTTTATCCGCTTCCAGGATGGCCACCAGGCTTACTTCCGGCAGGTCAAGTCCTTCCCGGAGCAGATTTATACCGACCAGTACGTCGTATTTCGCTTCCCGTAACTGGCGCAGGATTTCTACCCGGCGGAAAGTGTCAACTTCACAGTGGATATATTCCACTTTAATTCCAAAACTTTTCAGGTATTCGGACAATTCTTCCGCGGTATTTTTGCTGAGGGTAAGGACCAGCGTCCGCTCTTTTGCCGCGGTTCTTTTTTTGATCTCCGCGAGCAGGTCGTCAATCTGATTGGTGGTCGACCTCACCTTCATTTCCGGGTCAAGGAGTCCGGTCGGCCGGATAATTTGTTCGGCAATGCGGGGTGATTTGTCTCCGAGGTGTTTTGCGCCGGAAAGCTGTAGTTCGTATTCACCGGGCGTGGCCGAGGCAAAGACTACGGAACGCATGAATTTTTGGAACTCTTCCCATTTCAGGGGCCGGTTGTCAAGCGCGGACGGAAGCCGGAATCCGTATTCTACCAGCGTTTCTTTCCGGGACCGGTCTCCGAAATACATGCCGCGAATCTGTGGCACGCTGATGTGGCTTTCGTCGATGATGAGTAAGAAATCTTTCGGGAAAAAGTCAAGCAGGCAGTAAGCCCGTTTTCCGGGCAGGCGGCCGTCAAAGTGACGGGAATAGTTTTCCACACCGTGGCAGTAACCCATCTCCTGCAGCATTTCCAGGTCATAATTCGCGCGTTGTTCCAGTCGCTGGGCTTCCAGCAATTTTCCTTTTTGCCGGAATTCCGTCAGCCGTTCCCGCAGTTCCGCTGTGATGGTTTTTAGCGCTTTTTCCATTTTAGGCCGGGTGGTGACAAACTGCTTCGCCGGATAAATGAAGATGTCTTCTTCCCGGCTGATTTCTTTACCGGTCAGCGTATCAAAATAGGCCAATCCGGTAATTCGATTAGCTTCTACTTCAACCCGCAGGCCTCTTTCTTCGTAGGAAGGTATTACTTCAATCCGGTTGCCGCGGACACGAAAATGACCCCGGGATAAGTCAAAATCATTGCGCTCATATTGAATTTCCAGCAGCCGTTTTCGGATTTCCCGGCTGTCAATTTCCTGGTCTTTGGTCAGACGCAAGGTCATGCAGGTGTAGTCTTCCGGGCTGCCGGAAGGATAGATGGATGAGACCGTGGCGATTACAATCGTATCCCGCCGCGCGATAAGACTGCTGACTGCGTACATTCTAAGCCGGTCGATATCTTCATTGATAGAAGAGTCCTTTTCGATATAGGTATCGGTGGTCGGTAGATAAGCCTCCGGTTGGTAATAATCATAGTAACTGACAAAATAAGCGACCTGATTTTCGGGAAAGAAATTGCGGAATTCGCCGTATAATTGGGCCGCCAAAGTTTTATTGTGGGATATGACCAGGGTTGGTTTTTGGATTTGCGCGATGACGTTTGCCATCGTGTAGGTCTTGCCGCTGCCGGTAACGCCCAGAAGCGTCTGGTATTTCGTACCGGCCCGTAGATTGTCCGTCAGGGTTTTGATGGCGGCGGGTTGATTGCCGGCCGGCTGAAAATCAGATAGGAGCTTGAATTCCACCGTATTATTATACTCTTTTGGCGCTATTATTTCAAGTCCCCTATTCAAACTTGACAGACTAAATATTGTGTTTTAAAATATACGAAACCACAAGATGTAGGCTAATGTCGGTTTTTCGGTTACTGTGCACCATTCACCGCTTTTATGCGCTGTCCGTTCTGCGGTTACCTGGAAGACAAGGTTGTTGACAGCCGTCTCTCGGATGATGGAGGGAATATCCGTCGGCGGCGTGAATGTCTTTCTTGCGATCGGCGTTTTACGACCTACGAAGTAGCGGAGGAAAAACCTTTGATGGTCGTAAAAAGAGATGGTCGGCGGGAACTGTTTTCACGCGCAAAACTTCACGCCGGAATAGCCCGGGCGTTTGAAAAAAGGCCGGTTGCCACCCAGGAGATTGAGAATCTGGTGGAACGTACCGGCGGTGAATTGCGGAGTAAATACGAAAAGGAAGTGCCGTCGGCTAAGATCGGTGAACTGGTTATGACGAGTCTGGCTCGAATGGACCCGGTGGCCTACGTGCGTTTTGCTTCTGTGTACCGGCAGTTTACTGATATTGCTGAATTTGAGAAGGAAGTAGCGCGGTTAAAAAAAGATGGAACCGATTAAAGAAGTACGGAAGCGCGACGGAAAGATTGCTCCTTTTCAGAAGGAGAAAATTTCCGAGGCGATTTTTAAGGCAGCCGCCGCGGTGGGTGGCGCGGACCGCAGTCTGGCCGACGACCTGGCCGACGCGGTTAATATTTACCTGACCAGGGAATTCAGCGACTCTACTCCGACCGTGGAAGAGATTCAGGACATCGTGGAGAAGGTCCTGATTAAAACCGGTCATGCCAAGACGGCTAAGGCCTACATAATTTATCGCCAGAAGAGGGCAAAGGTCAGGCAGGTTCGAACCGGTGTCCTGCCGGAAGAGACAAAGCTGGCCGCGGCCGAAGCGATTAAAATCCGGGAGTCCACGGACCTGGCCTTGTTTGTGCGCACGAGCCAGGAAGATATTGTATCTTGGGACCGGGAAAAGATTGTGGAGGCGCTTTGCCGGGAGACCGGTATTTCCCAGAATATAGCCGATATAATTTCCCTGGAGATAGAGGAAGAGATTATCGCTTCCAGAACTCAGACCTTGACCGCTCCCCTCATCCGGGAGATGGTCAACGCCAAACTGGTTGAGTATGGGTACGAAGAAGAACGAAGGCGGCATACGCGGCTCGGTTTGCCGCTTTACGATGTGCGCCAGGTGATAACTCTGCCGAACAAGGAAAACGCAAATATTCCCCATAATCCGGAAGCGACAAATCTCTCCCTTTCGGAAGCAATCAAGAAAGAGTTTGCCCTGCTGGAAGTTTTTTCTCCGGATGTGTCGGACAGCCATCTTTCCGGCGATATTCACCTGCATGACCTGGGCATGATAGACCGTCCGTATTGTTCCGGACAATCGCTGGAGTATGTGAAAAAATATGGTCTTTCTCTGCCGAACGCGCTAAACATCGCTAAGCCGGCCAAACATCCGGAAACCCTGCTGGCCCACATGGTTAAATTCTCCGCGGCTCTTCAGGGCCATTTTGCCGGAGCCATCGGCTGGGATGCGGTCAATTATTTTTTCGCGCCTTTTTTGGTCGGGATGTCGGACAAGGATATAAAGCAACTGGCCCAGATGATGATTTACGAGTACAGTCAGCAGGCAGTGGCGCGCGGCGGCCAGGCGATATTCAGCGACATAAATATTTACTGGGAGGTACCGGAACATTTCGTTAAAACTCCGGCTATCGGTCCCGGCGGACAGTATACCGGTAAGACGTATAATGATTATCAGAAAGAGGCCCAAAAATTCGCCTGGGCTCTTTTTGAGGTTTACCTGGAAGGCGACGGACTGGGCCGACCTTTTTTCTTTCCCAAACCGCTTTGTCACCTGACCAACAAACTTTTTGTTACGGAAGGCGCCGAAGACTACCTGACGCTTATCAGCCGGGTGGCCGCGGAAAAAGGCAACACTTATTTTGTTTTCGACCGGGGTAAGACCGCCAAGATTTCGGAGTGCTGCCGGCTTTCCTTTATCCTTGATTCGCAAGACCTGTCCGAGGCAGTCACGCCCTGGAAGATGCGTTTCTGCGCTTTGCAGAACGTAACCCTTAATTTGCCCCGGGCCGCGTATCTTGCCAACGGCAGCGAGGAACGGCTTTTCGCGGAATTGGACCGGATGCTTTCTCTGGCGGTAAAGGCGCATCAGCAAAAACGGATTTTTATTAACCGGCTTTTGGCTCTGGGAAGCAAGAGTCCGCTTGCCCTCCTTACGATGAAACAGGACGGAGAAACTTATCTGCGGATGAAGCGGGTGACGTATCTGGTTGGCTTAATCGGTCTCAACGAACTGGTGCAGAGTCATTTGGGCCAGGAATTGCATGAATCCGAGGTGGCGCTTCGTTTTGGTCTAAAGGCTATCGCGCACCTTAACCTTGCCTGCCAGCGCTACAGCAAAGAACTGGGTATGAAGTTTGTGCTGGAACAGACTCCGGCCGAATCAACCGCGTACCGCCTGGCAAAGCTGGACCTGGCGCATTTCCCGCTCCAGGCGCATAAAGTAGTTAAAGGGACCCCGGATGCCGGCGGAGCTTATTATACCAACTCCACCTATTACAATGTTTCCATACCGATGTCACCGGTTGAAAAAGTGAAGATGGAAGGATTGTTCCATCCTTTAATTGATGCCGGTGCCCTTTCGCACGTTTGGCTTGGTGAATCCAACCCGGATCCGCTCGCGCTGGCCAGTTTCGTCAAGAAGACTTTTCTTTACACTCAGAACGCGCAGATTGCCTTTAGCCCGGAATTTACCGCCTGCCTTGATTGCGGCCGGACGATACGCGGGTTGAAAGAACAGTGTTCCTACTGCAGTAATCCGTAATGTAGCGGTGCGATTCACCGCACGTATTTTGTTGTGTTATTAAATGGAGGTTGCAATGCAGAAACAAGAGTTTGTCGCGTATCTTTCTCAAAATCCGGAACAGTTCGGTTTTCAGGAGCGGGAACAGGATGGTCTGCCCGGCGTATTAGTGGAAAACAAATCCTTCCAAACCAAAACATTTTTTTCGGAAGAGAATATTTCTGCTAAAGAACTGGCTCCTCTTTTGGTTGCCACCCATCAGGGTAGAAACGTGGAGCATATCACCCGGGTTACCGGTTACTTTTCCAAGGTGAGCGGTTGGAACGTAGGGAAAAAAGCCGAACTCGCCGACCGTCACCGCACCCCTATTTCCTGACCAATCTTTTAATTTCTCTCCTCTTAAGGAGAGATGAAAGTGAGGGGGAATGGTATCTATTGAAGATTTCAAAAAATTAGAAATTAAGGTAGCGAAAGTTCTGGAAGTTAATCCTCATCCCAACGCCGACCGTCTTTATGTTTTAAAGATTTTTCTGGGTGATATTGAGTGCAAGGACGAAGCTACCGGAGAAATAGTCTGTACGCCCCAAACCAGAGAGGTAGTTGCTGGAATCCGGCCCTACTACACACCCGAAGAATTGATTGGCAAACAGGTTATTATTCTCGTCAACCTGGAGCCGGCAATCATCAGGGGCGTCCAGAGCAACGGTATGCTCCTGGCCACTAAAGTCGACGGTAACCTTTCCGTCCTTACCCTTGACCGCCCCATCAAAGAAGGCAGCGTTATAAGTTAAAAACCAGCCTTTTATTGTAAAAATCGTTTGTCCGGATTAAAATATAACGGAAATGATACGTGAAATAGCAATCATAGGAAAAAAAACGGCAGAACTGGTTGAAATCAGCCGGAAATACCTGCTGGCGTTAAGCCGGGAAGAGATGGATGTTGTCCAGGCCCATTTCAGTCGTTTGGGACGTAATCCCACGGACATTGAACTGGAGATGATTGCTCAG
>Ga0172380_10004430_pt1 | contig 18043 bp, 19 predicted proteins | sample Leawe162metaG_FD_119747 | JGI IMG/M metagenome (GOLD analysis project Ga0172380, IMG submission 119747) | Leachate microbial communities from a municipal landfill in Southern Ontario, Canada - Leachate well 162 metaG | ecosystem: Engineered > Solid waste > Landfill > Unclassified | place... | reverse complement strand
AGCCGGAAATACCGGATTTTATTCATCTGATTACTTTTATATAGTACCAGATAAATGTACAGAATGCAAAGGATTCCACGACGAGCCACAATGTGCCGCTGTATGTCCTGTTGATTGCTGTGTCCCAGACCCAAATCATGTCGAAGATGAAGAAACTCTATTAAAGAGAAAAGATCATCTTGATAGTTTAGGAAGATAATTAAAAATGAAAATGGCTGCCGATGAGCAGCCATTTTTATAATATACATTTAGGACATCATAGGAAAAGTAATTTCATAAGCCTTTTTCTATGGATAATTACTAATATCATATTATCAAATCATTTATTTAAATCTGCTTATTACCGGGAAGTGGTCTGATGGATAAAGTCCATTTCGGTTGTATCTAATTATCTCCGATTTAATTGGTGTAAAAAACTTATTCACAAATATAAAATCAATCCGCTCTTCATTATCAATTCCCTTAAAATCATTAAATGTACCTTCTCTATCGGAGAGTTTGTAAAGTGAGCGAAATGAATCAGTAAAATTATTATTAAGAACTAATTGCACAGCGGGATTTCTTTCATCACTATTAAAATCTCCTGTGAGTATTATTGTTGAAGTGGGAGCAATTTTTCTCATTCTTTCTAGAATTAATTTCACCCCATTTTCACGAGCTAATTGGATTTCGTGATCTAAGTGAGTATTAAATACAAAAAATTCTTTATTATTAAATTTATCAAAAAACTTTGCCCATGTACAAATTCTTGGGAAATGATTTCCCCACGTCATTGAACCGGGTGTTTCAGGAGTATCAGAAAGCCAAAAATTACCGGTTGAATCAACAATGAAACGGTCCCTCGAATAAAGGATACATGAATATTCGCCTTTATCTATTCCGTCATCTCTTCCAACACCAATTAATGCATAGTTCGGATGTGAAGAAATAATTTCATCTATTTGAAACTTGAATGCTTCTTGAAGACAAAGAATATCAGGGAAGTATTCGCTAATAACTTCTGCAACCATTGGCTTACGATTATTCCAATTATTTATTCCATCATCAACTATACCAAGACGGATATTAAAGGTCATCACAGAGAGTTCGGTATGCTTATCCGGGACTTGTTTCTGCTCAATTGTGGAACAAGAGTAGATTAGTAAAATAAATAATATTAGATTTGTTAGACGGAAGAGTTTCATAATTCACCAAATTTATTCACAAATGTAAAATTGATTATGCAAATAGGCAAATATAAACTTCATAAAATTGATACTGGCACATTTAAGCTCGATGGCGGAGCAATGTTCGGAATAATACCAAAACCACTTTGGGAGCGCACAAATAGCTCTGATGAGCAGAATAGAACTGTCCTCGCAGCACGCTGTCTACTATTAGAAAGCGGTTCAAAAAAAATCCTTGTGGATACAGGTGTAGGAACAGGTTGGGATGAAAAGTTCAAAAAAATCTACGATTATGAAAATGAAACGGGTATGTTGGAAAAATCTTTATCGTCATTAAATATTGCCCCAGATGAAATCACAGATGTAATATTGACTCATCTACATTTCGATCATACAGGGGGTTCTACGAAATTAGAAAATGACAAATGGATACCTGCTTTTTCTAATGCCAAATATCATGTACAGAAAAAACATTTTGAATGGGCATTGAATCCATCAGACCGAGATCGTGGAAGTTTTCATTTAAATAGATTTATGCCGCTTTACGAAGAAGGGGTGTTAAATTTAATTGATGGTGAAAAATCTTTCGATGACGAAATTGAGTTTATGTTAATAGATGGGCATACAATTGCTCAACAGATGATAAAAATTAGTGATAGCTCAAATACTTTAGTTTATTGTGGTGATCTGCTTCCCTTTACTTCACATATACATTTACCTTTTGTTATGGGTTATGATATACAACCAATAAAGACAATTGAAGAGAAGAAGGCTCTGTATAAAAATGCAGTAGAGGAGGAATGGAAAATTTATTTTGAGCATGATGAAAATATAGCAATAGGAACAATCAAACAAACTGAGAAAGGGTTTACACTTGGTGAAGTTATTGATTCAGTTGAATAGTATTATTAATACAAATATTAAGTAAATAGATATTTTTTTATAAGAATTATACAGAGAGTTGATGGAAACTGAGAATTTTATAAAAGCGTGTAAGATTTCGGAATTGAAAGAGGGTGTTGGGATGAGAGTTTATCTGGATGATGAAGAGATTGCGATCTTTATTGTCGAGGGAGAAGTCTATGCTCTCAATAATACATGTCCTCACCAGCAAGCGCGAAAGATTCATGAAGGGTTTATTGAAGATCATGGTGTAGTTTGTCCACTTCATGGATGGAAGTTCGATCTTACAACAGGTAATGTAGCTCCCGATAGAAGAGGATTAAAGACTTATCCAGTAAAAATCGAAAATGGTTTTGTATTCGTAAATGTTACTAAAAAAGAATTAAGCTGGTAGTTACTACTATGATTAATAACAAACTAATTTCAGAACTTGCACTTAAATATGGTTTTGGATTAGTGGGTTTTAGTCCGGTTACCCTACTCACTAAAGAAACTTCACAATTAAAAGAATGGCTCGATGAAGGCAACCATGCCGGAATGGGTTATATGGAACGTAATCTCGAAAAGAAGGAAAATTTAAAAGAGATTCTTCCTTCAGCGGAGAGTGTTATTTCGTTAGGCATGTTTTATAACTCGGGAGAAATACACGAAGAGAAACAGGGATTTGGAAAAGTATCACGTTACGCATGGGGAACAGACTATCATTTAATTATGTGGGAACGGCTTGAAGAGTTGATTGATGAATTGAAAGAGATAGATTCTGGATTTGAAGGGATTTTTTATGTAGATACCGGTCCGGTTATGGATAAGGTTTGGGCTTTAAAATCAGGTCTTGGTTGGCAGGGAAAGAATACCAATGTGATAAACAAAGATTCGGGTAGTTTTTTCTTTATCGCTAATATTATAAATAACAAAAAATTTGATTACTCTATTCCTTTTGCAGATTTCTGCGGCAGCTGCACAGCCTGTATTGATTCGTGTCCAACAAATGCACTTAAACCATATCAAATCGATGCGAGGAAATGTATCTCCTATTTGACAATTGAGAATAAGGGTGAGATCTCACAAGAATTTAAGGGTAAGTTTGAGAATTGGATTTTCGGTTGTGATATATGTCAGGATGTTTGTCCATGGAATCGCAAATTTTCAGCATTAACATCCGAAAAAAAGTTTCATTCTGTGGGAAATAAAGAACTGGAGTTAAAAGAAGTTCTTAATATGGAAAATGCCGAATTTAAGAAGAGATTTGAAGTTAGTCCTATTAAGCGGAGTAAGCTCCCGGGATTAAAAAGGAATGCGGAGTTTCTTATAAATAAATGAAATCGATTGTGGAAAAATAGTATTAATGGATTTGAGGAATGATACATTTAAATTGGTAGTGTATTTATTAAGAATCCATTTTATTATTTTTGAATCTAATTAATTATTAAAGAAAATTAATTTAACGTATTGATATAAGGATAAAAATTATGGCAGATAATCATCACAAAGTAATAATAATAGGATCGGGACCTGCAGGATTGACAGCGGCTATTTATGCATCGAGAGCGAATTTAGAACCAATAATATTTGAAGGCAATCAACCGGGTGGACAGCTTACAATTACAACTGAAGTAGAAAACTTTCCCGGGTTTGAGCATGGAATTCAGGGACCTGAATTAATGGACGTTATGAGAAAACAAGCTCTCAGATTTGGTGCTAAAAGTTTTTTCACTAATGTAACAGAAGTAGATTTTAGCAAACGTCCATTCACAGTTAAGACCGATAAAGAAACACATACAGCGGATTCTGTGATTGTGTCGACAGGTGCATCTGCAAAATTGCTTAATATCGAAAGTGAAAAGAAATATATGGGATTCGGAGTATCAGCATGTGCAACATGTGATGGATTCTTTTTCAAGAATTTAAAGATTATTGTTGTCGGTGGCGGAGATACGGCACTTGAAGAAGCAAATTATCTTACCAAATTTGCTTCTGAAGTAACGATAGTTCATAGAAGAGAAGAATTTAGAGGTTCTAAGATTATGGTTGATAGAGCTGAAAAGAATCCAAAAATTAAGTATGCGCTTAATTCAGTTATAAAAGAAGTGCTTGGAAAAGAAGAGATGGGTAGGAAATCTGTAACAGGTGTTCTTCTCGAGAACACAAAAGATGGTTCAGTAACAGAAATGCCAATTGATGGCGTTTTTATTGCAATTGGTCATCAGCCAAATACTTCATTGTTTGGAGGAGTTTTAGAAATGGATCAAACGGGATATTTGAATGTAAAACCGGGGACTACACATACAAGTATTGAAGGTGTATTCGCAGCAGGTGATGTAGCGGATAAGACTTATAGGCAAGCAGTAACTGCTGCAGGTACAGGATGTATGGCAGCTCTTGATGCACAAAGATGGCTCGAAGAGAATGAATTAGCTTAAAATAAAAATAAAATATAAATAACAATTTGTATACAAAAGACCGCTCATTTAGGCGGTCTTTTTTTAAAAAATAAATAATAAAAAATTATTTATTTGTAGGTTTAATATGATTTAAATTAATTAGAGTTAAAGTGATTTTTTATAGATTGCTTATTTAAAGTTTATTCAATAAGTTAAAATACGGGTATTATCATCTATTCGTTTTGTCGAGTTCTATGAATCTAAACCTAATTCTGAAAACCAAGAGATTTGCTATGAAAATGCAAAAAGAATTAAAGCAACTTTTGAATATCCGAATTCTTGTAATCACTTTGGTAGTTAGTTTTGTTTTGATTTTATGTGGATATATTTTCTATACTTTTCTCGCTAATAGTGAAAAAACGACAAAAGAGAATGAAATTGAAACGATTACAAACTTAAAAGTCCAGCAACTTATTCAGTGGCAAAACGAAAGAAAAGCTGATGCAATAGTCCTTTCCAAATCTATCCCTCTAAAAAGAAATATTACCGATTGGAATAATAATAAAATTAAAAATAATGTTTCTTCAGAAATAAAATATATCCTTTTAGGGAGACAAACCAATTATGGGTATAAGGCAATATTCTTATCAAATGCAAAAGGGGAACTCCTAATATCGACAGATGAAGAACAGAAAAAAATTGAAAAAGAAACAATAACGAAGATTATTGATGCAGTAAAAAATAGACAAATGGTGATAAACGATTTTTTTTATAGTGAAATAGACCATCAGACTTATTATGAAATAATCATTCCACTAATTGATACAAAATCTAAATTATTAGCAATAGTTGTTTTACGGATAGACCCTACAAAATATATTTACCCTCTTCTTAAATCATCGACTTCAACAAGCAAATCAACCGAAACGTTTTTAATTAAAAAAGATAAGAATAAAATTCAATTTTTAAATGAACTAAAGCACAAAAGCAATTCCATCTTAAAGTTTGAAAGCGACTTCAGTGGGAAATATCCCTCTATAATTGTGAAATCTGGAAATAAAGGAATAATTTATAGTAAAGATTACAGAGACGTAGAAGTAGTTTCATATATATCCCCAATTGTCGGGACAAATTGGATAATGATTTCGAAGATAGATATGGAGGAAGTTTTCTCAGAATTGAAGTATTGGGGAATTGGCTCTGCCGTTTTTATTTTCCTGTTAATTCTTATAGTGGTGGTTGGATTAAATTGGGTCTATCAATACCGCCAAAGTAATATATATCGTGTGTTGTGGGAATCGCAAGAAAAAAATGAAATTATTTTAAAGAGTATTGGAGATGCTGTTATTACAACTGATAACAATGGATATATTCAGTTTTTAAATCCAATTGCTGAAGAATTAACAGGGTGGAAATTAGATGAAAGTAAAGGAAAACAACTTTCGAAAGTTTTTAATATAATTAATGAAACTACGCGTGAGAAAGTTGATAATCCGGTAGATAAAGTATTGAGAAAAGGGTGTGTTGTAGAATTATCGAATCATTCAATATTAATTTCTAGAAATGGCAAAGAGATTCACATAACAAATAATGGAGCCCCAATAAGAAATGAGATTGGAGATATATATGGAGTAGTCTTAGTATTCAAAGATCAATCAAAGCAATGGTATGCAAATGAAGAGATATCAAGATTAAATAGATTATATGCATTGCTAAGTAGTACAAACCACACAATAGTTCGCAATAGGGACAAAATTAAACTTTTTAATGAAATTTGCTTAACTTCAATTAAGAAAGGTGGATTTCAATTAGTTTGGGTTGGCATTTTTAACAACACTACTAATAGAATAGAAGTAACTGCAAATTCATATAGTAATTTAAATCAAATCACCAACATAGAAGAATCAATATTATCATCTGAAAGATGCCTATTTTTAAGCGATCAAGTATTAAAAACATCCAATCATTTTATCGTTTCGGATTTGAGCAATGAACCTAATATTTCTGGATTAAAAATGGACAAATTATTGGAAGGAAGTAACTCAGCTGCATCCTTTCCAATAAAACTTAATAATGAAATTATTGGGACGTTCAATCTATTCTCGAAAGAAGTTGATTTTTTTAAAGAAAAAGAGATTAGCTTATTGCAAGAAATGGCGATGGATGTTTCATTTGCAATTGAGTTTATAAATTCAGAGCAGATTCGAAAAATTAATGAAATCAAAATAAAGAAAAATAATGAAGAGCTTAAAGAATATTTTGATAATGACATCTCCGCAGATTATATAGCAGATGTCCAAGGAAATATAATTAATTGCAATTCAACTTTTCTTAATCTATTTGGATTCGAAAATAAATCGCAAATAAATGAATATAAAGCGGAGCAATTATTTGCAAATCCATTAGATAGAAAAAAATTAATTGAAGAACTTCGAAAGAACAAAAGAATTGAAAATTATAGTGTTGATTTTATTAATAGAAATAACCAAGTAATAAATTCAATTCTAAACGCTTCCGGAGTATTTGATGAGCAAGGTGATTTGAAACAGATAAGGACATACATAGTTGATCTGACAAAATTAATACAAATTGAAAAAGAATTAATCTTTGCTAAAGAAAAAGCAGAAGAATCAGAAAAGCTCAAATCAGAATTTCTCTCTTTAATGTCACATGAAATTCGCTCTCCAATGAATGCTGTTCTTAATTTTTCCGAAATATTAATGGAAGAGTTGAATGGATTACTTTCTCCAGTTCAGTTAGAATATTTTGATGGCATTAATTCTTCAGGAAGAAGGTTAGTCCGAACAGTAGAATTAATAATTAATGCATCTGAAATTCAAGTAAGTACTTATGACCCCATTTTTGCAAAATTTGATCTAATTAATAATGTTTTGGAAAAAATAATTATTGAATACGCTTCAATGATAAAAAAGAAGGGATTGGAAATTGAATTTCATAAAAATGTGAATGAAGCGATAATTTATGCAGATGAATATAGTGTAAGCCAGACATTTATGAATTTATTAGATAATGCTGTAAAATATACTGAAAAGGGAAAAATTGAAATTATTTTGGAAGTGGACTCAATAGGCAATTTCCTTGTTATAATAAGCGACACAGGAATTGGTATTTCAAAAGAATTTATTGAAACTAAATTATTCCAACCTTTTTCTCAGGAAGAAGAAGGATATTCAAGAAGGTATGAAGGAAATGGGCTGGGTTTAATGTTAGTCAAAAAATACTGTGAATTAAACAAAGCTGAAATATCTATTGATTCTACAAAAGGAGTTGGGAGTAAGTTCAAAATTTTATTTGAGAAAATGAATATTTCTTAAGTTTAGGTATATAAATGAAAAGCAAAAAAAGTCTGCTAATTGTTGAAGACGATCCAATGAACTTGTGGATATATGGTATTATATTAAACAAACAGTATGATGTAAAGCTATGCAAAAGTGGAGATGAATTTATTAATGAGTTGAGAGAAAAAACTTATGATTTATTTTTAATAGATTTAGGGTTAGGTCATGGGAAAAATGGGATTGAACTAATTAAAGAATTGAGAGCGTGGGATAAATATAAAAAAAAACCAATTATTGTTCTTACAGCATTTACTAATAAAAAAGATGAAATAATAGCAAAATTGGCAGGTGCAACTGTGTTTTTAAGAAAACCAATAAAAAAAGAAAACTTATTATCAGTATTCAAAAATTTTGATTAGTCAATAAAACCTAATTAAAACGAATAAATATAGAACGGCAGTAAAAAAATTAAGAAGGTTTATAAATAAAAATAAACCTTCTTTAGTAAAATACTTATTTATCTTAATTCTTGTTTGTCTTTCTTTTCTAATTCTCTAACTGCAAAATGAGCTATAACAAAACCAAGTCCCGTTAAGGTTATTAAAAAGAAAGGTATCCAAAATTCGTCAGTTGTATAAGTTTCCAATAACATCCCAACTCCAAGTCCAACACCAAAGAAGATTGTTACGATCCCAAATTTTAATCCAAGATAAGGAACCGGTTTAGTTTTATAAAATTCCAACATCTGTTCTGCTGTTAGACCTTTTTCTAGCATTAACGATCTTTCTTTAGAACGGAAATAGAAAAACATTATCATCACTAATCCGATAACCAAAAACAGTATAATAGGTACTAATTCCTCAGGCATAGCAGCCTCCATTTAATTTATTTATTTGTTCTACTTATTTGACTAAGTTAGAGGGGTAAAAGGTTACAAAAAACTTTTTGTAACCTTTATTAATTATTTTTAGTCAAAAGTAGTGATGAAACATTTAACTGATAATGAAATAATAGAATCTGTACTTCGGGGCAATAAGGGAGATTTTTCGTTACTTATCGATCGCTATAAAGATAAGGGGTTTAATCTACTTAAACGTATTCTTAAGAATGAAATGGATGCCGAAGAAGCGCTGCAGGATAGCTTCCTAAAAGCATTCAATAATATTAGTACGTTTAGAAAAGAATCTCAATTTTCTACTTGGTTTTATAAAATAGTATTTAATACCGGACTATCGATTCTCGCATCAAAGAAAAGAAAATTGGAACAGCAGATGATTTCGATTGATGAAAGTTTCGAAATAGGAGAGATTGATTTAAATGTTTATGCTTCTACTGAAAACAGAACTGAATATATACTTAATATAGTTGATAGACTTCCTATTAGAAATGCATTAGTAATTATATTATTTTACATAGATGGATTATCGCTTAATGAAATAAGCAAAGTTCTCGATATCTCATTAGTAAATACTAAAGTATTATTGCATAGATCTCGAATCGTTCTTAAAGACCTATTGATAAAACATAATTATCACAAGGAATACTTATGATACACCCAAAAGATGAATTGCTCAATAAATATATAGATAACGAGTTGGATTCGAATGAACTCAATGAATTAAATCGATTAATTTCCGAGAAGCCGGAAATGTCTGATGAATTACGGTCAATGAAGATTGTCGATAATACATTAAAAGAGATGGAAATCATTTCAGCTCCCGAAGGTATTACTTTCAAGATAATGTATGTAATAGATCGATCAGCAAAAACAATAAGAAAACAAGTCCCATATTTATTTTATTCGGTAGTTACATTTTTTTCAATTGGTATATTAGGTTTAGTTGGCTATGCAGCATCTCTATCGAAAGGGGAATCAACTACTATAACTGAAACAATAAATAAAGCTTCTAAATTTATTCCGAAAGGGAATAAGATAATTGATAATTCAATTGGATTTCTTTCTGCTATATTTTCTAGTAAAGATATTTATTATATAGGAATTGTACTTACTTTGTTATTATTGATTAGTGCCTATATTCTAATTGATTCACACAAACAGATAAAAAATAAAATAGAGCATTTTCATAAGTAAGAATATTTTTAACCTTCCAATTCTTTATATTACCTTTCTTTATTAAAATCGATGTGAATCATGGATGTAAAATGTCTGTAAAATCAGGATTTGTTTCGATAGTTGGTAAACCAAACGCCGGCAAATCGACTTTATTAAATGCACTTTTAGGGCAAAAACTTTCTATTATTTCTAATAAACCGCAAACTACACGAAAAAGGATTTTAGGAATAATAAGCGAACCTGAACATCAAATTATTTTTTACGATACTCCCGGAATACTAAACCCCGAATATTTACTTCAAGAAAAGATGCTTGAGTATGTCATTTATTCAGCACAAGATTCGGATATACTCCTTTTTATGATTGATATTACAGAAGACGATTCAAGAATTTTTGAGGACGAATCGATTAAGAAATTATTGAATAATGACCTTAAAAAAATACTACTAATTAATAAAATCGATATTAGTAATGATATAAGAGTCCAGAGTCTTATTGAGGTTAATAAAAAAGATTCTCTTTTTAATGATGTACTTGCAATCTCTGCATCCTCAGGGTTTAATATTAATTCTGTTATGGATAAGATTTTAGAATACTTACCGGAGCATCCGAAATATTATCCAGATGATCAATTGACTGATGAGAATGAACGGTTTTACGTTAGTGAAATTATTCGTGAGAAGATTTTTGAGATGTATAGAGATGAAATTCCATATAGTACGGAAGTAGTGATAGAAGAATTTAAGGAGAGAGAGAATGCAAAGGATTATATCTCTGCTTCGATAATAATTGAGCGTGATTCACAAAAGCCGATTATCATAGGCAATAAAGGGGAAAGCATAAAAAGATTAGGAAGAAATTCGAGAACAGAAATCGAAAAATTTCTTGAAAGAGAAGTTTATCTTGAACTTTTTGTTAAAGTTAAAGAGAAATGGCGCTCTAATCCATATCAATTAAAAAACTTCGGATATATACCTAATAATGATTAAGCGTCTCAAAGAATTAAAAGCCGAAGCGATTTTATTCCTCATGACTATTATTTGGGGTGGGACATTTATACTAACCAAAAATGCACTTAATGATATTTCTTCTATGCTTTATGTCGGTATTCGATTTTCGATAGCTGCTTCTGTTCTGCTCCCATTAGTTTTTCATTTTGAAAATACGATTGATAAAAAAGCTTTGTGGCATGGTATTATACTTGGCTTTTTTTTATATATAGGATTTTTCGGACAAACTTATGGACTCCGTTTTACATCTGCAACTAAATCCGGATTTCTAACCGGTACATTAGTTGTCTTTATTCCAATATTTGCAATTTTTATTAAAAAGAGATATCCATCAATAGGTGCAATTATAGGTACTGTAATTGTTTTTATTGGAATTATCTTTTTATCGACAGGTGGTAACTCAATTTCTAATTTCTTTGAAGAGGTTGGGCGAGATTTTAATTTTGGAGATGAGCTCACATTGGCTGCTGCAATAGTTTTTGCTTTACATGTAGTCTTAATTGATATATATTCTTCAATTCATAAATTTTGGTCACTGTTTTTTATACAACTGACGACCACTGCAATCTTGAGTTTAATTACTTCGGTTATTTTAGATGTAACAAATATCGAATTGCTATATATAAATATTAATTTTGACGTAGTTACGGCATTATTATATACTGCATTATTGGCTACTTTATTTAATATTGGAATGCAGATTAAGTATCAAAAGGAAGTAACACCGACAAAAGCGGGAATTATCTATTCATTCGAGCCGGTATTTGCAGGATTATTTGCGTTCTTTCTACTGAATGAAAAAATCAGTAACTTTGGAGTAATAGGGAGCGTATTAATCTTTACAGGATTAATTACAACAGAAGTATATGACAGTATTCGTAAATCTAAAGGAGAACGAACCAATAAGAGCTGAAATTGTACTCGAAGGATTAGTTCAAGGAGTAGGTTTTAGATATTTTGCTCTTAGGAATGCACAAAAATTTGAATTAAATGGATTTGTGAAAAATCTTTACACAGGAGATCTATTTGTGGTAGTAGAAGGACCAAAACAATTAATACACGAATATATTGAAGAGATGAAAGTTGGTCCTATGCATGCTCATGTAAAGGCGCATTCTATTAAATGGGCAGAGCCAACTAAAGAATTTTTGAGGTTTGAAATTCGTAAATGAATTTTCCTTTTAGAATTGGTTCAGGGTATGATGTTCATCAATTTGCCGCGGGAAGAAAATTAATTCTTGGTGGAGTCGAAATTCCACATTCAAAAGGATTTGATGGGCATTCTGATGCAGATATACTGCTTCATGCACTATGTGATGCACTTCTTGGAGCTTTAGCTCTTGGCGATATTGGTAAGCATTTCCCTAACACCGATGAATCGTATAAAAATATCGATAGCAAAATACTACTTAAAAAAGTTCATGAATTAGTTAATTCACATGGGTATCATGTTGGCAATTTAGATGCTACAATAGTAATGGAAGCCCCCAAAATTGCTTCTTATATACCACAGATTCAAAAAGTCATATCGGAGATTCTTTCAATTAATATGCAGGATGTTTCGATTAAAGCAACCACTTCGGAACGGATGGGTTTTGTCGGAAGGGAAGAGGGCGCCGAAGCTTACGCAACTGTATTAATCTATAAGAAAGAAAATTAATGTTAGAGCAGATAGTAGTATTTCTTAATTCTCAAAATGTAGTAATCGTATATCTAATACTATTTGGTTTTGCGTTTATCGAAAACTTATTTCCACCATCACCAAGTGATGTTGTAGTAGTAGTCGGCTCAACTATATTAGCACATTCACCTACCGGATTTATTCCACTTTTATTAATTACAAGCTTAGGTAGTTCTCTCGGGTTTATAGTTATGTATCTAATAGGTGATTATCTTGGATTAAAATTAATCCGAGCAAATAAAATAAAATTTATTACACAAGAATTATTACAAAAAGCCGACCGGTGGTTTAATAAATATGGCTATTCAATAATAATAGTAAATCGATTTCTACCTGGCACGCGCGCAGTTGTGAGTTTCTTTTCAGGGCTTCATCAATTGAGAATGCTCCCGACATTTTTATTGGCATCTCTCAGTTCGCTTTTATGGTATGTTTTGTTAGTCTTTCTGGGAATGAAATTAGGTCAGAATATTGATAAGATTGATTACTATTTGCATACATATTCAAATGTCGCTTATTTAGTAATAGGAGTATTTTTAATAATAATTGCATATCGTTTTTTAATCAAGAAGAAAAAGAAAAAAAGTGAAATTGCCTGAACTAAATAAAAACCGAATTGTATTATTATCTGTCATAAGCGGTTTTATGATAGGAATATCTTATCCGCCAATTCCATTCCCATATTTAATTTTTATAGCATTCGTCCCATACTTTTACCTTTTGAATGGTACAGATGAATTAATAAAAAGAGTACGCATTTCATATTTCACGTTTTTTGTATTCAATTTAATTACAATTTATTGGGTAGGGAGCTGGACCAAAGAAGCGGATCCTTTTTTGTTGATTTCGGGTGGACTCTTATTATTCGTTAATCCCGCTCTTTACTTAATTCCGGTTTTTCTACATCATTATGCATTAAGAACAATAGGTAAAAAAGGAGCACTTTTATTATTCCCATTTTTCTGGGTCTTCTTTGAGTATATATATACACTTACTGATCTAAGGTTCCCTTGGCTCACACTTTCTAATTCAATTACATCATTCAATAGTTTTATTCAAATTGCAGATATAATTGGTGCTTATGGATTATCATTATTAATTCTATTCATAAATCTTTTCATTTATCTATTTATTATTGACTATTTCGAAAAGAAAAAAATCAATTATAGGCTGAGCATTCCGATTGTAATTTTATTTTTGTTGCCGATAGTTTATGGGGTTATAAAAAATAATATCGATTATAATTCCGGAGATAAAATTAAAGTCGGATTAATTCAACCGAATTTAAATCCTTGGGAGAAATGGAGTGGTGGGAATTTACAGGAACAGATTGATCTATATCTAGGACTTTCACAAAAAGCGGTTGATCAAGGAGCGAAGATAATTGTATTCCCCGAATCTGCTTTACCTGTTTATCTGCTTTCCGGTAATTATGATTTTGAAGTAAATCAGATTCGCAACTTTGTGAATAAAAACAAAGTATTTTTACTTACAGGCATGCCAGATATAAATTTTTATTTTAAAGGGGAAAAAGCTCCCGAAGATGCGAAAGAGACAAAAGTCTCTGGAGCAAAATATACTTCGTTTAATTCTATACTTGGGTTTAGTCCCGATAGTTTTGCAATTCAGAAATATGGAAAAATTAAATTAGTACCATTTGGCGAGAAAGTACCATTTGTTGAAGAGATTCCGCTTCTTGGAGATTTAATTAAGTGGCAGGTTGGAATTTCAAGTTGGAATACGGGTAGTGGAGCGAAGGTTTTTGAATATGGAAAGAATAAAATCGGTGGAGTGATTTGTATAGAATCAATCTATCCCGATTTTGTTGCCGAGTTTGTTCAAAAAGGCGCAGGGCTAATTACAGTAGTAACTAATGATAGTTGGTATGGATATTCGAGCGGACCGTTTCAACATAAAGAGATTAGCCGATTGCGTGCAATAGAGAATAGGAAGTATGTAGTGAGAGCCGCAAATGGAGGAGTAAGCTGTATTATTGATCCAAACGGAAATATTCTTTCGGAAACAAAATTGTTTAAGAGAGATATTTTAGTAGGGGATATAACTTTTAATTACAATAAAACATTCTACACAAATTATCCTTTAATAATTCCTAATTTTGTAACGGGGATATCGATAGCAATATTTATTTTATTTTTGCTGAAGAGATTTTTTAAAATAAACCTATATAAAGAAGATGAAAAAAATAATTGATTTAAGAAGTGACACAGTAACAAAGCCATCTTTAGAGATGAGAAAAGCAATGTATGAAGCAGAAGTTGGGGATGATGTATATCAGGAAGACCCTACTGTTAATAAACTTCAGGAATATGCAGCAGATTTATTAGGTAAAGAAGCAGCTTTATATGTATCAAGTGGAGTGATGGGGAATCAACTATGTTTGAATGTTCTCACACAACCGGGAGATGAAGTAATATGCGATAAAGATGCACATATATTTCAATATGAATCGGGTTCGCCGGCAAAACTTAGCGGATTACAATTAAGTTTTGTAAATGGTGATCATGGAGTATTTAATGCAGAAGACGTAGAACCATTAATCCGCCCTTTAAGTGCATATTATATGGCTCGTACTCGTGTTATAGAAATAGAAAACACGCATAATAGAGGCGGAGGAACAATTGTTCCAATGGAAAATATTATAGGTATTGAAGAAGTGGTAAAGAAATATGGTTTGTACATGCATCTAGATGGTGCAAGAATATGGAATGCATCGGTCGAGACGGGAATTTCAGTGAAAGAGTATGCTTCGCATTTTGATTCAATTTCTTGTTGTTTATCAAAAGGGCTTGGTGCTCCGGTCGGTTCAATTATAGCAGGCGATAAAGAATTTATTAATGAAGCCTTTAGAGTAAGGAAATCTTGGGGCGGAGGTATGAGGCAGATCGGGATACTTGCGGCGGCAGGACTTTATGCTCTCGAAAATAATATACCGAAATTAAGAGATGACCATAAAAAAATAAAATCGATAGCAGAATTTTTGGTAAAGCATGGAAAATGCAAAATCGACATGGCAACAGTTCAAACGAATATCTTAATGTTTGCACCAACTGAAAAATCAGTGGAGCAAGTAATTGAGGAATGCAAGGAACATGGATTAATAGTTAGTGCAGGAAGTCCGGGAAATGTAAGAATAGTAGCACACATGGATATTTCTTTTGATGAGATTGAAGAAGCAAAAAATATATTAGCAAAAGTATTATAATGGAGTTAAATGGAAAAAAGTGAATTTAAACATAAAATAAAAGAGACAGTTCGTTTTCATGAAGTCGATTTAATGGGTATAGTTAATAATGCCATATATTTTACATATTTCGAAGATGCGCGCATTAGTTATACAGAGACACTAAAACATCTGTATAAGTTCAAAGAAATATTGGAAGGTGAATCGTTTTTCATAATGGCACGCAATGAATGCAATTATTTACAACCAGCGCATTTTGGTGATGAATTAACCATATATACGAAAGTTACTTTAATCACGAATAAGAGTTTTCATTTTGTACATATAGTTGAGAATAGTAAAACGGGAGAAATAATCGCTGAAGGTGGTGGAGTATTTGTCCATATAAATATAAGAACGAAAAAATCTCAGCCATTACCTGAAGAATTTTATCTTGCAGTCAAAGGTTATGAAGGGAAAGTCGTCTTAAAGAAAGAAGACGAAAGCTTTTCTATCAACCCAGAATAAAATAAGTAATTCCCCCAATAAGCAATATGTAACCGGAATAAGTTGCATATTGTTTATGATGGATTTTTACATAATTCCATATATAAGCCGCCGCTATCATTGACAAAATTATTATTAAAGTAACTCCACTTGCTTCGAGCAGATTTAATTTTTCGTAATAAACAGTAGCTAAACTTTTCCCATTAAAGAAACCAAGATAGATTAATTCTAAGTGAAGGAAATAAACAATCAGAGATTCTTTGCTAACCTTCACTAAAAATGAATTACTTAAATCAATGATGTTATTAATCAGGTTTAAAAAGTATAAAAGAAAGAGAATTATACCAAGTCGTTCAATAAAGAAAAAAGGATGAGGAATAATTCCTGAAAAAACGATTCCGCTTAAATTCATATAAACGAAATAACCTATAACAGTGAACAATACACCTGTAATTAAGATTGAATTAAAATATTTATTTGTCTCACCCGATTTTTTAAGAATCAAGTAATAGTGAGCAGCAATACCGCCGGAAAAAATAAAAGCAATCCAAGGGAATAAAGGGAATAAAGAACCATTAATTCTATTAAAATAATTAGCTACTCCAACGTGCATAAAATTATCAAATTGTATTTTCCACATTACAGGGCTTATAAGTATTGTTATGAATGTAGCAATGATTAAAAAGGTAAGATTTGATTTCTCTTTATTAAATATAGCAGAGGAGATTACAAAAATAAAAAGTCCGACTGCAATACATTGGAGAATATCGACAGAAAGAAATATATTCATTTGTAGTTCACTAGACTTATTAATTAGGTCAGTAAGATTCAAATATGGGAGACGGAGTACATAACCAAGTAAAAAGATTACACTAATTCTTTTTAATTTTCTTAAAAAAATAGTTTTATCAAATTTCGAATCGAAGGTTTTACTTGTAGAGAGAATGAACGTAAAACCGGAAGCAAAAAGAAATGATGGGGCTACAAGACCATTAATGAAATTAACAATACTGAACCAAGATGCTTCTTTAAATTGAAGTAAAAGAAGTGAATTAAATACGTGCACTTCAATCATTATTAATAGAACTAACCCTTTAAGAAGATCAATAAAAACCAATCTGCTTGATTGTTTGTTTCCCATACAATTTTGCTCCGAATTAGATTATTAAGTTAATAAATCTTAATCTTTTTTGTATTTTTATTAATTAGAATTTTTTGAGGGACATTTGAAAATTTTGGTAACAGGTGGTGCCGGATATATTGGCAGCCACTTTGTAAAATATCTTATTTCCAAGGAAATAGATGTTGCAGTATTGGATAATCTAAGCAGAGGGCATGAAGAAGCTGTCCCCGAGCAAGTAAAATTATATCGAGTCGATTTACTTAATTATAATGAATTATGTGATGCAATTAAGGAATCGAAGGCAGATGCGGTCGTTCATTTTGCAGCGTTTGCTTATGTTGGTGAATCTGTTGAGAACCCTGCAATGTATTATCAAAATAACGTAATTGGTAGCATTAATTTGATTAAAGCAGTCAATGAAGCGGGAATAAAGAAATTAGTTTTTTCTTCTACCTGCTCGTTATACGGCAACCCTATTAAAGTCCCGATATCAGAAGAAGAAAGTGTAAAGCCGATTAATCCTTATGCAAATACGAAACATGTTATAGAAATGGTATTAAATGATTTTGATATAGCGTATGGATTGAAATCTGTTTGTTTGCGATATTTCAATGCGGCAGGATGCGATTTTGATGGAATGATTGGTGAGAGCCACGAACCTGAACCACATCTAATTCCGATAGTTTTGGATGCTGCTTTAGGAAACATAAAATTAGTT
>Ga0172380_10004429_pt1 | contig 18048 bp, 16 predicted proteins | sample Leawe162metaG_FD_119747 | JGI IMG/M metagenome (GOLD analysis project Ga0172380, IMG submission 119747) | Leachate microbial communities from a municipal landfill in Southern Ontario, Canada - Leachate well 162 metaG | ecosystem: Engineered > Solid waste > Landfill > Unclassified | place... | reverse complement strand
TCGACCAGCTGGATCAGCTTGCGCTTGGAGAGCACGACGTAGGTCAGGTTCAGGCGCGAGAATTCGATCTGCTGCGGCAGCGGGCGCTGCAGCTTGCCGCCTTCGGCCAGGCGCTCCAGCAGCCAGTCGTAGAACGGCCGCTGGTCCTCGAATTCGAGCGTGCAGATGGAGTGCGTGATGTTCTCCAGCGCGTCCTCGATCGGATGGGCGAAGGTGTACATCGGATAGACACACCACTTGTCGCCGGTGTTGTGGTGCGTGGCGTGGCGGATACGGTAGATGGCCGGATCGCGCAGGTTGATATTGGGCGAGGCCATGTCGATCTTCGCCCGCAGGATGTGCGCGCCGTCCGGGAATTCGCCCTTCTGCATGCGCTTGAAGAGGTCCATGCTCTCGGCGGCGCTGCGGTTGCGGTACGGCGAATCCTTGCCCGGTTCCTTCAGCGTGCCGCGGTTGGCGCGCATCTCGTCGGCGCTCTGGCTGTCGACGTAGGCATGGCCGGCTTCGATCAGGTACTCGGCGAATTCGACCATCCAGTCGAAGTAGTTGGAGGCGTAGTAGAGATTTTTCTCGCCAGCTTGCTCCCACGAGCAGCCCAGCCACTTCACGGCATCGACGATGGAGTCGACGTATTCCTGCTCTTCCTTCTCCGGGTTGGTGTCGTCGAAGCGCAGGTGGCAGCGGCCGCCGTACTGCTCGGCCAGCCCGAAGTTGAGCAGGATCGACTTGGCGTGGCCGAAGTGCAGGTAGCCGTTCGGCTCCGGCGGGAAGCGGGTGCGAATCTTCGCCGCATCGAGCGGCGCGGCCGCATGGTCGGCGGCCGTGCCGGGCTTGCCGGCCCAGTGGCGCTGTGCGTGCTTGCCGGCGGCGAGGTCGGCCTCGACGATGTTCTTGATGAAGTTGGCGGCGGGGGCCGGGGTGTTCGCTGGCGTATTTTCTTTGGACATGGGCGTTTCAGAATGGCAACGCCGCGTGATTGCGGCGAAAACGGCATTCTATCAGCCTGACACGCCCATCGGCCCGGTTCTGCCGGCCGGACTCAGTGGGGGCGTTCGGTACGGCGACGGAAGAGCGAAAGGAGAGTTGGATCGTGCTTGCCGCCCTCCTCATCATCAAGAATATCCATCACTTGGGTGTGTGTTCGAGGAGGGTGGTAGGGGCGCGTTTTGGACATGGCGTCATAGCTATCGACAATCGACACAATGCGCGACATGAGCGGGATGTCTTCACCGGCCAGACGGTCCGGGTAGCCGCTGCCATCAAAGTATTCGTGGTGGTGGCGAACGGCGGTGGCGACGGCGTCCATGCCTTCAATTTGCATGCTGCGAACGATGCGTTCGCCGCGAATGGTGTGGGATTTCATGCATTCCCATTCTTCCGGGCTGAAGCCGCTCGGCTTCAGCAGGATATGGTCTGGAATGCCGATTTTTCCAATATCGTGCATGGCGGCGGCAAATTCCAGCAATTGCAGTTCTTTTTGCATCAGGCCGCATTCCACCCCGAGGATGGTGGCCAGCACGACGACACGGTCGCAATGCTCGCGTGTGTGGCCGTCGCGTTCGTCAAGGGCGGCGATGAGGGCGCGGGCGCAGGGTTCCAGCGGTTGTGCGAGCGAGGAATATCGGGAGCGGGGCATAAATGGGTTCCTCCGTCTGCGGCTATTGGTGATGGCGCTTGCGAATGTGAATGCGCCTGCCAAGGGGAGACAGCAGGAGGTGTGGAATGTTCCGTGTTTCAGCCGAGGCGGTTGTTGCGCATCTGCTCGAGCAGGCGGGCAGCCTTGGCCGCCTGGTCAAGCACCCGGCGCAGCGTGCTGAAGCAGCGCATCAGCGATTCCATGGTGTCGATGTCGATCTCGCCGCAGGCGCCTGCCGTGAGCAGGGCGGCCTTGAGCTGCTGGTAATCGGTCTCAAAGTCGCTGGCCTGATCCGCGCTTAGTGGTGCAAAAGGCTCGGTGTCGGGATTGAGCTGCTGCAGCAATCGGTCGGCTGCCGTTGCCAGGTCGACGATTTCGCGATGCAGGGTGCTGTTACCCAAAGCGGCCATTGCAGCATGGGCGGTGGTGATTTCCGGCGCCAGGTCGCCACAGGTTTCGTAGTAGCGCTGCACCCGCAAGAGCTTCGCCAGCGACTGGGCCGTCGACGCCGACATCGAGCCTCGGCTGAGGTGGGTGACGAAGTCGGCAATGTTGCGGTTCAGCCCCGGCAATGCAGCTGATTCGTCCCGTCTTGGTGTCGCACTGGTGAGCAGGCCGATCCGGGCCCAGACCCCGCCGACGGCCATGCCGCCAAAACGTACGAGTTCGCGGTACAGGGCATCGACGGCCAGCGGCGGAACGGAGGCAATGTTGTGGTCGAGGAAGCGGGGCTGGGCAATTTCCTCTTCGCGGGTATGGAAACGCCTGAGCAGAAAACGCGCCAGGTGGTTGCCGAGCGGCCACATGAGAATAACGCCCAGCAGATTGAAAAGGGTGTGGAAGATGGCGAGGCTGACCGCAGGCGACGAATCCAGCGCAAAGGCATCGCGCAGCAGATCGACGGCATGTATCAAAACAGGCAGCAGGAGAAACGCCACCAGCCCGGTGAGTGCGTTGAAGATGACGTGTGCAGCGGCCGCACGTCTGGCATTGGGTGTGGCGCCGATTGCCGCGAGCAGGGCGGTGACGGTGGTGCCGATATTGGCGCCGATGACAGCAGCTGCGGCTTCCTGCAACGGAATGGCACCCACTTCGGCCAGCGTCAGGACAACTGCTAGCGAGGCACTGGACGATTGCATCAGGACAGTAAGGAGCAGTCCGGCGAGAACAAAGGCGATGATCGACCACAGGCCTTGGCTGCCCAGCGCCGCCAGATCGAAAGCCTGCCCGGCACCGGAAAAAGCCTGCTGCAGAAAGCCGATGCCGAGAAAGAGGACGCCGAAGCCGGCCAGCGCACCGCCGGCCGCGCCGCGCCGGGTCTCCGTGCCGGACAGGCGGAGCGCCATGCCGATGCCGATCATCGGCAATGCCGCTACTTCAACCTTGATCTTGAAGCCGATCAAGGCGACCAGCCAACCGGTCATGGTGGTGCCGACGTTGGCGCCGAAGATGACCCAGAGTGATTGGCTGAAAGTGAGCAGGCCGGCATTGATGAAGCCGATTGCCGCGACGGTGACGGCGCTGGATGACTGTACCAGTGCGGTGACAATGATGCCGGAGAGGAGGCCGCGCATCCGGGTCTGCGTCGAGGAGGTGAGGACATTCCCAAGCACCGGACCGGCAGCCGCCTTCAGCCCGTCGGTCATCAGCATCATGCCGAGGAGGAAGAGCCCGAGCCCACCGACGAGTATGCCTACGCTGTTGCTATCCATCGCTGTCCTTGAAGGTCGAGCACTGCCGCCAGCATGGAGCGGGTGCCCATCTCCGTCAAGACACGGATGGCTTCAACTGCCGTACGGTTGCTACGATTCCACCATGCCGACAATGATGTAATAGATCACTGCTGCGAGCACGCCGGAAATCGGCACGGTGATGATCCAGGCGGCGGCGATCTTGTAGATCGCCGAGCGCTTGACCAGCTCGTGGCGGTACACCCGGCGAATCTGCTTGCGCTCGCGTTTTGAAAGATCGGCTGATTCCGCGTGCGCCTTGAGCCGCTCAAGCATTAGGCGCTTGTCGGTGAGCGAGGCTTTGGCAAAACGGTCGAGAAATTCCTCGACAACTTCCTTGTCTGCGCCGGCGTGATGCTCCTTGATCTCCTCGATCATCTGCGAGTAACTGGTCTTGATGAACTCGCGCAGGAAACCGACGCCAAAAACGCCGCCGACGGCAATGTGCGTTGAACTGACCGGTAGCCCGAGCTGCGATGCGAGGATGACGGTGACGGCGGCCGACATGGCGATGCAGAAGGCGCGCATCTGGTCGAGTTCGGTAATTTCGCTGCCGACGGTACGAATCAGTTTGGGGCCGTAGAGCATCAGGCCGATGGCGATACCGCTGGCGCCGACGAACATTACCCAGAATGGAATGGAAGCCTTGCCTGAAACCATGCCGCTCCTGGCGGCGTCGGCAATGGCCGCGAGTGGGCCGACGGCATTGGCGACATCATTGGCGCCATGCGCGAAACTGAGCAGCGCAGCGGCGCAGATGAGCGGGATGGTGAACAGGCGGTTGATACTTTTCTTGGTGTTTTCGAGGGTGCTGGCATCGCGCGACATCCACTTCGCCAGCAGGAAATAGGTGACGAGACCGATCAGGGCACCGATGCTCAGCGCGCTGATGGCGCCAACTTTCCAGATGCGGGTCAGGCCTTTGAGGATGAGGTAGGCCGAAAAGGCGAAAGCCATCAGGCCGATCAAGAGCGGTACCATGCGTCGCGCGGCACTGACCATGTCTTCGCGGTAGGTGATCGAGCGCTTGATCCAGAAGAGGAAGCCGGCGGCAACCGCGCCGCCCATGACCGGTGAGATCACCCAGCTGGCGGCGATACCAACAAGGTTGCCCCAGTTTGCTGCGTCAGCACCGCCGGCCGCCATGCCGGCACCGAGCACGGCGCCGATGATCGAATGGGTGGTGGATACCGGAGCGCCAAAGGCGGTCGCCAGATTGAGCCAGAGGGCGCCCGCCAGCAGGGCCGCTGTCATCAGCCAGATGAACTGGTCGCTGTTACCGATGGCGGCCGGGTTGATGATGCCTTTCTGGATGGTGGTGACGACATCGCCACCCGCAATCAGCGCGCCGGCCATTTCGAAGATGGCGGCAATGATGACTGCACCGGTCATCGAGATGGCGCGCGAGCCGACGGCTGGGCCGACGTTGTTGGCAACGTCGTTGGCGCCGATGTTCATGGCCATATAGCCGCCGATCATCGCCGCCACCACCAGCATGACTCCGTGTGGGCCGCTGATACCGATGCCAAGGCTGGCGTAAAGCATGATGGAGACGACGAAAATGAGGCCGATGCCGAGCCGGAGCGACTCTTTTGTTCCCCGCCGTGTTGCTTTTTCAATGTCGGCGATATCCCTGAATTCCATTTTTTCCCCGGTACTTCGTGGTTCGTGCTTGTGCGCCGACGGTGAGCAAGGGCGCGCGAAGCCGGCATTGTACCTGTTCAGGCGATGAGGCAAAAAAAACCCCGGCCAGGGCCGGGGTGTCGAATGCGGCAGGGGGATGCCGCGGAGGGGTCACACACTTGCTCAGGAACGCAAGGCGGCAATGCGCGCCTCGATGGGCGGGTGGCTGGAAAACAGCGCCATCCACGCCGGGCCGCCGGCAATGCCGGAACTGGCCATGTTTTGTGGCAGGGGTTCGGTATGCAGGCCGCCGAGGCGGCGCAGTGCCGAAATCATCGGCTGCGGGTTGCCAAGCAGCTCGGCCGCACCCCGGTCGGCACGGAATTCACGCTGACGCGAGAAGTAGCTGACGATGATGCTGGCCAGCAGCCCGAAAATGATGTCGCAGACAATGGTTGTCACCATGTAGCCGATGCCGGGGCCTGAAGACTCCGAGTCGTTGCGGCGCAGGAAGGAATCGACCAGGTAGCCGACGACGCGCGAAAGGAAGACGACAAAGGTGTTCATGACGCCCTGGATCAGCGTCAGCGTCACCATGTCGCCGTTGGCGACGTGGGCGACTTCGTGCGCCAGCACGGCTTCGGCCTCTTCACGTGACATGCTCTGCAGCAGGCCGGTAGAAACGGCGACCAGCGAGTTGTTTCTGGAAGGGCCGGTGGCAAAGGCGTTCGGCTCACCTTCGTAGATGGCGACTTCAGGCATGGCGATGCCGGCTTTTTTCGCCAGGCGTTCGACGGTCTGGAACAGCCAGAACTCGGTCGACGTGCTCGGGCTGGTGATGATGTGGGCCCCGGTGCTCCATTTGGCCATCTGCTTGGACATCAGCAGCGAGATGAAGGCGCCACCAAAACCGATGACCGCAGCAAAGGCGAGCAGCATGCCGAGATTGAGCCCGTTGGCAGTCAGATACTGGTTCACGCCAAGCAGGCTGGCGGTGATGCCAAGAACCACCATCACGGCGAGGTTGGTGGCAAGGAAGAGAATGGTGCGTTTCATGCTGTGCTCCTTGGGGTGATGCAATGGCGCTCATGATACTGAGCTTGTTATTTTGCAAAAAGCGTATAAAAATTGACCCAGTATTCGAAAAAATAGGATTATTGCCGTGGATCTCAACTACAAGCATTTGCATTATTTCTGGGTGGTTGCCAAGGAAGGCAGCGTCACGCGTGCGGCAGAAAAGCTAGGGGTGGCGGTGCAGACTATCAGTGGGCAACTCTCCCTGCTTGAGCGCAGCATTGGCGTGGCATTGCTGGCGCCGGCCGGTCGTGGCCTGACACTGACCGAAGCCGGCAGAACCGCGCTCTCCTACGCTGACAGGATTTTCAGCCTCGGCGAGCAAATGGTTGAAGCGCTGGAAACCAGTGCCGGTGAAGAAACGCTGCGGCTGACGGTGGGCATCCTCGATGCCTTGCCGAAACTCGCTGCGCACCGTTTGCTGCAGCCGGTGATGGGGATGGGCAAGCCGGTACGGCTGGTTTGCTATGAAGGCGAGCTGGACGAATTGATGTCCGATCTGGCCCTGCATCGGCTCGATGTCGTGCTCACGGATCGGCCGGTGGCGAGCAGCGGGAGTCTGCGGGTCTTCAGTCATCCGCTGGGGGAATATCCGGTCAGCCTTTACGGTACGCCCGAGATGGTCGGCGCGTGTGCCAAGGGTTTCCCCGCCAGCCTTGCCGGCGTGCCGCTGTTGTTGCCGACGCGTACCAATGCCCTGCGCGGCAAGCTGGAGCAGTGGTTCGAGGCGCATGAGCTGCGCCCGCGCATCGTCGGTGAGTTTGAGGATAGCGCCTTGATGGATACCTTTGGCCGGCAAGGCCTCGGCCTGTTTCCTGCGCTGACAATGCTTGGCCCGGAGATCGCCGCTCAGCTCGGGGCGCATCCGGTGGGGGAGCTCGACGGCGTGCTCGAGCAGGTTTTCGCCATTTCCAGCGAGCGGCGTATCCGCCATCCCGGAGTCGAGGCCATCCTGGCGGATGTGGTGCGCTAGATGCGGCACGGTAAAATGCCGACTTCTCGAGGGACGTGAAATGAATGCAATCGGCTTTGTCGCAGTTGGGGTAGGCGCAGCGCTCGGCGCCTGGGTACGCTGGCTGATCGGGCTGGCCCTGAATCCCCTGTTCCTGACGCTACCGTTGGGTACGCTGGCCGCGAACCTGGTCGGTGGCTATCTGGTGGGCGTGGCTGTGGGCGTCTTTCATATCAATTCCGGCTTGCCGATAGCGCTGAAACTCATGGTGATTACCGGTTTTCTCGGCGGCTTGACGACGTTCTCCACCTTCTCGGCTGAAGTCGTCGAGCGCCTGCTTGCTCACCAGATCGGCTGGGCGCTGGCACTTGCCGGTACGCACCTCGCGGGCTCGCTGCTGATGACCTATCTTGGTTTGCTGACTGTCGGCGCCGACAAGATTTTCTCCTGATGCGTATCGAGCTGGATGATTGCCTCGCCGCCGACCGGCGGCGGCTGAAATCGCTGTTGCGTGATCTCAAGCAGCCGGGACCACGCAAGGACAAGGCGCGTGCAGATTTCGATGCGCTGGCCAAACGCTCCTCCGAAGCGGTGGCCGCGCGCCGCGCGCGCCTGCCCAAACCCGAGTACGACGAGGATCTGCCGGTCAATACGCGGCGGGCCGAGATTGCGAAGCTGATCGCAGACAATCAGGTGGTGATCGTCTGCGGCGAGACCGGCTCCGGCAAGACAACGCAGCTGCCGAAAATCTGCCTTGAACTCGGCCGTGGTGCCACCGGGCTGATTGGCCACACCCAGCCGCGCCGCATCGCCGCCCGTTCCACCGCAGCGCGCATCGCCCAGGAGCTGCAGTCCGAACTCGGGCGGCTGGTCGGCTACAAGATCCGCTTTACCGAACGCACCTCCCCGGAGAGCTTCGTCAAACTGATGACCGACGGCATCCTGCTCGCCGAGACGCAGGGTGATCCATCCTTATCGGCCTACGACACGCTGATCATCGACGAGGCGCACGAACGCAGCCTGAACATCGACTTCCTGCTCGGCTACCTGAAGACGCTGCTGCCGAAACGGCCGGACCTGAAGGTGATCATCACTTCAGCGACAATCGACGCCGAGCGCTTCTCGAAGCATTTTGACGACGCGCCGGTGATGGAAGTCTCCGGTCGCCTGTTCCCGGTCGAGGTGCGCTACCGGCCGGTGGAGACGGAAGAAGCCGAGCGCGAGGATCAGCGCGACCTCTACGATGCACTGGTTGATGCCTGCGACGAACTGCACCGCGAGGGGCCGGGCGACGTGCTGGTCTTCCTGCCGGGCGAGCGGGAAATCCGCGACGCGGCCGAGGCGCTGAGGAAGCACCACCCTCCACACACAGAAATCCTGCCGCTGTTCGCCCGCCTCTCCGCCGAGGAGCAGTCGCGCATCTTCAAACCGCATGGCGGCCGCCGGATCGTGCTGGCGACCAACGTCGCCGAGACCTCGCTGACGGTGCCGGGCATCCGCTACGTGGTTGATACCGGGCTGGCCCGGGTCAAGCGTTACTCGTACCGCAACAAGGTCGAGCAGTTGCAGGTCGAGAAAATTTCGCAGGCCGCCGCCAACCAGCGCGCCGGCCGCTGCGGCCGCGTCGCCGCCGGCATCTGCATCCGCCTGTACGACGAGACGGGCTTCAAGGCGCGGCCGGCGTTTACTGATCCGGAAATCCTGCGCTCCTCGCTGGCCGGCGTCATCCTGCGCATGAAGGGCCTGAAGCTGGGCGACATCGAGGATTTTCCTTTCCTCGAAGCGCCGTCGACGCGGGCGGTGGCCGATGGCTACCAGCTGCTGCAGGAGCTGAACGCGCTTGATGACGACAATGTACTGACCGCCATTGGCCAAGGCCTGGCCAAGCTGCCGCTTGACCCGCGCATCGCCCGCATGATCGTCGCAGCACGTGATGGCGGCTGCCTGCACGAAGTGCTGATCATCGCTGCCGGGCTCTCGGTGCAGGATCCGCGCGAGCGGCCGCAGGAGAAACAGGGTACGGCCGACGCCGCGCACGCCAAGTGGGCCGACGAGAAGTCGGAGTTTCTCTCCTGGCTCAAGCTGTGGAAATGGTACGAGGGCGAGATCGAGCACAAGAAGTCGCAGCGCAAGCTGGTGCAGACCTGCCACGCCGCCTTCCTCTCGGCCAACCGCATGCGCGAGTGGCGCGATACCCACGGGCAATTGCTGGCGATGATTGGCGAACAGGGCTGGAAGGAAAACGAGATTCCAGCGACCTTCGAATCGATCCACAAGGCCTTGCTGACTGGTCTCCTCGGTAACGTCGGCTGCCGCTCCGAGGATTCGATGTACTTCCTCGGCGCGCGCGGTATCAAGTTTCTCGTTCATCCTTCCTCGCCATTGCAGAAGAAGGTCGGTCGCTGGCTGATGGCCAGCGAGGTGACCGAAACGACCAAGCTCTACGCCCGCTGTATCGCCCGCATCGACCCGCTGTGGCTGGAGGAGGTCGGCGGCCACCTGATCCGCCGCAGCTACTTCGACCCGCACTGGGAGCAGAAGGCGATGCAGGTTGCCGCCTGGGAGCGGTCGACGCTCTACGGCATCGTGGTGAACCCGAAGAAGCGCGTGAACTTTGGGCCGATGAACCCGGTCGAGGCGCGCGAAATCTTCATCCGCCAGGGACTGGTTGGCGGCGAAGTGAGTGAGGACTTCGCCCGGCGCTGGCCGTTCTGGCAGCACAACAAGAAACTGATCGGCGAGATCGAGACGCTCGAGCACAAGTCGCGGCGGCCGGATGTGCTGGTCGACGACGAGTTGATCTACGCCTTTTACGACCACGTGATTCCGGAAGGCATCCACAACGGCGCCGACTTCGACAAGTGGCGCAAGGAAGCCGAGCGGGAAGACCAGAAGCTGCTCTACCTGAAGCGCGAAGACCTGATGCGGCACGAGGCAGCGGGCGTCACCACCGACGCCTTCCCCTCGCAGATCAGGCTCGGCGGCGTGGAGTATGCGCTCACCTATCACTTTGAACCCGGCTCGCCACGCGACGGCGTGACCCTCACCGTGCCGTTGCCGCACCTTAACCAGGTGCCGGCCTTGCGCTGCGAGTGGCTGGTGCCGGGGCTGCTCAAGGAGAAGGTGCTGCAGCTGGTGAAGACACTGCCGCAGAAAATCCGCGCCAAGCTGGTACCGGTACCGGAGTTCGCGCAGGAGTTCGTCGACAGTATCCAGCCTGCCGACAAGGGGCTGGTGCCATCGCTGATCACTTTCATCATGCAGACCCGCGGACTCAATGCCCGTGGCTGGGCGGTGACGCCGGACGCTTTCCGGCCGGGCGAGTTGCCGGCGCATCTGTCGATGAATTACAAGCTGATTGACGAGCATGGCCGGCAACTGGGGATGAGCCGAAATCTGGCCGAGCTGCGCGGTGAGTGGGGCAGTTCGGCGAAAAACGAATTTTCGGGCAAGCACGAAACGCCTTCGGAATTCGCCGGCCTGACCGACTGGACCTTTGGCGAATTGCCGGAACTGATGGAAGTCGACGTCGGCGGCCAGAGGCTGCTTGGCTATCCGGGGCTGCGCGATGACGGCGAGTCGGTTTCGCTGTCGGTCTTCGATTCGCCGGAAGAGGCGAAGGCGGCGCATGGAAAGGGTCTGCTGCGCCTCTACATGCTGCAGTTCCGCGACCAGCTGAAGTACTTCGAGAAGAATCTGCCGGGGCTGCCGCAGATGGGCATCCAGGCTATGGGGCTGATGACGGTCGATGAGTTGAAGCAGCAACTGATTGACCTCGTTTTTGCCCGCGCCTGCCTGCAGGAGCCGTGGCCGAAGGATGCCGAGCAGTTCAAGGCTAGCTGCGGCGAAGCCAAGTCGCGTCTTGGCCTGCTGGCGCAGGAAATCTGCCGGCAGACTGCTTTGGTGTTGAGCGAGTGGCAGGGATTGATGAAGAAATTACCGGCCTTCAAGGTGCATGCGGCGGCGGTGAAGGATATCGAGCAGCAGGTCGGGCGACTGATGCACAAACGTTTCGTCAGCCAGACACCGTTCGAGCGCCTGCAGCATTACCCGCGCTACCTGAAGGCGGCAGCACTGCGCCTCGATAAGCTGAAAGCAGACCCGGCCCGCGACTCCCGCTTGATGGCCGAGTACGCGCCGCTGTGGACCAACTACGAACGGCGTACCGCTACCCTCGCCAAGCAGGGCATCATTGATGCACAGTTGGAGCAGTTCCGCTGGCTGCTCGAAGAGCTGCGCGTGGCATTGTTCGCGCAGGAACTGAGGACGCCGACGCCGGTGTCGGCCAAACGCCTGCAGAAGACCTGGGAAGGTATTGCTCATGGCTGACGAAGGATTTTGACGAGACTGGACATGATCGAAATTTTCAACGCACTGATGCGCAGCCTGAACAACCTGCAGGATCGCGGTATCTGGCTGCGCCTGGCCGGGCCGGCCGTGGTGGCGTTGGTCGTCTGGCTGGCGCTGGCTTTCTTCGCGCTCGACTGGCTGGTTGCCGAACTGATGCAGCTGCCACCGCTGACCTGGATCGTCGGCTGGGGCGTACTCTGGCTGGCCAAGCTCTTCGCCTGGATCGGCGGCTGGCTGGCGGTGTTCGCGCTGGCCTACCTGACGGCGATCCTGCTTGCCGGCATCTTCATCGTGCCCTTGCTGGTCAATGAGATCGGCGCGCGCGAGTATCCGGATGTGGCACGCATGGGCGAAGACAGTCTGGTGGCGTCAACGGCCAACAGCCTGTTTGCCGCCCTCGGGTTTCTGGTCGGCTGGATCGGCACCATGCCTTTGTGGCTGATTCCGGGGATGGGGCTGATCCTGCCAATCTACTGGCTGGCCTGGCTGAATCGCCGGACCTTTGCCTACGATGCACTGGCCGCGCACGCGACCAAGAGCGAATGGAGAATCCTGTTCGAAAAGCATCGCGGCAAGATGCTGCTCCTCGGTATCGCGCTCGGGCTGCTCGGGCACGTGCCTTTTCTCGGCCTGTTGGTGCCGGCGTTTGCTGCATTGGTGTATGTCCACTATGGTCTGGAGGCCCTGCGCCGTGAGCGCGACGGGGCCATCGTGGTGATCGAGGGAGAAGTGCTATGAATTTTGGTGCCATCATCATTGGCGATGAGATCCTTTCCGGCAAACGTCAGGACAAGCATTTCGCCAAGGTCGCCGAATTGCTCGCTGCCAGAGGGCTACGCCTGGCCTGGGTCGAATACCTCGGCGACGACCGTCACCGCCTGACCGAGACCTTTCGGCGCACCCTGGCTTCCGGCGATGTTGTTTTTTCTTTTGGCGGCATCGGCAACACGCCGGACGACCATACGCGGCAGGCGGCTGCAGCGGCGCTCGGGGTCGAGCTGGCCCTGCATCCGCAGGGGGTTGAAGAGGCGAAGGTCCGCTTTGGCGACGGCATGACGCCGCAGCGCCTGCAACTGGTCACCTTCCCGGCCGGTGTGCAGATCATCCCCAACCCGTTCAACCGCATCCCCGGTTTCATGACCCGGCATCACTACTTCGTGCCGGGCTTTCCGCAGATGGCCCACCCGATGATCGAGTGGGCGCTCGATAGCTTTTACCAGGCGCAGTTCCGGGCGGCAGCCGTCGAGAAGGCTTTCCTGCTGACCGGCGACAAAGCCTACGAGAGCGCGCTGCTTGACCTGATGGAACGCATCGTCGCCGATTATCCGGCGCTGCGTCTTTTCTCGCTGCCATCGATTCAGGGCAAGGAGCGGCGGCATCTGGAACTGGGCGTGGAAGGCGAGCCGGCGCTGGTTGATCGCGCTATGGAGGAAATCCGTATCGAAATCGAGCGCCGGGGCATCGACTGGCGCTGGAGGGAGTAAGCGCCACCAAAAACAATTACCCAACAAAAAACCCGGCACTGGCCGGGTTTTCTTTGTCACAGAAGCGGTTCTGCTGCTTACTTCTTCTTGGTCGCGGCGCTGACGGCCTTCGACGTGGCGGTGGAAGCTGCCTGGATATTGGCGTCGGCAATTTCCGTCATCTGCTTGGCCATGTTCTGCATGTTGCCGAAAGCCTGATTGGTGGCGTCGAGCATCGATTTCATCGCCGCTGCAAAAACATCGCCACCGACCGGGGCCTGAGCTGATGTCTTGGCAATGGCGGCCGAGGCGTTCTTGGTCACGGCGTTGTACTGGCTGTCCATCACCGAGGTGACTTCATGTTGCAGCTGGGTCACCAGGTCATAGACGTTACGTGAGTAGTCCATCAGCTTCTGCATGTTCGGCTGTGCTACGGCCGTGTTGATCTTTGCCAGATCCTGCGCATCCTTGGCGGCGAGAAGTTGCTGGGTGCTGGAAACGCTGGTGTTGAAAAATTCGCGGCTGGCGGCCATGTTCAGTGCGGCCAGTTTCTCCATTCCCTCGAAGGCGGTACGCATCAGGGTCATCATGACTTCTGCGTTGGCTTTCTGCGCTGCTGCGAGTTGATCCAGATTGTTGTTGCTCATCACATCCTCCAAGGTCCGTAGGTCACTGAACAGCCAGTATAGGTGAATCGTCCGGCATATCCAAAAATCGGGAAAACATGTCGAAAAAAACCCCCGAACCAGTCGGGGGCTTTTTGATGCCTGTTTCCAGGTGCGCTGATTAGGCGGCTTTTTTCTTGCCGGCGGTGGCGGTAGCGCCAACTGCCTTGACCGTGGCGTTGGTTGCAGCAGCAACATTCGCTTCGGTGATTTCAGCAACTTGCTTGGCAGCCTTGTTCATGCTGTCGAAAGCCGAGGTGGCGGCAGCGATGGCCGACTTGACGGCAGCAACAGCAACGTCCGAACCAGCCGGGGCCGACTTGGCAGCCTTGTCCAGCAGGTCAGCAACTTGCTTCTGGAAACCACCGAACTGGGCTTCGAGAACCTTGGCGAACTCTTCCTGAGTCTGAGCCGAGATTTCATAAACGCTACGCGAGTAGGCAACAGCCTTCTCAACGTTCGGCTGGGCCAGGGTGGCTTGAACCGAGATAGCTTCTTGAGCGTCCTTGGCACCGAGGATGGCCTTGGTGTTCGAAACGCTGTCTTCCAGCACCGAGCGGGCGGTGTTCAGGTTCAGGGCAGCAACGCGCTCGGCCGAGGCCAGGGCGGTGTTGGCAAGGTTCAGCAGGGATTCAACAGCGGCTTTGTTGGCGGCGGCGAATTGTTCCGGGGTAGCAAACATGGTTCATCTCCTATAAATGGGTCAATGGTTGCGGCGCCGCATGAATCGGTTTACATGTTGCGCTGCAGCATGGACTGAATTATAGACATGAAATTTTCGATGTCAAGCCTTTTTTGTGCGCTGCACAAAAAATATTAAATACTTTAAAATCATCTACTTGCGATGATTGGTTTCTGTGGCGTTGGCAAAAATGGTGCGGGGCGGTAAGCGCGGCGTCGGGGCTTAGCGGTGCTTGAACTCGGCTTTACGCTTATCGGCAAAGGCCGCCATGCCTTCCTTCTGGTCCTCCAGTGCGAAGGAGGCGTGGAAGACGCGGCGCTCGAAGAGCAGCCCTTCCTGCAGTGAGGATTCGAAAGCGCGGTTGACCGATTCCTTGATCATCATCACCACTGGCAGTGAGAAGGATGCGATCTTTGTCGCCGCTTCCAGTGCTTCTTCAATCAGCCGGTCAGCAGGCACCACGCGCGAGACGAGTCCGGCGCGTTCGGCTTCCTCGGCGCCCATCATGCGGGCGGTGAGGCACATGTCCATTGCTTTTGCCTTGCCGACGGCGCGCGGCAGGCGCTGGCTGCCGCCGGCGCCGGGCAGGGTGCCGAGCTTGATTTCGGGTTGGCCGAACTGGGCCGTGTCGGCAGCGATGATGAAGTCGCACATCATCGCCAGTTCGCAGCCGCCGCCGAGCGCATAGCCCGCTACGGCGGCAACGACCGGCTTGCGACAGGTCTTTACCCGCTCCCAGTTACGGGTGATGTAGTCGCCCTTGTAGGCGGCCATATACGAAAAATCCTTCATCGCCGTGATGTCGGCGCCGGCAGCGAAGGCTTTCTCCGAGCCGGTGATGACGATGGCACCGACGCCCTCGTCGGCCTCGAAGCTGTCCAGTGCCTGCTTCATTTCCTCTACCAGCGCATCGCACAGCGCGTTGAGCTGTTTTGGGCGGTTGAGCGTGATCAGGCCGACGCGGCCGCGCTGTTCGACGAGGATGTATTCAAAGGCCATGGTGTGCGCTCTCCAATTTTTCTATTCTTTGCTGGGGACGGTGCTCGCGGGCTTGAGCGTCAGCGCTTCACCCTTGGCGGCATCGGGGTCTGCCTTGCCTTTCGGCTGGATGATGGCGCGCACGCGGCCGCCTTCGACCTTCGCCGGCGTCTTGCCGTCGGCCGCCACGCCGGAGGTGACGAGGTATTTTTCGCTGACGGCATCGTAGGCAATGTAGTTGCCCTTCACTTCGTCGAGGCCGCTGCGTACCCAGGCGCGCACGAAGAACTCGGTCTTTTCATTGCGGGCATCGTGTTCGATGCGTTCGCCCTGGCCTTCGATGTATTCGTCGCGGCCTTCGCGTTTCTGCTTGAAGCGCGCAATGCCGCCCTCGCCGCCGCTGGCTACGCCTTTCTGGAAGCCTTCGGCATCCTGCGTCACGACCAGGCGGCTGGCACGAATGACCAGGGTGCCCTGCGTCAGGACGACGTTGCCTTCAAATATCTGCACTTTCTTTACGTCGTCTACGCTGATGCGGTCGGCTTCGAGGCTGATCGGCTTTTCCCGGTCGGCACGTTCGGCAAGGGCTGGTGTCGTCAGCGTTGCCAGGGCCAGGGAAAGGAGCCCTGCGGCAATATGCTGTGTGGTCGAAGGGGCTATCCGATTCATGGCTTTGCTTTCGCCTTTCTGCTTTCAAACTGACCTGCGGCGCGGGACTGGAGCACGTAGGTCTGAGTCTTGTTGTCAATCTGCATGCCTTCACCCTTGAGCCAGGAGTTGCCTTGGGTGAAGAGGACCGTACTCTTGGTAAAGGCGGTTTCTTCTTCCGTGTGCACGGTCAGGTCCGGCATGTAGCCGAAGAGCGCAGCACGCAGCGGGGTTGGGTCGCGTTTTATCTGCACGTCGTCGCGCAGAAAGACCGTTTCCCCTTCGCTGCTGATCTGGGCGGTCTTGGCCGTGACGGTCAATTTCGGTTTGCTCGGGCTCAAGTAAACAAGGTGCGGCGCGGTGATCTCGGTCGAGTCGTCATCCGGGTAGTGCCGGGCCTCTGCAGCTGTCAGCGTGTATTGCAGGTTGCCTGTCTTGTCGAGTTTGTTCAGCTGCATGCCGCTGATCACATAGTCGGGATCGTGACGGTCCTTGCCGTCTTTTGCTTCCTCGTTCAGTGTTGTTGCGTGCAGCAGCCAGAAGGTCAGCCCGGCGAGGACGCCGGTAATGGTGATGGGGAAAACGGCAGTGGACCAGCTCTTCATTGCGGCAACCACGGCGCGATGACTTCTTCCAGCTTGCCCTGCGCCGAAAGGATGAAGTCGCACGCCTCGCGCACGGCTCCGTGGCCGCCCTGCTTGCGCGTGACCAGGGCGGCACGCTGCAGCACAGAATCGTGACCGTTGGCCGGGGCCGCCGAGAAACCGCAGAGGCCCATGACAGCCAGATCCATGACGTCGTCGCCCATGTAGCCGGCTTCGTCGGCGGTCAGCCCGAGTTCGGCGAGCAGGGTGTTCAGGCAGGCCGACTTGTCGTGAACGCCTTGATACAAACGCGGAATACCGAGGTTGCGTGCGCGCAACTCAACGCAAGGCGCCTTGCGGCCGGTAATGATGGCGACGGTGACGCCCGCCTTTTCGAGCATCTTGAGGCCGGCGCCGTCGAGCGCATTGAAGGCTTTCAGCTCAGTGCCTTCGTCGGTGTAGTAGATGGAACCGTCGGTCATGACGCCATCGACGTCGAAGGCCATCAGGCGAAGCTTGCGGGCAGCGAGCGTGGCGTCCATCAGATGACCTTGGCCTTGAACAGGTCGTGCATGTTGAGGGCGCCGACCAGAACGCCGGCGGCGTCGGTGACAGGCAGGGCATTGACGCGGAAGTGCTCCATGATTTCAACAGCCTCCACGGCCAGCTTGTCCGGGCTGATGGTGCGCGGGTTTCTGGTCATCACGTCGGCAACGCGGAGTGCGCGCAGGTCGAGGTTCTTCTCGAATGCGCGGCGAATATCGCCGTCGGTAAAGATGCCGAGTACCTGGCGCTCCGGCGAAACCACGGCGGTCATGCCGATGCCGCCCCGGGAAATTTCGAGGATGGCGTCGGCCACCGGCGCTTCCGGGCTGACGGCCGGCGGGGTATCGCGCATGACATCGCGGACGTGGGTGAGCAGGCGGCGCCCGAGGGCACCACCGGGGTGGGAGCGGGCAAAATCTTCGGCACCGAAGCCGCGCTCTTCAAGCAGGGCGACAGCCAGCGCGTCGCCCAGCGCCAGTGCGGCAGTCGTACTGGCCGTGGGTGCCAGATTGAGCGGGCAAGCCTCCTCGGCGACAGCGGCATCCAGGTGGGCATCGGCCTCGCGCGCCAGCGACGATTGCGGATTGCCGGTCATGGCGATCAGCTTGCCGCCGAGACGTTTGAAGATGGGAACAATGGCCATCAACTCGACGCTCTCGCCGGAGTTCGAGAGGGCGATCAGCACATCGTCGCGGGTAATCATGCCGAGGTCGCCATGGCTGGCCTCGGCCGGGTGAACGAAATAGGCCGGCGTGCCCGTGCTGGCAAAGGTAGCCGCGATCTTGCGGGCGACATGGCCGGACTTGCCCATGCCGCTGACGATGACGCGGCCATGACAATTGAGGATGAGCGCGAGCGCGGCGAGAAAATCGCCATCGATACGGCTGGCCAGTGCGGCGACCGCATCGGCCTCGATGCGAAGAACCCGCCGTGCCAGGTCGAGCGCTTTCGGCGAGGGCTGTATTTGGTTCATGGATTCGATGCGGTTATGATTCGTGGAAGTATAGCAGATCGGCCCAGAGCCCCTGATTCCACGCCCTCTTCACGCAATCGAGTCTGATGAACACGCTGCAGCTTTCGCTTCTCCTGTTGGGTGCTTCGGTGCTGGCGGTCATTC
>Ga0172380_10004428_pt1 | contig 18061 bp, 29 predicted proteins | sample Leawe162metaG_FD_119747 | JGI IMG/M metagenome (GOLD analysis project Ga0172380, IMG submission 119747) | Leachate microbial communities from a municipal landfill in Southern Ontario, Canada - Leachate well 162 metaG | ecosystem: Engineered > Solid waste > Landfill > Unclassified | place... | reverse complement strand
GTCAGTGACGCGAATCCATTTCTCGGCTGTCCAATACTGCCGAATACGATTCCAGATCGCGCGGAATACGCGCTTGTCCAGATGGCGCAATCCGTCCATCAGATCGCCAATCTGGATCATGCCACCCTGCTGGCTAGCAACGATTGCTCGACCGGATGCTGCGCTTGACCCCTGTGTCTTGTCGCCCATTTCGGTGGCGTTCGGACCCTTGAGGTCGATGGCGTTCTTGGCTTCCTGCAACAGGGCAAAGTGCGACTGCGCCAGCTCTGCCCCGCTGATGGTCTGGACCTTGTTGTTCGTCAGCGCACCCGGGGCGGTCTTCATCGTGCCGTCAGGCCGCGCCTTCTCGCGCCGGAACAACTCAACATCCTCAATAGCGCCCTCTTCGTAGAGGGTCTGATTGGAATTGAGCAGATGCAGAGACTTCGACCTGCGCTTGTTCACCTCGTCTTGCAGCGTGATCATCTCGCGCACAAGGCCGTATCGGTTGTTGTCGCGATCAACATAGGCCGATTGGAAAATCAGTTCGCAATCGCTCTCGCCCTTGTCGGTCTGATACGGGGACGGCCCGGCCTTCAGAATGCCGCCCTTGGTGTATTCAGCGAAATGCCACTCGTTGTCGCGCTTGACCCAGATGTGACAGATACGAACGCGCTTGCGCGCCTTATCGGCCCACAGGCTAAACTTTGGTTTGTCGTCGTAGGTTTGGCTCGGTGCGTTGCTCAGCGTCGTGTCGAGAATATCCTTGGCGTCCGGATTATCGGCGTAAAGCGCCAGCGCATCGTCGTAATCACGCCACAGCACCTCACCCAGATAGCCAGCGTCCGAGAAATCGGACTCCGACGAATGAGGGTCGAAGAACATCCGATCCCATGCGACCTTGCGAAGCTGAATCTGGACTTCCGGCTGCGTCATAGCCGTTGTCGCCATCAGATCAGGCTTGGAATAACTGCCCGGCACGACAGAGACGGAAATACCGCCCGATCCTTCCACAAGCATGTTGCGCCATACACCAGAGCGCTTCGAGTCGTAGTCCTCGCTCTCGGCAACGTAGCGCAGCCCCTCAGTCGCGCCGTCAGCGTCAGCCTCGTGCTTTGGCGTGCGGGGCAATGCCTTCGGGTTAATACGCTGCTGCTTCTCAAGGCCAACGAGATAGTCAACCTTGGTTTTGATCCGATTGTCTATGACAGGCGGCTGGCCGCGCTTCTTGAGCGCCGACAACTCCTCTTCTGTGAGCTGCTTGTTGTCAACGTAATCCCGGTCGCGTTCGGAAAGAGACCGCGCCTCATAGGTCGCGTCCTCGCTCTCCTCGAACATGCGGCAGAGTGCGCGTACGTCGAGTAAATCGGTTTCGCCCTCCTTTGCCTGCGGTTGTTCGAGCATCAAGCCGTTTTCCAATCTGCGGAGCTTTCTTCAACGCGATCCCATCGGTCGCGGATTTGTGGTTTGGCCGCCCTCGGCTTCGCGCCGCTCATCATTTGATCGAGCAACTGACCAACGAGGCCTAGCGCGTCCACCTGGTCATCGAACTTTCCGGCGGGAAAGCTCAACAGCTCGCTCCGCAAGTCCGCATACCAAGGTGCGCTAATCGGGACATACAGCCCGTTCATCGCCATGCTGGACCGGATAGACTGCGCTCTAATTGCCTTATCGCCGCGCGTCGGAAACTGCTCCCGAACCGTGTACGCCCTGCGCTCGCGCATACGCCGCTCAAGAAACGGGCCAACGCCTGATTTAATCTGGCCCTGCTCCTCGGCCCAAGCCATCGGCCTCCATTCAAGGACAAGATCGCAGAACGACTCGACCCATTCATCAGAGGCGGCCTGCTTGCGCCATAGATCGAGGAGGTACATCCGCCCCTCGGGATCAAGCCCGACAACAGCGTGAACAGTGAAGTCCCCGCCGTCAGCAGTCACGGCATAGTCGGAGCCGCCGTAGATTCGCATGGTCTCTTTGGCCGGGGCCTTGGTGTAGGGCTTCAGCCATTCTGCCTTGAAGTAGTCGCCCTCTTCCGGAGCCGGTCGTTGCTGATATAGCGCGGACCATGTTCTTGCTGGCGTGTTCTTCTTCAGCTCGGAGAGCTGTTCGCCGTAGCCGTATGTGCCGTCCGACCAGAGCCATTCGCCGGTCTTGCGGCCCAGCGGGTCGTCAGGCTCGGCTTCTGCCGGTAATGAAATCACATGCCAGTCGGAGTGCTGAAGCGCGCGGCCAGCTAGATCATCTTCATGCCAGCGCGTCTGGATCAGGACTTGCGCCGCACCGGGAACGAGGCGCGTGCGAAAATCGTTAATATACCAATCCCAAATACGATCACGAATAAGCTCTGAATCAGCATCCTGCCGCGAACGGATCGGATCATCAATAAGACCAAGGCCAGCGCGAAAGCCTGCGATGCCCGTACCAACGCCTGCCGCATAGTATTCCGCGCCGTTCGTTAGCGCCCAGCGGCCCGCCGCCATGTTGTCAGGTGCGACCGAAATACCAAGCTCGTGCGTATGCTCGTTGACCAGATTACGAACCCGCCTGCCCCACTTCTCGGCAAGCTCTGTCGTATGCGAAGCCGCAAGAACGCTGGTCGATACGCGCTGCATCAGCCATGGCGGGAACAGAACGCTACCGTAAGTGGACTTCGCAGAACCCGGCGGCATGAACACCGCAAGCCTCGGGCACTCCTTTCGAGCAACAGCCTCTAGCGCGCTGATCAGTAGCTTGTGATGTTCCGCAGGCTCAAACCCGCAGAGACGGCACCATTCAATTAAGGAGCGCCGGATCGAGCGGCGCTGAAGCAGTGTCTTCGCTGCCTCCTGCCGCGATATTGGCAAGTTCATCGTCTGGCAATTCTTTCGCCGTAGCGCGCTTGACGGTCATATCAACGGTTTGGGCTGCCTTGCCCCAGCCACGGTCCAATAGCGCCTGTGCAGCCGACACGCGGGCAGCAGGCGGTGCTTCATCGTTGACCATGATGTTAGCTAATGTTCTCAGCGCTGAGTCTGTATGAGAGCGCGCCAAAGATCGAATATCGGCTGGTGTCTTAGCCACTTAATGAAGTCCCGCTTGTCCGAAAAAGACCCCAATGACTGCAACTCACCCAACGGCCCGTGCAATCAATCTGATAGGTCCATTTGGAGTTAGGCTGCTCACGCACAGGGAGGCTCAATCTGTTCATCTGTTGAGAAATGATCCGGTGTTCCGCGAGCAAAGGTGAATCTCTCGATCTTTCCCGGCTTCGATATGATCTTTGACCATTCGCCTATGTGCATGGTCTCTGATTGGCCGTTAATCGTTACCGTGATGTATTCGCCTTCACGATGGAGGGTCATGGTTCAGACAAGACTCCCAGAAAGCAGGCAATGCGGACAACGAGAGATGATTACTGAGTGATCCGTCCTAGATTGTATTCGAGCCTGCTCAGCGCGCCCTCTATCTCCCCGAGATAGTCCATCATGCTGGTGGGCACAGCCGCAGGCATCGCCTGCCCACCGGCAGAGGCCTCACCGACAAAACCGGCCACAGTGTTCGCCACATCGTCCGCACGATTAGCATTCGATTTGATGCGAGACGAAATAGTGCCGAGGCGGCTGATTACGCTCTCTAGCGCCGTCTCTGGCCGTTTAACGTTGGCACCGAGCTGACCGCTATAAGCATTCACCGCGTTTGTCCCGTAGTCCATATCAATCCCCCTTTGCTGAACTCAGTCCCTTTGGCCGATGTTCTGGCCGATGATGTTCAGTGAAAATCGCAGAAAGCGATCATCTCGCGTCAACGATAGCTACGAGACTGAGTTTGCGCCTATGCCTCGCGAGTGGGCCAAAAGCACTTAGCGGGGCCGTCCCCGAGAGTGGTAGATGTGACCCAGAATGTATCCGTCCCATCAAGCATCAATTGGCCGTTGAATGCTGCTGCCTCCGTATCGCCCCACATCCGAGTGATGATCAGCGGGTAAACATCGCCCTCTTTCATGTCGTTTCCGACGTGAACCTGTGCGCCCGAGCGAATGGCATGATGCCAAGGCATTTTATCCTTCGCATCCTTTCGACGATTGTTGATCGCCGCAGCGTCCTGCGCAGAAACACGGTAACTTACGATTCTTCCTATCGTGGGCTTCATGGATTTTCCTTTCCATTGATGGAGTAGTCTCACTACGCGGCCTCCCGGCTATTCGGGATTTCCACTTTGTGCGATCTTCTCTGAAACAATTAGCTCCGAGCAGCGGCACCCCTCGAAAGCAACGACCAAGGGTCATAGCGTCAGGGGAGATCAATGCTTGTTGACCGCGTCGGCAAGAGAAGCGCCGCCGCTCGAACGCAAAACGCCCCGCAAGGATTTCTCCCGACGAGGCGCAATTAGTCATTCTCGAATTAATCCATGCCATGGTTTCAGTCCTAGGTCAAGCCCTTATTCCTATTTGCAAGGATTTTTTCCACAGCGTTCAGCCCTAGCCTCAAGTCGCCCAACTTTTGCGAATCCGCCCATAGATCGCGCTCATCTTGCTCTGCAACACAGATTTCACGTAAAACAACGAGGATTTTATTCCCGCGATTGTGATGCCGACCAAGCTCCCATAGAGCCTCATGTGTCTGGGTATATTGCTCTTTTACGCGCTGAACTCGCTTCCTGGCCTCGTCATGATCAATCTCAACGTGATCACCCTCCCATGCGTAGAAGCCAGTCGAAACACATTCCGACATCGATCCCGAGCGCGGTGACCCCATCGGAATCCCCATCGTGCGCGCATATGCATAAACCGAATGGGCGTATGCGTTGCCTGCACGCAACTGCGCTGGCGTGATCTGTCCGTTCAACCGCAAGCGCCCAAGCGGATACCCCGCCTCGGTTCGACCTGGTTCTGCAAGGTCGCGCCTGTGTGGCTGTTGGTAGATCGCGGACGGATCGAATATTTCCCCGCGAGATTTCCCGCTCTCGTCACGAATGACGTTGGTCTTTCGCTTCCTGCCAGCTCTTGCCATATCGTTTTGCCCCGATGTGATGGATTATTCAGAGACGATCCGGCAGCGGATCGTCCAGCTTGTCGTGCGTGTCGTGGATTGCATTGAGCGGATCGTCGATGTCGCGCTTAACCGCAGTCACCGTCGCCCCAGGAAACACCGCCTTGGCTTTCGCAATCTCTGGATAAGCCGACAACAATCGCGCAATCTCTTCGAGCGTAAACACCCGCAACAGCCGCCCATCGGCAACAACATGCTTCGCATGTTCGTAGCTCGGCACAATGGCCGCCACGCTTCCGTCTTCCAGTGCGATCTCCCAGACCAGCGCGTCCAGCTTTTGCTTACCAGCGGCTACGGCAGCCGCGTCCAGCGCCAGCCACGCCTTGACCATCCGCATACTTTCACGGCGCACTGCTTCAAGCTCACCGTGCCAGATTGCCTGGTTGAACAGATAGCGCTGGCGGTCGAACTTCTCACGAAGCTCTGACGTCACTAGCAAACGCAACCGATCCGCGCCCCACTTCGCTTCCATCTCAGCGGCGGTCTGGTCCGCCTCATCCAGGTACGCTCGTCCGGCGATGTACGTCCCGTTCTGTCTTGCCCATGACCTGGCGTCCGCCATCGGTCGTACCGCCACGTCACCAGCGATGATGGCCTTGGACTGTTTCGCCATCACCGCCACCACGAAGTCGCTGCGCCGCTGCAAGCGGCGGCAGCTTTACGTAGTAAGGGAAATACTTCCGCTTCCGCCATGAGTGTTTTCAATGACTTAACCCCTTCACTTCCGCACTTCCGCCAATACTTCCGCCTAATGATTTCAATGACTTAGGTGGTCTACTTCCGCCACTTCCGCCGAACTTCCGCCGCCTAATCACGGATTGAACCGACCATTTGCAGACCCATTTGCTTGGTTTTTTTGTCAACCATTTCGATCCTTAAAACTGGTTCCGGCCTGACCTGAAGCCACTGCCTCACCATCCACAACGCGACCTTTTCCTTGATCTCAAAATTGCGAGCGATGACTGCCGGTGCATAGCGTCCGGTGTCCTTGACGTTCCTCGCTACCGATAGCGGCGTGCCCTTGCACCATTCCTCGTGGATCATATTAAGCACCCGCTGGCACACATCACGATCCGGCCAAATGTCTGCGGCTTGCGCTCGCTGGCCCGCATGAATCGACTCCACAACCAGGCTTGTCGGCCCTTCCGGCACGATCGACAGTTCGACCTTTTTATATTTGACCGACCGCTTCCAGCGGTCCTCGCCGTCCTTCATTTTGGTGCATAGAATTTCTCCCGCGCTAAGCGGTCCTTCGTCATCGCCAATACGGCTGATTTCGAAAACAAAATCCGCGTTCGCCTCGAAGAAGGTCGAACCCATCATTCCACCACTCTTGTTCTGGTGGTGAACGCCAATCGTAGCGGCGTCGGTCACGGCACCAAGGACGGAGATGCGCTCCATAAAGAGCGTGATTGTCTGTTGCTCGTTCATGTCAACGCCGGGCAATACGCGCGCCACGGTATCGACTAATACCAGCTTGAACCTGATGCCTAGGGCGGCAATGGCAGCGAGCAATCCGTTAAAGTCATCTTCACGCATGAACGAGACGGAGGCGCGCATGAATACAATGCGGGTCGTATCGTCGGTAATGCCGTGGTGCTTCTTGAAGGCGTCGATGCGTTTGACGAACCCGTGATGACCTTCGCGCGCGATAACCAACACGTAAGTTTCTTCGCCCGGAAGATCGACTCCATGCCAATCCTTAAAGCCATAGGCAAGGTGCAGTGCGAAGTCGAACCCGATAAAGGATTTGCCAGCAGCCCACTTGCCATAGAAGATTCCTGTTCCACCGGCTGGAACCCAATCCTTGGCCAACCATGCAGTTTCAGGAAGCGTACGCAAGTCGCTGACGGTCTCGAACTTAAAGCGTCCGGGCTGAGGTGTTGCTACAGGTCCGACAATCTGCTGCGGAGATATTCCAGCCTCAGCTTTCGCCCTCTCCTTCCGCGCATACGATGCCACGGCGGCGTCAAGCGTTTCCACACCGCGAATCTCGCCACGCTCAAATCGTCGAATAGTGTATTCGCATTTCTCGGCAAACTCCTCGGCACCGCGTCCGGGGCGTCCGAGGTCAACTTTCCGCTCATACTGCGGCCATGCGGTATTGAAAAGTTCCTGCGGCGATGGCGCAGCACCAGTCGTGCCGATAATCTCGACCAGACAGGCGGTGATGGTGTCGCGCATGTAGGCTTCGCGGCCATCCATAATCTTGTCGGCAAGCCCGAGGCCGTTTGTTGTATGCGTGACGCTCGCAGGGATGGCCGTGGCCGTGCTTTCACCAACTGGCGGGAATGTCATGGCCAGATGATCGAGCGCGTACACAGACGGCCCTGGTTCGCGCAGCGGGGCAATAGAAGTCAGTTCGACGGTGCGGCCAGGCTTCACTGGCCACGCGATGCTGCCGGCAAGTCGCATGACGCGCGACGGATTGGTGACGGTGCTATCGCCGCCCATCTTGGCAGCGATCCCGCGCAGTAGGCCGGGCCACCATTTAGTGTTCTGGGTAGGCTCTTCCAGCCGCCACCACATCTGGGCGCGGACGTGCGGCGCGCGGCCAGTTAGAACAATGAAGGTTGGCTTGTCGAGACCATAGATGTCTTTGGCAGCCCCGGCAGCCCCAGGATCGTCCAGGTCAACGTAGGCGCATGTCAGCGCCATCGCGTCCGAATCCTGCGCGCGACCAAAAGGCGCTGCGTCAGGCTTGCGAAGTGCGGCCCCGATATAGACGTTACAATTATTAAAGCCATTGAGGCGCGCGGCTTCTTCAACAAGGGCTTCTATCTCGTCTGTGCCATAAAGACGCGCGTTCTTGAGGCGGTAGCGTCCTGTGGTATCCGGACGCGTGTCGGTCCATGCCAGTTCGATCTTGCCGTCCTGACAGCCGTCAAGGCACCCGCCGAACAAGTGTTCGACGTGCTGCCTCATTGCAATCTGGTCAGGCTCGTACATCGCCTTGACCACAGCCGTCATGCCCTGCCCCAAGGTTTTAAGTTCCTGCCTGTGATGCTTCGGGGTAGTATGACCGGGCCGCAACTGGTCCGGTCACGTTGTTGTTCTCCGAGTGGCGATCAACCAAAGTCGGAAGCGTCAGCCATCTGGGCCGGTTGCGGTACCATCGTGTTAGTCGGCAGCGGCGTGGCTGCTGGAGGAGCAACGATGGTCGAGCCGGTCGAAGGTGCACCCTGAGCGGCAGGAGCCGTTGCAGTCGGCGCGGGAAGCGCCGCCGGGCGGTCGATCCAGTTCACGATAGCGAACGTCGGCTTGTAGTTTGTGGACTGGCCGGACTTGACAGGCGTGACGCCGGAGATTTTCACGACGGGCAACTTGCCAGCCTTGCTCTCAGGCGCGGCGGTGTAGGCGTCGTGCAGGGCGTCCATAGCCTCGATCACGCAGCCAGCGCCGGAGCCAAGCACGCGCGCCGGACCGCCGCCGCCCTCCTTATTCAACAGAAGATCGACCTCGAACCCCTGCTTGAATGCCAACTTACCGTCCGCGTTCTTTTCGTCAGGACGCAGCGGGATAGGCTCCTTGCCGAGAACGACAAGGCGACGAATCGGCCCCTGTGTCGTGTAGTTGATCCAGCCCACGCGAATGTTGGCGAGGTCGATTACCATCTGAGCGATGTTGGTAATCTCAACGCTTTCGGAAGCAAACGAGCCGTCCGAAAGCTGATTGCGGTCGGCGCGAAACAGCCGGCCAGCTTTTGCGTCGTACTTCACATACGGCTTGATGTCGTCGCCTGTGCCACCTGTAGACAATCCGAGACCCATGTGGGTTCTCCATCTTCAACGAAGCCGCTGTAAGGCCAGCGACGGTGCCAATTCCTTGCGGGAATTTCTAGAAACCCCAAGTCTGAAACCCGACATCACGCGCAGGACCGCCCCAATAGAAGGACTCGTAATCAGGCGCGATGATCTTGGTGAAGAAGGCCGGGTCATCAGACAGCGACAAGAACTTCTCCACCCGCATCGCGATTTGATGCAGCGCCGTGCGGTGCGCGTCGATGTTTTCGATCTGGTACGTCGCCTTCTTTTTCGGCGTGATGTAGGTCGCGCGAGCATCCGCGTTGTTGCTCGTTACATAGAGAGCAACCTGGCGCGCGTGAGGCACCTTGACGGCTGACGGAAGTTTCTCGGTCGTCTTCAGATCGACCGTGATATTGTGGTCAGTCCAATGGTAGTCGAAATAGCCAACGATGGGCATTTCCAGGCCATCCGGCTTCCACTCGATGAACCCCTGACACTGTGACGGCACTCCATAGGGGCGCAGTTCTTCAAGCGCCAGCTTCACCATGTCGGGGATCGTGGCGCGGTAATCTTCCCGCCGCGTGTCGCGGGTCAGAGCCGTAACGCGGTCGTAGGTTTTGTAAGCCGCCTCCACGCAATCGTTGACCGGAGCGTCTGGGTTCATCAGCCCGAGCGTTACGCCATCTTCAACCGCCGTGCCGCGATGAGCGGGCGCGCCGACTGGCTGGCGTTGCTTCATGATACGCTCAAGGACAAACATGGCCGGACTAGCGCAGAACAGATTGAGCGATGATGGGGAATGGCGTTCGAGTTTCATGCCGCGTAAGCCTTCCAATCGAAAAGAGATTCAGCGCCGTACTTCGCCAACAGCGCCGCCTCGGCCCTGCCATTGTCTTTCTTGCGCTGAAGACGGTCGGCGTTGTTCGGAAATAGGCGGATCGCCATGGCGCGCGATTCTTCCTTGTCAGCTGAAAGCCGGTAATGCTTCTTCCATTTCTGTGGGGTGACGAGATAAAGCGGTATGCCTATAGCGCCGATTACGCCGCGCACTTCACCGAACGACATTCCAAACTTGAACGTAGAGGACACGCCCTGCTTTGGCATCGAATGGACGCGCTCCAGGATCACCATCGACGGCTTGAACGCGCGAATACGATTGGCGAGCGCGGGTGAATTGATCTCGCCATCGGCAACCGGCAAGTCTTCCATCGCTACGCGGCCAACTGCCGGGAAATAGAAGCCAAGCGCGCCGGTCAGGCCGGGGTCGATGCCAAGGATGCACGGACCCATTTCGGATGACATATCGAAATAGTCTGTCACACCCGCCCCTCCACATAGCCGTACTCGATGCGCGCGCCGTCATAGATAATCTTCTTAAGCTGGTCGTGATTGATGATGACGCGCACAAGATCACCGCTCTCAATCTGCACGTTGATGACAGCCTGCCCGGGCGTAGGTTCAGTGAGGTAAGCCAGCTTTGCTTTTGGGTAGTCGCTCATCCCGTCACCATGTCATCGAGAATCTGGCCGATAGGCGATGCTGGCGATCCATCAGGATTGCGCGTGATCGAATGCGCAAGCTCTTCTGGCGTTGCCTTGCGCTGTAAGGCAATACTGATAGCCGTAGAAGCATCGCACATCATAGATTCGATGTTCGCGCCGGACTTCCCTGCGTTGATGAATAGCTCCTGGATCGGGGCATTGGCGTGCGCGCGGCCAAGACTGACCGTATAGGTCAAGCCATCGCGCTCGAACTCGTAAGTCTCGCACTCGCGGCGATTGGGAAGGCGCTGACGGGTCATGCTGATCTTGCTCCGATGCGATGAGCAAGTTCCGTCAACTCGTCTGCCAGCGGCTTGTTAGTCGCAAGCGCTTGATTCACGCGCCTTATCGCATTGTGTATTGTCGATCTATCGCGATCACCAAAATGGCGCGCAATCATTGATACATTCCCGCCCGTCAATTCGAAGGCCAGAAACGTCGCGATGTGTCGCATACGGGTTAGGTCCGCCGTGTGACGCCTTGCGCGCAACAGTGCGGTCGATGTGCCATAGAAATCAGCAACCACTTCCTGCACCGCATGGATTGTCGGAACGGTATCTCCGATGGCGGCCAACCATGGCGCTCGCGCCTTACGCTCTGGCGCTGGCGATAGAAGAACTGGCGAAGACACGTAGGCCTTTCCATTGATACGCGCGATGCGCTCTTTGTGGGCTTGCCTCAATGATGCTTCAATACTCATATCAACCCCACTACCGAGCCGAACAAGACAACGAGAGAAAACACGATGCCGGAAGCGACCGCGCACGCGAGTGCGATAATCGTAAGACCGGCTAGAATGTCATGGGCGAGAGATTTGATTGCTCTAAGCATTGCCATTCCCCCACAGTTCAGGTGCGAGCCATCTGGCGCAAAAGATCAGCCGCGTACTTAAGCGAATTAATCTCTGCGCTAAAAAAATCCGGGTCTTTAGCATTGAGTCCCTCGGCTGTGACTGCGAAGCGTGACGCGAGGACTGCCGCCTCTTTCCGCGTTGCCTCTATTCGCGCACGCTCTGCTGCGCTCAGTACGCTCGACGCCACACTGAATTTTGGGTCTTTGACCTGGTCGTAGTAGAGGCCAGCAATCTGCCGGTACGTGACCGAGGCGCGACGGGCCGCGCACGACAGCCAACCCTTGCGGTTGCCGTCATAAGGGCCAGCAATGTCCTCGATCTGCGTTTTCCAATCGACTGCGGTAGTCATGCTTTTCGTTCCCACGTCCGTCTTTTGCGTCGGCATGTAATTCACCCATGGTTTGTTGCGACCATGAGCAGAGAGACAGTTGACCTCAGACCCCTTCTCGATCCGAAGCGATGGGTTGCGAGCCCAGAGCTTCAGCAGAGCATCCGTTCAATGTTGAACCCATCGAACGTAGTGGACTTAAATGATTGGATTTCTCGGAAGACAAGGCACGGCTATGAGCCGCGCTAAATTCACCGAAGTATTTCTTCGTCCCCGCCAGATAGGCGGCGCGCGCTTCTTCGGCGGTCGCGTAATACCCAAGACCAATAGCGCGGTTCAGAACTCTGATCTTTGCGTGGTAAGGCCGGTTTGGGCAGCGCTTCCTATCAACGATATAGCCTCGCGCGACAGCGTTTCTCGCATTGTCGATATCGGACGCTTCACGCAGATTTCTGATGGCGTTATTGCCGCGATTGCCATCAATATGATCGATAAAATGTCTCGGCCAATTGCCGTGGACGTAAAACCACGCCAAGCGATGGGCCTTATAATTTTTACCCAGAAGTCCAATAGTCACATAGCCGCAGCCCTTAGTGTGGCCAGCTATAACGCCCTTCTTGCGGGGGCCACCATTTGGCTTTCTCGCCCAACGAAACTCGCCCGTTTCGGAGTCGTAAGAGAGCCAGCTACGCAGAATCTCTGGCGTAAGAGTCCCCGTGATAAAAATTCTCCGTCTATTCATAGCTCCCTCCAAAATCGAGAGAACCAATGTGGTGGATCATCGGAGGCGCAATCATGCTGATGGCGCTGTACTTTTTCGCAGACTGGTTTCTACGCGGATTGAGATAGAGCGCGCGGCATTTCTTCGCCCGTCGCCGCGCTAACAGGCTCGCATAGGCGGTCCTATCCGCCCCGGAAGATGGAATGAGATTGCACTGTGCCCCCGGTGCATGACCGAGCGCCGTCAGCAATTTCCCCCGGTTGCTGACGGCGTTCATTTATCACCGCCAAGATTCGACAAATTGATGCGGTGAAGGCATCCTCGATCATCAATCCTCAGAAGAGTGATTTTCAGGGAGCCGTCATGATTGATTTCACAGATCGGGAAAATCTTACGAACCGGAGCATAAATATCGACGATGCTGCTGCGGTTATTAGTCTTCTGCTGATCGAGGTTTACCACGACCTCGCCCCAGCCAAGGAGTTCGAGGACAAGTTGACGGGCCTTGCGAGCCGCCTGCTTGAACATTCTCACGGCCTTAAGATCGAGAATCGACGCGCGCTTGCGGCGTGTGTCTCCGCTTACTTGATGGGTACCGAGCCCGGAGCCCAGATAGATTGAGCCAAGCGCGTTAAGGCGGGATTCGTAGCTCATGACGCCACCTGTTCGGTAGCCTTCATGCCCCAAAGCGAAGCTGGCGCAGTTTTGCCGCGCTCCTGCAAGGCAGCGATCATGACCGCGTATGTATTTGCCGGGAATTTATCGAAGGATCGCCAGTTCCAGACAGCCTTTGGCTTGCTGCCGGTTAGCTCGGCTACGCCAGCGTTACCGCCCAGCGCGTCCAAGACTTCGGATGTGGTGTTGAGTTCGAGCATGAACCCAACTTATTCCAAGAATTTTGGAAACGCAACCCCCAAGAAGTTTTCTTGGCGAAATAATTTGGAAGGGGCCAATGTGCAGTGCAATGGCCACCTCTGTTAAACCATCTGAGATGGATTCCGCCCTTCGCATGAAGGCCGTGCGGTATATGGTGGCAGGCGATAACCAGACCCTCTTTGCCAAGAAGATCGGGATTGAAGTAAAGCGCTGGAACAATTTCGAGCGCGGATCGCCGGTATCCAAGGATGTGGCGATCCACCTTGTCCAAAAGGTGCCGGGACTCACAACCGACTGGCTTTTCCTGGGGCGGGAGGACGGGCTAACGCGCGCCCGCTTGCAGGAGCTTCACGACGCCTTGAGGGCCGTTGCGCCAGTCGGGAAGTCCACCACCTCGGCTAAGGCCGCGCGCTCCTGACCACCCTCTAAAAACCCCTCCACAAGCTCCCTAGCCAATTCCAGCACCCTTAGCGCGTCCTTGCTGTCTTCCGGCAGCTGCGCGGCGATCTGAATGGCGTGTCGGCGTCGCCAGTTGTCATTCCCAGACATTCCCAGCCCCCTAGTACTTGATTACCACCAAGAACATTTAGAGAACATAGGATGGCATACCTATGACTAGGCGTAAAGTCCCATTTAAATAAAATCCGGCGATTTCCAAATTATTTTGATATTCGGACTTGTAATTCCAAATTCCTTGGATATGATACTCCCCATCGAACGAACCACGGGGATAGGAAATGGCGAAGGCAGCAGAGAAGCGCGGAAATCCAGAGTTTCTGCCCCTGAATTTCCTTCTGACGATTTGCGCCAGTCGCGGATCGGACCTGATCCAAGAGTCGGGGAAGATCATAGGGATTGATTACTGCCGAGCCCTCCAGCCTTACGACTTCTCCTATTTGCGCGAAGCTTCGGCGCTCATCTCAAAAACACTGCAATGCTACGACGCGGCTGAGAAGCTGGGGCTCCTCGCCAAGCCCATGACGCGACCGGAGTTCGAGGCCCTCACCTCGCGCATTGGTGGTGCGTGATGTCAGCAGCACACAGCACAGCAGATGCGGGGCGGACGGCGCACACGCCGGGCCCGTGGAGCACGGACGGTGTTTATGTGATCGGTATCGACGGTCAGACCGTGGCGGACTGCGGCAAATCCGGCACCATCCATCGTCGCGAACAAATAGCCAACGCGCAGCAGATTGCTGAACTACCTACGATGATCGCGCGTTTGGAGGAAATCGAATCGATGCCATTCTCGATGGTCAACGATTCCGACAGCCTGCGTCACACCATCAGAGCGATGCAAGCTATCGCCCGCGCCGCCCTTGCAGCAGCCAAGGGGGCAAAGTGATGTCCGGCCATTACGCCCGCAATCCCCACTATGACAAATCAGACATCAGCATTGATGATCTTGAGGCGGAAGAAGAAGCCGAGCGCCATGACGCATTCCTGCGCAAGCTCGTTGATGACGAATATTGGCTCAAGATTCGCGGCGCACAGGCCATTCACGATCTGATCTGCGGCGTGGCTGCTGACAAGTACGGACAGCATTCACCTGGACATTGCGCTGAGATTGATCGCGCTGACGAGACGTTCCGAGCCGTCGTTCAGCGAGCCCAAGCCGACAAGATCACGCGCCTCGCCAAACTGCGCGCCAACGATGCCGTCGTTGCTGAGCGCGAGACGCCACGTATTTATCTCGCCCCGGAGGTCACAGCATGACAAGCGATGTTTTTGATTGGTTCGGTCCGATACAAGGTCCAGCGCCGCTGCCGCGTTCTTCGGCACTCGCACAGCGACTCCGGAACGATACGACGGGAGTGGTCTATGCCGCATGGCGTGCGATGTATTTTTGCGCCTTGGAGCATCGCACATGAACAGAATCATTCGCACAAAATCAAAAGCTCATGGCGGTATCACCGAGCGCGAAAAGGCGCTGATGGACGAACATGCCAAACTCTGGATTTCCAGGGCGATGCGAACCGAGCCGATTGAACCGAGCAAGATCGTCCCAGCGATTGAGGGTTTGTATCAAGCCGCCGGGCTTAAGAAGCCGCGCGTTGTTATCGTCCCTTCGCCGCTGGTGATGGCTTTTGCGTATGGCGCGGCTGCCGCGATATGGCACGCAAGGAAGAACCCAGCGTACAGCGCCACGCGCAACGCCACGCTCATCGCCGCGCGCAACGCCACGGACAGCGCCACGCACATCGCTACGGACATCGCCACGGAAATCGCCACGCACAGCGCCACGGACAGCGCCACGGACAGCGCTACGCTCAGCGCCACGCGCAACGCCACGCACAGCGCTACGGACATCGCCACGCGCAACGCCACGGACAACGCCACGCGCAACGCCACGCTCATCGCCACGGACAGCGCCACGGACAGAGCCACGCGCAACGCCACGGACAACGCCACGCGCAACGCCACGCTCATCGCCACGCGCAACGCCACGGACAGCGCCACGCGCATCGCCACGCGCATCGCCACGGACAGCGCCACGGACAGAGCCACGCGCATCGCCACGCGCAGCGCCACGCGCATCGCCGCGCGCATCGCCACGGACAGCGCCACGGACAGAGCCACGGACAGCGCCACGGACAGAGCCACGCGCATCGCCACGCGCAGCGCCACGCTCAACGCCACGGACAGCGCCACGCGCATCGCCACGGACAGAGCCACGGACAGCGCCACGCTCAGCGCCACGGACATCGCCGAAAGCTCCGCGGCAACAGCGTGCGCCGATCTCGCCGGGCCACTTGGCCTCGAATGCGCAAAGCGCTGGTATGATAACTATCATGGCGGGAACATGTGGGCGGGCTATGACTGCTATCTCACAGCGTGTCGTGACATTATCGGGCTAGAACTCCGCGAACACGAGGCTTACGCGCATTGGGAGCAAGCCGCGATCCATGGCGGATTCCGTGTCATACACGAGGAGTTTTGCCTCGTAAGCGATTTTCCAGAAGTCATCCTGAAGGATGAGCAGAATCTACCTCACTGCGAAACTGGTCCGTCTCACCGCTGGCGCGACGGCTGGTCGCTTTATCACTGGCACGGCGTCCGCGTTCCGGCTCACTGGATTGAGGACCGCTCAAATCTTGACCCGGTAGAAGTGCTGAAAGCAGAGAATGTCGAACAGCGCGCCGCTGGCGCGGCAATTATTGGCTGGCCGAAGATGGTCACCAAACTGAAGCGAAAAATCATAGACGGCGACCCCAACACCGATATGGGCGCGCTGATTGAGTTGACGCTTCCGGGCCTCAACGAGCCGGGCCGGTTTCTTCAAGCAAAGTGTCCGCGTAACGGAATCATTGTCGAGGGTGTCCCGCGCACTAGCGACATCGACGGACTACCGATTGACACGGCCATTGCCGCACAAGCGTGGCGCGTCGGTGACCCGACGTCTGAATACGAACATCCTGAGGTGCGCACATGAGCCGCGCCAGAATAACTATGGCCAAGGGTGACCGCTACGGTTCGCTAGTTGTTATGTCGTTTGCTGGCCTTGATGCCAGGCAGAACTCAGTTTGGGAATGCCTCTGCGACTGCGGCCAAATCCGCATAGCGCGCGGCTCTGAACTGCGGCGCGGCGTAACAACAAGTTGTGGGTGTTTAAAGATCGGGCGGCAAGCTCGCGCCATAACAAAGCATGGATACAGCCGCGAGCCTCTTAATGCGGTCTGGCGCGCAATGATCGCTCGAACCTCTAACCCTAGAGTTGATAGCTACAAATTCTATGGCGCGCGGGGAATTTCCGTATGCGCTGGATGGTCAAGCGATTTTGAAGCATTCCGAACATGGGCACTCGAAAATGGATACCAACCACGCCTCTCAATAGATCGCATCGACAACGATGGAAACTATGAGCCATCAAATTGTCGTTGGATTTCAGCCAAAGAACAGGCCTCAAACAGGCGAGTTCGTAAAGATTCCAGAAGCAGAAAGGATACCGAAATGAAGACGTTTAAGAAAATTTGCGCGCAAGGCGAGATCACAACGGACATCGTAGCGAAGATTCCTGATGGGGCGACGTTACGCAAAGTCGATCCGATTGGCGGGAAATTGGTCATCAGCCACTCTGAGTCTGGCCATCACCACTACATCCCAGCCTGCGATGCAGAACTGTTGGAGCGTACCGACAACGTCCCAGCCGGGATGCAAATCTTTTATTCGATAGTGAAGAACGCAACAGCCTTGCGGCAAGACGCGGCTGTTCCGCATGACGAAATCTCTCTCGGCGCAGACATTATATATCGCCACCGAATCTCGCGCGAGTTCGACCCCTTCGCGGAGCAGGCCCGTCGTGTTGCGGATTGATTCAATGAACAGCGGGCAGGAGTTGGACAACCGCCATCTCCCTGCCCGCGTAAAGGAAATAGGAGCGAGCGCGTGACGACTATTTACTGGATCACCAAATTTGCTCTCACTAACGGCGTCATGTCTCTTAGCGGGTGCGATGAGCCAGAAAATGGCTATCTATCCAAGTCTGGGCCGTGGGATGGGGCGTGGGATGAACGTCGTCATTTTTATGGCCCATCAGAGTGGCACCTAACGCGAGACGCAGCCTTAGCGAAGGCTGAGGATATGCGCACAAAGCGCATCGCCTCACTCAAGAAGCAAATTGCGAAACTCGAAAAGCTGAGCTTCGCACCATGACCCAGGCAAAAGCAGATGTGGGGCGGACGGCGCATACAACGGGGCCGTGGTCAGCCGAAGGGCCAGATCAATTTGGCGACTACAACATCCACTGCGGGCACGAGCGGGCGGTTGTCGCTGCGGTCATCAGCAACGTTCGTTCGCCCGAAGAGGTCGAGGCCAACGCCCGCCTGATCGCCGCCGCGCCCGATCTGGTGAAGGCGCTGGAGGCCGCTGAAGAATGGCTATCCGGTTGGGCAAGCGCTGAACCGTATTTGACGATCATACGCGCCGCTCTCTCCTCATCCCGGAGCGATCAACAATGACCCCCACCCCCTCGCGTGATGAGATGCTGGCG